>Ga0315273_10000830_pt1 | contig 33740 bp, 13 predicted proteins | sample YL17G02_0_MG_FD_205753 | JGI IMG/M metagenome (GOLD analysis project Ga0315273, IMG submission 205753) | Sediment microbial communities from Yellowstone Lake, YNP, Wyoming, USA - YL17G02_0 | ecosystem: Environmental > Aquatic > Freshwater > Lake > Sediment | place: USA: Wyoming | collected...
CGCCGAGGCGTTGCCGATCGCCCGGCAGATCGCCGAGGCCCTCGAGGCAGCCCACGAGCAGGGTATCGTTCACCGCGACCTCAAGCCCGCCAACGTCAAGGTGCGCGCAGACGGCGCGGTCAAGGTCCTCGACTTCGGCCTGGCGAAGGCGATGGAGCCGTCCGGCGTGTCGGCCGCGGACCCGGCAAACTCGCCGACGCTCACCGCGCGCGCCACGCAGCTAGGCATGATCCTGGGGACCGCCGGGTACATGGCGCCCGAGCAGGCCCGCGGCAAGGCGGTGGACAAGCGGGCGGACATCTGGGCGTTCGGCGTCGTCGTCTACGAGATGCTGGCCGGCCGGCGCCTGTTCTCCGGCGAGGAGGTGTCGGACGTCCTCGCCGCGGTGCTGCGGCAGAACATCGACCTCGGCGCTCTGCCCGTTGAGGCGCCGGTGCGGATCCGCCGGCTGCTTTCGCGCTGCCTCGATCGCGACGTGAAGCGCCGCCTGCGGGACATCGGCGAGGCGCGGATCGAGCTCGAGGCGGTTGCGGGCGAGGACACCGGGCAAGAGAGGCCGGTGGCACTCCGCGTTCGGGCTGCGCCCCGCTTCGGGCGCGCTACACCACTCGCCGGGGCGCTCGCGTTGGGCGCCGCCCTGGGGGTCGTCGCCTGGCGGGCGCTCGCGCCGCATCTGCTCTCGACCGCTGGGTCGCTCTCGGGCCCGCTGCGCCTGTCGATCGTCATTCCCGACCGCCTGAAATTCTTGGACTTCAACCTCACCCCGGACGGCCGCTCCCTCCTCCTCCTGGCGCGCGAGCGAGCCGCGGGAACGGAGGCCGGGCCTGCGCGGATCTACGTGCGCGCGTTCGCCGGCTCCGAGTTCGTGGCGCTGGCGGGCACCGAAGGCGCGTTGGGTCCCGGCGTGTCGGTGGACAGCCGCTGGCTCTACTTCCGCGGTCCGGCCGCACCCAACGTGGACACGTTGCGCATCGCGCGCGTGCCGCTCGACGGCAGCGCGCCCCCGGTGACCGTCGCGACCTGGGACCCGTCGTGGTCCTCCTTCAGCGTCCTCGCGAGCGGGGAGCTCGTCGTAACCCTCGATGACTCTTCGCGGCTTCTTCGCATACCCGTCGAAAGTGGGCTGCCGGGGCCCCCGATCCCCATCGACGCCGGCGAGCTGCAAGCGATCTTCACGACTCCGACCAGCCACGTGATTCCCGGCGGCAGCATGCTCGCCAACTTCGGCAGTTACCGCTCGGGCCGCTTCCAAACCGCCGTCGGACTCCTGGATCTCGTCACCGGGAAGCTGCGCCTCGTCGTCGACGATGCCCGGGATGGAGCGATCGTCGGCGGTGGCAAGGTGCTGATCTTCGGCCGCGGCGACGCGCTGCTCGCGGTCGACTTCGATCCGCAGAAGGACGAGGTCCGCTCCGCCCCCCGGGTCGTGCTGGGCGGCGTGAGGGTCTTCAACGAGAATGCCTATCCGGCGTTCAGGGTGTCGGATGCGACGGGCGTAGTTGCCTTCCCGCCGGGCGGTCGGGCCGACTTCCACCGCCGCCTCGTCCGCCTCGATGCCGGCGGGCGGCTCCAGCCCTGGTCGGACGATCAGCGCTACTTCGCCGGGTCGCCGAGCGTCTCCGGAGACGGGAGTCGCATGGCTCAGGCGGTCGTGACGCCGAACGGGAGCCTGTACGAGATCTGGATCTCGGACGTCGAGCGGCCGCTGCTGCGGCGCCTCCTGAGCACGCCCGGGGTCGACTCCCATGCCCCGCAACTGTCCCGCGACGGCTCCCGCCTCGCCTATCGCAGCGTCGGGAACACGGAGAAGGACGGGCTTTACGTCCTGACGATCGACTCCGGCACGGCGCCGCTCCGGATCGCGAAAGGCAGCGCCTGGGAAGAACCAGCGCCCACTTCCTGGTCGCCCGACGGCAGATTCCTCCTCGCCGGTGCGAGGGTGGGCGGCCAGTGGGATGTCGTCCTCTATCGACCCGACGGGCCGCCGGACTCTCCCGGGCAGCCGCTTCTGGCGTCGCCGATCGGCGAGGGGCTTGCCACCTTCTCGCCCGACGGCACGTGGATCCTCTACATCGCGGACGAGTCGGGACATGCTGAGTTGCGGATCTGCCGTTTTGAGGCGGGCGGCCGGGTCGGTCCCTCGTTCCCGATTTCGCGCGGTGCAGTTTCGTCCTGGGCGCAACCGCACTGGCGGCGCGACGGCCGGGCCGTCTACTACAGTGACGGCGACCACCTGCTCTCGGTCGCGGTCACCACCACGCCGCGCTTCTCGGCGGCTCCGCCCGTGCCGTTCGCCGACCTCGCGGCGCTGCAGCTCATTGAGAACTTCGACGTGCTTCCCGACGGCGGCCTGCTCGTCGTGCAGAGGGACGAGAACGAGGGTGAAGTAAAGCAGCTCGACCTGATCATCGGCGGTCCGGCCGGGCTCGCGGCGGGAAAGTAGCTCATGATCCCAATCGGCACCCGCCTCGGCCCGTACGAGATCCTCGCCCCGCTGGGCGCGGGGGGCATGGGAGAGGTCTACCGGGCCCGCGACACCAAGCTCGACCGGGACGTCGCCGTCAAGGTGCTGCCCGCCGAGCTGGCCGGCAACCCCGAGGCGCTCGCCCGCTTCGAGCGCGAGGCACGCGCGGTCGCCCAGCTCTCGCACCCGCACATCCTCGCGATTCACGACTTCGGGCGGTACGGCGAGACCGCCTACGCCGTCATGGAGCTGCTCGAAGGCGAGACGCTACGGGCACGCCTGGCGCACGGCGCTCTTGGCGCCCGCAAGGCCGTCGAGCTGGCGGCGCAGATCGCGGCGGCGCTGGCGGCAGCGCACGAAAAAGGGATCGTTCACCGCGACCTCAAGCCGGACAACGTGTTCGTCACGCGCGAGGGGCGCGCCAAGCTGCTCGACTTCGGCCTCGCCAAGAAGTCGGGCCCGGCGAGCGGTCCGCTCGCGACCACGCAGAACACTGGTGCGGGCACCGTGCTGGGCACCGTCGGGTACATGTCGCCGGAGCAGGTGCGGGGCGAGGCTGTCGACCACCGCTCCGACATCTTCTCCTTCGGTGCGGTGTTGTACGAGATGCTCACCGGGCGGCGGGCGTTCGTGCGCGAGACGGCGGCGGAGAGCATGGCGGCGATCCTCAAGGAGGACCCGCCGGAGATCGCGGCGAGCGGCTCCGCCGTCTCCCCTGCCCTGCAACGCATCGTGCAGCACTGCCTTGAGAAGAAGCCGGACGAGCGTTTCCAGGGCGCCAGAGACCTGGCGTTCGCCCTGGAAAATGCCTTGGGGAGCTCCAGCCCAGCCGGTGAGAAGCTGGTGGCTCCCGCTTCCAAACGGAGGTTCCACCCCGCCTGGTGGGCGGTGCTGGGCCTCGGCCTCGGCATGGTCCTCGCCTGGGTCTCCCTCGACCGGGAGGAACCCACCGCCGCGGTGGCGGTTCGCCTCCTGACCCACGGCGGCCACGACACCTCACCCGCCGCCAGCCCTGATGGGCAGACCATCGCATTCACCTCCGAACTGGACGGCCGGCCGCAAATCTGGCTCAAGCAGATCCGGGGCGGCGAGGAAATGGCCCTCACCAGCGGACCCGACGATGACGCCCGCTTCTCTCCAGACGGTTCCTCCGTCCTGTTCACCCGAACCGAGGGCGACAGCACCTCTCTCTACCGCACGACTCTGATGGGGAGCGACCCCCACAAGGTCGTAGAGGACGCCACCCAGGGCGACTGGTCGCCGGACGGGAAGTGGATCGCCTTCCTCCGCGCCGGCAGGGAAAAGAGCGACCAGCACATCGCCCTCTGTATCGTGGACCTGGGGGGCAGCTCCGTGCGTGAGCTCGCCCGCTTCGAAGGAAGGTTCGTGGCCTACCCGAGATGGAGCCCCGACGGACGGCACATTCTGCTCACCTCCGCGAGGAGCTTCACCCCTGGCGGGATCCGGAGGTTCCGGATCGTCGACGCGAAGGACGGGAGCTCCAGGGAAATCCGTCCTCCAAGAGACTTCGATATCCTCTCATCCGCCGCATGGACCTCGACGGAAGAGATCGTCTACCTCCAGGCGGAATTGTTCACGGCGGACGGCACCGCCGTCAGTCCTGCCCGGGCCTTCCGCCAGAACGTCCGGACCGGCGCATGCCAGCCCCTCTTCTGGGTGGCCTATTTCGGGGGCGTCGTGGATCTGCTTCCGGACGGCAGGGTGATCTTCGACGCCATGGGCGGCTGCCAGAACCTGCGGGAGTACAGCCTGGACGGCCGCCCCCCCCCGCGTTGGCTGACCCGCGGCAACTCCAGCGACCGCCAGCCCGTCTTCTCCCCGGAGGGTGACTGGGTGGTCTTCTCCTCGGACCGGTCGGGCAACCTCGACCTCTGGGCGGTGTCCACGCGCACCGGCGCCCTCCGCAGCATCACGGACGATCAGGCGACCGACTGGGATCCCGGCTTCAGCCCCGACGGCCGGACCCTGCTCTGGAGTGCGGACCGAAGTGGGAACCTCGAGATCTGGGCCTCGAATCCCGACGGCACCGGGGCCCGCCAGATCAGCCACGACGGCGAGGATGCCGAGAATCCCACCCAGACCAGGGACGGGAAGTGGATCGTCTACTGCTCCTCGAGCACCAAACATTTTGGTATCTGGAAGATCCATCCTGACGGCAGCGGCGCGCAACAACTGACGCGGGACGCCACCGCCGCCCTCCCTGAGGTCTCACCGGACGGGACCTATGTTCTCTATCCGGCCATCGACGAGACGAAGGTGACCGTGCGCGTCATCCAGGTGGAGGACGGTAAGAAGGCGCCCTTCACCATCACGCTCGACCCCCAGCGTGCGACGGCTGCATTCCTGGGACGTGCGCGATGGACTCCGGACGGGAAGCGCATCATCTTCATCGGGCAGGACGACAAGGGATGCACGGGGGTCTTCATCCAGGACTTCGCCCCGGGGCTGGACACCACGGCCACCCGGCGCCCCCTAGCTGGATTCGATCCTGATTGGAGCACGGAATCCCTGGGTCTTTCCCCGGACGGGAAGCGCCTCGTGCTGTCCGAATCCGAGCGGGACTTCAACGTGATGATCGCCGACCGGGTCCAGGGTCTCGACCGGCGGGGCAAGACCCGATGAGCCTCCATTCCGGCACGCGCCTCGGCCCGTACGAGATCCTCGCCCCGCTCGGCGCGGGGGGCATGGGAGAGGTGTACCGGGCCCGCGACACCAAGCTCGACCGGGACGTCGCCGTCAAGGTGCTGCCCGCCGAGCTTGCCGACAACCCCGAGGCGCTCGCCCGCTTCGAGCGCGAGGCGCGCGCGGTCGCCCAACTCTCTCATCCGAATATTCTCTCCATCTTCGACTTCGGGCGGCACGGCGAGACCGCCTACGCGGTCATGGAGCTGCTCGAAGGCGAGACGTTGCGCGCGCGGTTCGAGCACGGCGCGCGCGGCGTCCGCAAGGCCGTCGAGCTCGCAACGCAGATCGCCGAGGGTCTGGCCGCCGCCCACGAGAAGGGGATCGTCCACCGCGACCTGAAGCCGGAGAACGTATTCGTGACCCACGAAGGGCGCGCGAAGCTGCTCGACTTCGGCCTTGCCAAGAGAACGGGTCCGGTCAGCGGCCCCCACGCGACCACGCAGAACACCGGCGCAGGCACGGTGCTGGGAACGGTCGGGTACATGTCACCGGAGCAGGTGCGGGGCGAGGCGGTCGACCACCGGTCGGACATCTTCTCGTTCGGGGCAGTGCTGTACGAGATGCTGACCGGAGTGCGGGTGTTCGGGCGGAAGACGGGTGCGGAGAGCATGGCGGCGATCCTCAAGGAGGAGCCGCCGGAGATCGCCGCCAGTGGCTCCGGCCCATCGCCGGCGCTGCAGCACATCGTCCAGCACTGCCTGGAGAAGAAGCCGGGGGAGCGCTTCCAGTCCGCGCGCGACATCGCCTTCGCGCTGCAGGCGCTTTCGGGGTCGGCCGTCACGAGCGGGCCGTCCGTACCTGTCACGCGGAGGGGCCGGCGTCCGTGGTTGGTCGTTGGCGGTGCGGTGGCGGTCGCCCTGGCGCTCTGGGCCGGGGTCCTCGTCGGCCGATCGCGCGGGCAATCCGGTCCTGCGAAGATTACGCGTCTCACGTTCCGGCGCGGCCAGGTCGACGCGGCGCGCTTCGCCCCCGACGGGCAGACGATCGTCTACAGCGCCTCATGGAGCGGGCGCCCGTACGAAGTCTTCTCGACGCGGTCCGACAGCACAGCGTCCCGGGCCCTCGGCTTTTCCGCCACCGTGCTCGCGGGCATGTCGGTCTCTGGGGAGATGGCGCTGCTCCGGGGCGCCGTCCCCGCTGTCTTCTTTCAGCCGACCGCGCAGGTGGGCATGCTCGCGAGCGCGCCGCTGGCAGGCGGTCCGGCTCGCGACGTCGCCGAACGCATCCAGTTCGCGGACTGGTCCCCGGACGGCAAGCAGCTCGTCGTCGTGCGCTCCCGGGACCGGAAGTGCCGGCTCGAATTCCCGGTCGGGAACGCCCTGTACGAGACGGGCGGCGTGATCGCGAACCCTCGATTCTCTCCGCGCGGAGACCGGATCGCGTTCCTCGACCTGCCGTCCCCCGGCGACAGCCAGGGCGGCGTGGCGGTCGTCGATCTCCAGGGGAAGCGAACCGTCCTCGCCGGTTCACTCAAGATGACCAACGGGCTCGCCTGGTCGCCAAGCGGGGACGAGGTCTGGTTCGCGGGCGGGCGGAACGATCTCGCGAAGGAGCTCATCGCGGTCACTCTGTCGGGCCGGGAGCGGGTCGTCTACCGGGCCTTGACCGCCATTCACCTCTACGACATCGGGGCGGACGGCCGCGTCCTCCTCGGGCAGGAGGTGCGCCGCCGGGAGCTGTGGGGCCGGGCGGCGGGGGCCGTCGAGGATCGCGAGCTCACCTGGATGGACAACTCGTCTTTGAATTCAGCCTCGTTCGACGGGAGGACCGTGGTCATCAACGAGTTCGGGGAAGGCGGCGGTGCCGACCATGGGGTCTACCTTCGCGCGATGGACGGCTCCGAACCGGTGCGGATCGGCAGCGGGTTCGTGTTCGACCTCTCCCAGGACGGCAAGTGGGTCCTGACTATCCTGCACCAGGGGACGCCTGGCCAGCGGATCGTCCTGCTGCCGACCGGGGCCGGGGCGCCCAGGGAGCTACCGACGGAATCCCTGACGTATGTCGGCGGAATGTTCAGCCCGGACGGCCGGAAGATCATCTTCGGCGCAATGCAGGCCGGCGAGGCCGAACGGCTCTACGTGCAGGACGTCGACGGCGGAGGACCCCGGAAGGCTTTCGGCCAGGGGCTGGTCCCGAGTGTGACGCCCTCGTACATCTCCGTTGACGGGCGGTTCGTGGTGTTCGACTACGCAGGGCGCTATCTCCTGCAGTCCTTGGCGGGGGGCGACCCGCGCCCGATCGAGGGTCTCGCGCCGGACGAAGGGGTCGTCGGGTTCACTGACGATGGGCGTGTCTACGTCGGCGAGTTCTCGGGACCCCGCGCGCGGCTGTTCCGCGTGGACCCGGGGACCGGCCAGCACGAATTCTGGAAGGAGATCGGGCCCGCCGACGCGACTGGCGCCTGGCCGATCGACGGGGTGTGCGTGACGCCCGACGGATCGGCGTACGTCTACAACTTCGCGCGGCGCCTCTCGGATCTCTATCTCGTCGAGGGGCTGAAATGACTCTCGCCTCCGGCGCCCGCCTCGGCCCGTACGAAATCCTCGCCCCGCTCGGCGCAGGCGGCATGGGCGAGGTGTACCGCGCCACCGACACCAGGCTGAAGCGCGAAGTCGCAATCAAGGTGCTGCCACCGCTATTCGCCGACGACCCTGAGCGCCTGGCGCGTTTCACCCGCGAGGCGCAGACGCTGGCCGCGCTCAATCATCCCAACATCGCTCACATCCACGGGCTCGAAGAAGCGAACGGCGTGCGCGCGCTGGTGATGGAACTGGTCGAAGGTGACGACCTGTCCGCGCTCATCGCGCGCGGACCGATCTCGGTCGCCGATGCGCTGCCGATCGCGAAACAGATCGCCGACGCGCTCGAGGCCGCGCACGAGCAAGGGATCGTGCATCGCGACCTTAAGCCCGCGAACGTGAAAGTGCGCGCCGACGGCACGGTGAAGGTTTTGGACTTTGGTCTTGCCCGAACCCTGGACCCGGGCCCCGGGACCCTGGACGCGATGAACTCGCCGACGATGACCGCGCACGCTACGCAGATGGGAATGATCCTCGGCACGGCGGCCTACATGGCGCCGGAGCAGGCGAAGGGCAAGGTCATCGATCGCCGCGCCGACATCTGGGCGTTTGGCGTCGTCCTCCACGAGATGCTGACCGGCTGCCGGTTGTTCGACGCGGAAGATATCTCGGAGACGCTGGCCGCGGTTCTGCGTCAGGAGATCTCGCTGTCGGCATTGCCGGCGACCACCCCGCCGCGACTCACGCGACTCATCGGCCGCTGCCTCGAACGCGATCCGAAACAGCGGCTGCGGGACATCGGCGAAGCGCGTATCGAGCTGGCGCGCATCGAGGCGGGCGGCGCCGATGTGATGGAGGCGCCCGCGGCCACATCCGCCGGCATTGGCACCGTCGCGCCCGCCCCGTCACGCACGCGCGAGCGCGTCGCGTGGGGAGCCGCCGTTGCGCTTCTTGTGTTGGTGGCGATCGGCGCCGTCGCGTGGGCGCTGCGTCCCCTGCCTGCGCCGTTCGAGACCCGCCTGGAGATCACGACGCCCGCGACCTACGATGTGATGTCCTTCGCGATTTCGCCTGACGGGCGCCGGCTGGTCTTCGTGGCGGCGGCGACCGGCGGGCCATCCCAGCTCTGGCTGCGGCCGCTGGATCAGACGACCGCGCAGCCGCTCGCGGGCACTGAAGGGGCGACGTATCCGTTCTGGTCGCCCGACAGCCGATCGGTGGCCTTCTTTGCCGGCACTCAACTCAAGCGGCTGGACATCGGCAGCGGGCTGCCGCAGACAGTCAGCAATGCGTTCAGTGGTGCACGTGGCGGCAGTTGGAGCGCGGGCGGCGTCATCCTGTTCGCCGGCACCGCCGGCACGCTGGTCCGTGTCCCCGCGACAGCGGGCGCACCGGTGAGCGTGACGACTCTTGCGCCGGGACAGTTCTCGCATCGCTTTCCGCACTTCCTGCCCGGCGGCCGGCAGTTTTTGTTCTACGCGCTGGGCGCCTCGGCCGGCTTCTATCTCGGGTCGCTCGATTCCCCGGCGAGCAAGCGCCTCGCGGCCGCGGACACGAGCGCCGAGTTCATGCAGCCGAACTGGCTGCTGTTCCTCCGTCAGGGCACGCTTCTCGCACAGCATGTTGACCTGGCTCGCGGCGAGCTCACCGGCGAGCCGATGACCGTCGCCGATCACGTCGCGTTCAATCCCGGCTTGTCGGTCGGGGCGTTTTCCGTGTCCTCCGCCGGGTCGATCGCCTATCGCACCGGCAACGCGGCCATCACGCAGTTCACCTGGTTTGACCGGTTGGGCAGGGCGGTCGGCACGGTTGGCCAGCCTGACGCGAATGGCCTCCTCTGCCCGACGCTGTCCCCGACGGACGGACACCGCGTGGTGGCGTATCGCACGATCCAGAACAACATCGACCTCTGGCTGTTCGATGCGGGCCGAATGATGAAGTTGACGTTCGATACCGGCCGCGACATGTACCCCGTCTGGTCTCCTGATGGAAGCCGGATCGTGTTCGCCAAGGATGCCAACAAGGGTTCGCTGAGCCTGTATCAGACGTCCGCCAGCGGCGCGGGCCCGGAGGAGCTGCTCCTGGCGTCGTCGGGGAACGCCCTGACACCTCAATCCTGGTCGCGCGACGGCAAATTCCTGCTCTATCTCGAGAGAGATCCGGAGACTGGCGGGGACCTGTGGGTGTTGCCGATGGACGGGAAAGAGAAACCGTCTGTGTTCCTGAAGTCCAGGTTCGAGGAACGGGCGGCCCAGTTCTCACCCGACGGGCGGTGGGTGGCCTATATGTCGGACGAATCAGGCCAGCCGGAAATCTACGCGCGGCCGTTTCCAGGGGCGAGCGGTCAGTGGCAGGTCTCGACAATGGGCGGGGTGACACCGCGATGGCGGCGTGACGGCAAGGAGCTCTACTACATCGCACCGGACGGCACGCTGATGGCCGTGCCCGTGGCGACCACAGGCATCGCGCCCGAGATGGGCACGCCGATGGCGCTCTTTCCAACGCGCGCTGTGTACGGCGGAGTGAGTATCGTCGGCGTCACCTGGCAATACGATGTGGCGGATGACGGCCGTTTCCTGATCAACGTCACGACGGGCGAAGGCGCCACCGCGCCCATCACCGTGATTCAAAACTGGGCGCCGAAGAAATGACCGCGACCGCGCTGAAGCGATACGTCAGGTTGACCAGGAGGCCGTGAACATGGCTCTCACCACCGGCACCCGCCTCGGCCCGTACGAGATCCTCGCCCCGCTCGGCGCGGGCGGCATGGGCGAGGTGTACCGCGCCCGCGACACCAAGCTCGGGCGCGACATTGCGATCAAGGTCCTTCCCGCTGATCTGGCCGACAATCCCGAGGCGCTCTCCCGCCTCAAGCGGGAGGCGCAACTACTGGCGTCGCTCAACCATCCCAACATCGCCGCTATCTATGGCATCGAAGAGTCAGGCGGCATCCGCGCACTCGTGATGGAGCTCGTCGAGGGCGACGACGTGTCGGCGCTGATCGCCCGCGGGCCGCTGCCGATCGCCGAGGCGCTGCCGATCGCCCGGCAGATCGCGGACGCCCTCGAGGCCGCCCACGAGCAGGGCATCGTGCATCGCGATCTCAAGCCCGCCAACATCAAGGTCCGTGCCGACGGCGCGGTCAAGGTCCTCGACTTCGGCCTGGCAAAGGCCATGGACACGGCAGTCTCCCCGGGAGCGGAGGTCGCGGACTCGCCGACGCTCACGGCGCGCGCCACCCAACAGGGCATGCTCCTCGGGACAGCCGCCTACATGGCGCCGGAGCAGGCGCGCGGCAAGGCGGTCGACCGGCGCGCCGACATCTGGGCCTTCGGTGTCGTCCTCTACGAGATGCTGACCGGCCAGCACGCCTTTGCGGGCGAGACCGTCAGCGACACGCTCGCGGCGGTGCTGAAGACCGATCCGGACTGGATCGCGCTGCCCGAGACGACGCCTGCGTCGCTCCGGAGCCTCCTGCACCGCTGCCTCGATCGCGACGTGAAGCAGCGGCTCCGCGACATCGGGGAAGCGCGCGTGGCGGTCTCCAGGATCGAAGCCGGCGCAGCGGACCTGGCTATCGAGCTCGAATGGATCCACGGGAGTGGAAGCCAATCCGCGGATCCTGCCAGGGTAAGAGATTCCAAGAGCCTGAGTGAGCGCCTGGCCTGGCTGCTCTGCGGCGTGCTCGCCCTCAGCGTGGTTGCCGGGGTGATCTGGTGGCGCGACTCGAAGCCGGCAGCACAGACCATGTATTTTTCGGCGCCGTTCGCGTTTGCCGCGCGGGACATCGCAGTCGCTCCGAACGGGCACACGGTCGCCGTAGTTGGCTACCGGGAATCTGCATGGAGGACCGTGATCTGGCTCTACGAAGTGGGAGCCCAGGACGCGAGAAGCCTCGACGACACCGCGGGTGCGAGCTTTCCGTTCTGGTCGCCTGATGGGAGGTTTCTCGCGTTCTTTGCCGATGGAAAACTGAAGAAGATGGACGTGGCAGGCGGCCCCGTGCAGACACTGTGCGATGCCCCTTCGGGCCGCGGCGGCACGTGGAACAAGGACGGCGTGATCGTCTTTGCGCCGAGCGGGCAGTTGCTCACCGGCTTGTATCGAATCTCGGCTTCGGGCGGGACACCCGTGCCGATCAGCACGCCGGATGCGAGTCGTGGGGAAAACACCCATCGCTGGCCCATGTTCTTGCCTGATGGCAGGCACTACCTCTATCTGGCGGCCAATGTCAGAGGGGGAAGCGACGTCGATGGCATCTTCATGGGTCTGCTCGATTCGAACGAGAAGCGGTTCGTGGTGAAAGCGTCCGTGAATGCTGCCTATGCCGCGGGCTATCTCCTCTTCTACCTGGACAGGACTTTGCTCGCTCAGCGTTTCGATCTGAACAGGTTCGAATTGACCGGGGAACCGACGGCAGTCCTGAAAGAGATCCAGTTTGTGCCGCGGATCAACCGGTTGGTCTTCGCGGTGTCCGACACCGGTCGGTTGTTCGCCCAAAAGAGCAGCGGAGCCTCCCTTTCGCGGCTGACCTGGTTCGACCGTACAGGGAATGAGGTGGGCGTCGTGGGGGTGCCCGATGTGTATGGCAACGTGGTCCTGGCTCCGGATGGAAAATCGGTGGCCGTGGACAAGACAGACAACGGGAGCCAGAACACCGACGTCTGGACGTATGACCTGCAAAGCGGCAGCGCGAAGCGGTTCACGTTCGACCCGGCGATCGACGCGTTGCCCGTCTGGAGCCCGGACGGCGCCCGGCTGATATTCACCTCCAGTCGTCAACAGGTGTTCAAGTTGTTCATGAAGAACGCCGACGGTGCGCAGGAAGAAAAGCTCGTCGTGCAAACCGACACCGACAACTTCTCGAATGACTGGTCGCGGGACGGGAAGTACGTGCTCTACGCGCAAGGGAGGGACTTGTGGTTCGTGACCTACCCGGAGCTCAAGAGCAGTCTCTTCCTGAAAGCTCCTTCAACCCTCAAGAACGGCAAGTTCTCTCCGGATGGAAAGTGGGTGGCGTACAACTCCAATGAGAGCGGGAAGTGGGAGATCTACGTGACCTCCTTCCCGGAGGCGCGGGGCAAGTGGCAAGTGTCCACCGGGGGGGGAGAACAACCCAGGTGGGCAGGTAACGGGAGAGAGATCTTCTTCCTCTCCCCCGAGGGCAAGATCATGGCGGTACCGGTGAGGGCCGGGGCCGGTTTCGACGCCGGCGCGCCGGTCGCGCTCTTCCAGGCGAATCCCCGGGAGAGCGTCGCACTGTCGGACCAGGTCAGGTACGACGTCAATCAGAACGGACAGCGATTCCTCATCAACACGCAGGTCAAGAATACGGAGACGCAGCCCCTCACTGTCGTTCTCGACTGGGACGCGGGGCTGAAGAAATGAGCCTGAGCGCCGGCGCGAAGCTCGGCCCCTACGAAATCCTCGCCCCGCTCGGCGAAGGCGGCATGGGCGAGGTCTACCGCGCCCACGACACCAAGCTCAAGCGCGAAGTGGCGATCAAGGTGCTGCCCGCCGCCTTCACCGCGGACAAGGATCGCCTGGCGCGATTCGAGCGCGAAGCGCAGCTCCTGGCCCAGCTCCACCACCCCAACATCGCCTCGATCTTCGGATTGGAAGACTCCGACGGCGTGCGGGCCCTCGTCATGGAGTTGGTCGAAGGCCCGACGCTGGCCGAACGCCTCGAATCCGGACCTCTTCCCTTTACTGAAAGCCTTTCCATTGCGCTGCAGGTCGCCCAGGCGCTCGAAGAGGCGCACGAGAAGGGCATCGTTCACCGAGATCTGAAGCCGCAGAACATCAAGGCTGCGGTAGAGGGAAAGGTCAAGGTCCTCGACTTCGGCCTGGCGAAGGCGATGGACGCCGCGGCGGGCGCCTCGTCGGCGGCCGATCTGGCGCGCTCGCCGACACTGATGCAGTCCCCCACCCTGACCGCGGTCCAAGGCACGCAGCTCGGCATGATCCTCGGCACCGCGGCGTATATGTCGCCCGAGCAGGCGAAGGGACAGGCGGTCGACAAGCGCGCCGACATCTGGGCGTTCGGCGTCGTGCTCTACGAGATGCTGGTTGGCGGCTCGCTTTTCGCGGGCGAGAGCGTCGGCGAAACTCTGGCGGCAGTGATCCGCGCCGAGATCGACCTGGCTCGCCTGCCGGCGGAAACGCCAGTTGCGATGCGCAGCCTTCTGCGCCGCTGCCTCGAGCGGAATCCGAAGAACCGCCTGCGCGACATCGGCGAGGCGCGCCTCGCGCTGGGCGAGGCGGAGCGCGAGCTCGCGCAGGGGCCCTCGTCCGGCAGCGCGGCCCTGGCGCCGACGCCGGTCGTGGCCGTGCCGCTCTGGCGCCGCGCGCTGCCGTGGGCGCTGGTGGCCGGCCTGCTGCTGACGCTCGGCGCGGTGTTCGTGCGCGACCGGACGCCGTCGACGACGCCCGCCGTCATCACGCGCCTGCAGATCGCGCTGCCACCGAGCATCGAGCTCCACTCATTTGGCGGCGGCTCGGTCAGTCTCTCGCCGGACGGGACAACTCTCGCGTTCGTTGGCGTTGGCGCCGGGGACGGCGTTCGCCGCGTCTACCAGCGCCGGCTCGACCAGTTCGAGATCACGCCGGTACGCGGCACCGAAACAGCGAACTGGTGCCTCTTCTCGCCGGATGGGCGCGAGTTGCTCGTCCAGATCGCCGACTCGTCGCTGCGCCGAATCCGCCTGTCCGACGGCGTGATCGCGACGATCACGCCGACGACGAGCGCGAATGTGGGCGCGTGGCTGCCGAGCGGCCGGGTGGTGTTCACGAAGGACGGCCGCCTGTGGATGTCGGGCGAGTCGCCCGCTGCGGCGCCGTCGCGGCTGACCGACGCGCAGGCCGGCTCGACGGCGGCGGAGGTGCAGCCGGTGGCGGTGCCCGGAGGCCAGGCCATCCTGTTCGTCTCCGCGCGGCCGGAGACGCCCGATAGCGGCCGCATCGAGGCCCTTTCGCTCACCGACAAGGTGAGGACGACCATCGTCGAGCGCGCATCGTCGCCGAGGCTCACACGTACCGGCCATCTGCTGTTTCTCCGCGATGGCGAGCTGTTCGCCGCACCCTTCGACGCTCAGTCGCTGAAGACCACGGGTGATGCGATGCCCGTGCTGCGCGACCTCAGCGTTGTCGGCGGATCCGCCGTGAACATGGCGGTGTCCGAGACCGGCGTCCTGGCGTATGTCTCCACGACAGCCGTCCAGAGCGAGATCGTGTCCGTGTCGAGGACGGGAGAGGAGCGGTTCGTGCTCAGCAACCAGCGGCCGGCCGCGAGCCCGCACCTGTCACCGGACGGGCGGCGACTCCTGTTGGAGGAGATCGGCGCCGGGTTGCGGGTCTGGGATCTCGACCACGGCACACCCACGCGACTCGCCGAGGGCTCCCCGGACGCGTCGTTTCCGATCTTCGGTCGCGACGGCCGGGAGGCCATCTTTCACCTGCCGGCCGGCCTGTTCAGGCAGCCGCTCGATGGCAGCACCAAGCCGGTGCAGATCGCCGGAAGCGAGACCAGCGAATACCCCACCGGACTGACGCCGAACGACGCTGACGTGCTGTTCACGAAGCTCCTGGCGACCACCTCCGGCGACATCTACGCTCTTCCGCTCGCGGGCGGAAAAGACCGCGCACTGATCTCCACCGCGGCCTACGAAGGTGGCGCGCAGCTCTCGCCGGACGGGAAGTGGATGGTCTACGTTTCCAACGAGCTTGGCGGCGGCTACGAGATCTTCCTGCAGCCGTATCCCGCGCTCGATCTTCGGCAGAAGGTGTCGTCGGCCGGCGGGATTCATCCGCTGTGGAATCCCGTGTGGACTCCGCAGGGCGGTGAGATCCTGTACCGCAGCGGGGACAAAATGATGTCGGTTCGGCTGACGGTCACGCCCACCGGGGCGGCCAATCTCGGGGCGCCGGTCGAGCTGTTCTCGGGCCGCTATGCGTTCGGCGCCGGCAACACGATTCCGAATTTCAGCGTGACGAGCGATGGAGAGCGCTTCCTTCTCGTCAAGGAGTCGGGCGCCAGTCTGAACGTCGTCCTCAACTGGTTCGAGGAATTGAAGCGGGTGAAATGATGTCGCTGTCTCCGGGCACAACGCTGGGTCCGTACGAAATCCTCGCCCCGCTCGGCGAAGGCGGCATGGGCGAGGTCTACCGCGCCCATGACACCAAGCTCAAGCGCGACGTGGCGATCAAGGTGCTGCCCGCCGCCTTCACCGCGGACAAGGATCGCCTGGCGCGCTTCGAGCGCGAAGCGCAGCTTCTGGCGCAGCTTCACCATCCCAACATCGCCTCGATCTTCGGCCTCGAAGAGAGCGCCGGCGTGCGGGCCCTCGTCATGGAACTGGTCGAAGGCCCGACGCTGGCGGAGCGCCTAGCATCCGGGCCTCTTTCCCTCACTGAAAGCCTCTCTATCGCGCTGCAGATCGCCCAGGCGCTCGAGGAGGCGCACGAGAAGGGCATCGTGCACCGCGATCTGAAGCCGCAGAACATCAAAGCTGCAGTAGAAGGAAAGGTCAAAGTCCTCGACTTCGGCCTGGCGAAAGCGATGGACGCCGCGGCGGGCGCCTCGTCCGCCGCCGATCTCGCGCGTTCGCCGACACTGATGCAGTCCCCCACCCTGACCGCGGTCCAAGGCACGCAGCTCGGCATGATCCTCGGCACCGCGGCGTATATGTCGCCCGAGCAGGAGCGCGGCGGTGCGGTCGACAAGCGGGCCGACATCTGGGCGTTCGGCGTCGTGCTCTACGAGATGCTCACCGGCCGCTCGGCCTTCGCGGCCGACACGGTACCCGACACGCTGGCGGCGGTGCTGACGCGGGAGGTCGACTGGACGGCGCTGCCGCCGGCGACCCCGGCGGCGCTGCGCGATCTGCTGCGCCGCTGCCTCGAGCGCAAGCCGAAGAACCGGCTGCACGACATCGCCGACGCCCGGATCGCGCTCGACGATTTGCTCTCCGGCCGCCTTGCCGCCGCGTCGCCGCCGGGCAGCGCGCTTCAAGGGGCGCCACGCGCCGGCTGGCCGACCCGTCTGGCCTGGCTGGGCGCCGGCCTCGCGCTCGGCGCCCTGGCGTTCGCCGGGTACTTCGGCCGTGCCCGGCCGGTCGCGACCGCAGCAAGTGTGGCAGAGGTGACCTACAAGCCGGTGACCTTCGAGGAGGGCTTCGTCTTCGCCGCCCGCTTCGCGCCCGACGGCCGCACCATCGTCTACAGCGCCGACTGGGATCGCCAGCCGCGTGGCGTGTTCGTCACCAGTCTCGACAGCCCGGAGTCTCGCGCGCTCGGCTTCCCGGGGGCGGACCTGCTCGCGGTCTCACGCTCGGGTGAGCTCGCCATCCTCCGCGACTCGACCCTGCCGGAAGGTAACCCGTATGTCCGCAGCGGCACCCTGGCGCGCGCCTCGCTGACCGGTGGCGCGCCGAGATCGGAGATGGAGCGGGTGCTGTTTGCCGACTTCGGCGCCAACACCACGATGGCAGTGGTTCAGGGCGACGAGCGCCGGCAGACGGTGCAGTATCCCGCCGGGCAGGTGCTCGCCGAGGCGCTCCTTCTGGAGGCCAGCTCTTCGTCCTTCTCCGCGAAGCTGCAATGCCCGCGGGTCTCCCCGTCCGGTGACTACGTCGCCTTCTTCGACAGCCGCGCGCCGAACGCCGACAAGGTGAAGATCTTCGACCGCTCCGGGAAATTCGTCACCGAGAGCCGGGCCTTCTCGGACTGGTGGGGTCTCGCCTGGTCACCCACCAACGAGGTCTGGTACGCGGCAGCCGAGAACTCGGGCAGGCAGACGACCGTCTTCAGCCTCGATCTGCTCGGGCGTCAACGCGTGGTGTTCCGAGCGCCGGGGGCGCTCACGCTGCACGACCTCTCGCCGCAGGGGGAGATGCTCGCGTCGTTCGATCAGGTGGTGGGTCGGGTCGAGCTCGTCGACGGCGACAACCCGGCGCCGCAGGACCGTACCTGGCGCGAAGGCGGCTCGCTGGTGGCGTTCTCGGACAGTCACGCCTTGCTGATCAATGAGTCGGGGGACAGTGGCGGCCCGAACGGGTCGGTCTTCGTCTGGCAGCCCAAAGAGCCGCAGCCGGTTCGCATTGCCGACGGAAACGGCCGGGCCCTCTCACCCGATGGCAGCAAGGCGCTGGTCGAGTCCTTCGCGACGCCACCCCGGGTGTCGATCGTGCCGACGGGCGCCGGACTGCCCCAACTCCTGGACCTCGGCCCGATCGAGCTGGTCACGTGGGCGGGCTGGCTTCCCGACGGGCGCATTCTGATCGGGCTCGTCCGCCCTGGATCCCAGGCCGTTGTCTACGCGGCCGCAACCGCAGGTGGCGATCCGGTCGCCCTCCTGCCGGCAGGCGTGACCCTGCGCGGCCGCAATCTGATCTCCCCCGACGGCTCGCGGATCGCAGCGATCGATGCCGGGGGCCGGCTCGTGACCTGCGCGATTGCGACCCCGGCCTGCCAGGCCGTACCCGGCGCACGGGACGGCGACGAGGTGGCCGGATGGAGCGCGGACGGCAAGTCTCTGTTCGTTTTCCAGAGGCAGCAGGATCCCGTGCAGGTCGACCGGCTCGAGGTCGCCTCGGGACGCCGGTCGGCGTGGCGGACCGTCCGTCCGCTCTACGCCGCCGTCGGCGGCTTCAGCGACCTCTTCGCGTCGCCCGACGGCGCCTTGGCCTACGACTACTCCAAGGACCGAAGCGCGCTCTATGTCATCCGGGGGCTGAGGTAAATCGTGCTGCCCGCCGGGAGCCGCCTGGGGCCCTACGAGATCCTCGCTCCGCTCGGCGCCGGTGGCATGGGCGAGGTCTATCGCGCCCACGACAGCAAGCTGGGCCGGGACGTGGCGATCAAGGTCCTCCCCGCTCGCTCAGGACGCGCCATGGTGTCCCTGCGAAACATTCAGGCTTTCAAGAATGTGTACTTGACAGAAGGACACATGCGGCAGAGGATCATGGCATGAGCCTGCACCCGGTCCTGGCCGAGAAACTGAGCGCTGCCTTGGCGGAGGCACCACCGCCGGTCGCGCTCACCCGGCGCGACGCCCGGCTGCCTGCGGTGGCCGGCAAGGTACACGCGGTCATCGGGATGCGCCGCGCGGGGAAGACCATGTTCCTGCGTCAGCTGCTGGGAGAACGCCGGACTGCAGCGCCTGCCGAGCGGGCGGTCTACCTCAGTTTCGACGACGACCGGCTGGCCGGGATCGAGCTGGAACAGCTCGGCTACCTGCTCGAGGAGTACTACCGGCGCCACCCTGAGCTGCGCGGGCGCGAGACGGTGTGCTGGTTCCTCGACGAGATCCAGCTCGTGCCCGGGTGGGAGCGCTTCGTGCGGCGGGTGCTCGACTCCGAGAAGGTCGAGATCGCCGTCTCCGGATCGTCCGCGCGGATGCTCTCGCGCGAGGTCCACACCTCGTTGCGCGGTCGCGGGATGGCGACCGTCATCCGGCCCTTCAGCTTCCGCGAGTTCCTGCGCCACCGCGGCGAGGAGCCGAGGGAAGAGCCCCGGCGCTGGACGCCGGCCGATCGGTCGCTGATCGAGAAGCGCTTTCGCGAATACCTCGTGGAGGGCGGGTTCCCCGAAACGCAGGGACTGGCGGCAACGCTGCGGGTCGAGCTCGTGCAAGGCTACGTGGACACCGTCCTCTTCCGCGACGTGGTCGAGCGCTACGGGGTGTCGCAGGTGGCCGCGCTCCGCTGGCTCGTGCGTCAGTGCCTGCGCAACCCCGCCGGGAGCTTCAGCGTCCACCGGCTGCACCAGGACCTGAAGGCACAGGGGCACGGCGTGGCGAAGGATGCCGTGCACGCCATGCTTGGCCATCTCCTGGACGCTTTCCTGCTCAGCGCCGTGCCGCTGGCCACCGACTCGGAGCGCCAGCGCAACTCGAACCCGCGCAAGCTCTATCCCGCGGACCCAGGGCTGATCAAGGCTTTCGACGCCAGCGGCCGCTCGAACCTCGGCCACGCACTCGAGACCGCCGTGCTGAACGAGCTGGAGAGGCGCGGCGCCGAGGTCGGTTACGTCAGGACGGGCGACGGGCTGGAGGTGGACTTCCTCGCGCGCCGGCCGGCCGCCGGAGAAGAGCTGATCCAGGTGTGCGCGGACCCGTCGTCTCCCGAGACACTCGCACGCGAGCTGCGTGCCCTGACCGCGGCGGCGAAGGATCATCCACGCGCCAAGCGACGGCTCCTGGTGCTCGACCGCGACGCGCTCGTACGGGCTGGCGAGCCAGGGATCGAGGTTCTCCCGGCATACGAGTGGCTCCTCGCGACGCCGGCGGAACCATGATGATCGAGCACACCCGACTCGGCCCGTACGAGATTCTCTCGCCACTCGGCGCCGGCGGCATGGGCGAGGTCTACCGCGCCCGCGACACCAAGCTCGGCAGGGACGTCGCCGTCAAGGTGCTCCCCGCCGAGCTCGCGAGCAACGCCGAGGCGCTGGCCCGCTTCGAGCGCGAGGCCCGCGCGGTTGCGGCCCTCTCGCACCCGAACATCCTCGCCATATACGACTTTGGGGTGCACGACGAGGTCGCGTACGCCGTCATGGAGCTGCTCGAAGGCGAGACGCTGCGGGGACGGCTGGCGCATGGCGCGCTTGGCGCCCGCAAGGCGGTCGACCTCGCCGCGCAGATCGCAGAGGGACTGGCCGCAGCGCACGAGAAGGGGATCGTTCACCGGGACCTGAAGCCGGAGAACGTCTTCGTGACGCACGAGGGGCGGGCGAAGCTGCTCGACTTCGGCCTCGCCAAGCGAACAGGCCCCGCCAGCGGCCCGGGCCTGGACCTGCTGGCGGCCACGCAGCACACCGGTGCCGGCACCGTGCTGGGCACCGTCGGCTACATGTCGCCTGAGCAGGTGCGGGGCGAGGCGGTGGATCACCGCTCGGACATCTTCTCCTTCGGCGCCGTGCTGTACGAGATGCTCACCGGGTCACGGGCGTTCGCGCGCGAGACGGCGGCGGAGAGCATGACCGCGATCCTCAAGGAGGACCCGCCGGAGATCGCGGCCAGTGGTTCCGGCGTGTCGCCCGCGCTGCAGCGGATTGTGCAGCACTGCCTGGAGAAGAAACCGGGGGAGCGTTTCCACGACGCCCACGACCTGGCTTTCGCGCTGCAATCCGCGAGCTCTCCATCCACTGAATCCAGGGCACTGGTTCAGCCCGGTGGGTACGTCAGGCTTGGCCGGGCCCTGACCTGGTCCGGGCTGCTCGGGTTGATCCTCCTGGGGTCTTTCGGGGGATGGTGGCTGGGTCGAGGTACCAGACCCCAGCCCACCTTTACACAGGTCACGTTCCGGCGGGGCAATGTGCTGCGGGCGCGCTTCACGCCCGACGGCCAGAACATCGTCTACTCGGCGGCCTGGGACGGCCGTCCGTGCGAGATCTTCCTGTCCCGGCTGGATGGTTCCGGTGTCCGGGCCGTCGGCCTGCCCGGCGCCGACCTGATGGCGGTCAACGGGCGGGGGGAACTCCTTATCCTTTTGAAGCCCAGCCAATGGGCCGCAACCTCCACCTTCTCCGGTACGCTTGCCATGGCCTCCCTCGATGGCGGGACCCCCCGGGAAATCCTGGCCCGGGTGAGAGGAGCCGATTTCGCCCCCGATGGCCAGGCCCTGGCAGTCATGTACCAGAACGGGGAAGGTGGACCTTTCTACCTGGACTATCCGCTGGGTACCCGACTCATGGCTCCATCCGGTGGAGATCCGCGGGTACCCCGAATCTCCCCCCAGGGTGATCAGGTGGCCTTCCTCTATTACACAAACTCCCGGGCGGATTCCATCAGCACGAGGGGAAAGGGAAGCCTCGCGGTGGTGGATCGAGCCGGGAAGTGGCGGGATCTTGCGACGAAACTGGAGATCAAGGACGATGACCTGGCCTGGTCCCGGGATGGCCGTGAGATCTACCTCTCCACCTACTCAGGTCTCAAAGCCGTGGACATGCAGGGCCATCTGCGTCCCGTGAATGCCGACTCCACGCCTCCGCTCATTCACGACGTATCGCCCCAGGGGCTGATGCTGCTCGAGCGGGAAGTCTTCACCAACTCAGCCCTGGTCCTCTCAGGGGGGCAGAATCTGGACCTGGGGTGGCAGGACTTCAGTTCCCTGGAGGGGTTTTCGCGGGACGGATCCGTGGTCCTGTTGCACGAGAATGGGGGCGGCCCCTCCAATCGGGATCGCCCCTTCCTCCGCCGTCTCGACCACTCGCCGCCCAAGGTTCTCGACCCCGGGACCCCCCTGGATTTGAACCCTGCCGGCGATTTCGCTCTGGTCCTGACCCCCGGAGACAAAGCGAAGCTGCGGATGATCCCTACCGGCCTGGGCGAGCTGCGGGAACTGGGATTGGAAGGATGGGATGCGGTCGGTGGGCGCTTCTCGATGGACGGGAAGTACGTGTATGCGGCTGCGCGGCAAGGGGCCGGCTCGATCCGGACTCTGAAACTGCCGGTGGATGGGGGACGTGGCGTGGTGCTTCCGGAGTCCGTCCAGAATGTGCAGGCCATCTCGCCCGACGGGAAACGCATGCTGTGCCTCGACGCGAAAGGACAGCCAGGCATCACCTCCGAGGCAGGGGAGCCTCCCACGCCCCTTGCCTGGACCCTGGAATCCGGGGAAGCCATCGTCGCCTGGACCGCGGCCGACGAGGTACTGGTGACGCATCCCGAGGACGCGGCCCATCTGCGGGTGGAGTGGGTCGAGCTCGCCACGGGTCGTCGGACTCTGTGGCAGCGTCTGGTCGCCCCCGATCCGGCCACCACCGTCCGCACGCACAAAGTCCGGGTGAGCGGAGACGGCAAGACCCTGGGTTACACCTGCGGCCGGATCCTGATATCGGACCTGATCGTGGCGGAGGGGCTGAAATGAGCCTGCAACCCGGCACCCGCCTCGGCCCCTACGAGATCCTCGCCCCGCTCGGAGCCGGTGGCATGGGCGAGGTCTACCGGGCGACCGACTCCAAGCTCAGGCGCGAGGTTGCGATCAAGGTGCTGCCTGCCGCGTTCGGCGAGGACCCGGAGCGCCTGGCGCGGTTCGAGCGCGAGGCGCAAGTGCTGGCGAGTCTCAACCACCCGAACATCGCCGCGATCTACGGTCTCGAGGAGGGTCAGGGCATCCGGGCGCTGGTGATGGAGTTGGTCGAGGGAGACGACCTGTCGGCGCTGATCGCGCGCGGTCCGCTGCCGGTCTCCGAGGCGCTGCCAATCGCCAGGCAGATCGCCGAGGCCCTCGAAGCTGCGCACGAGCAGGGCATCGTGCACCGCGACCTCAAGCCCGCCAACATCAAGGTGCGCGCCGACGGCGCGGTCAAGGTCCTCGACTTCGGGCTAGCCAAGGCGATGGACCCGGCAGGCATATCGGCCGCGGATCCGGCGAACTCGCCCACACTCACCGGGCGCGCCACGCAGCTCGGCATGATTCTCGGGACCGCCGGGTACATGTCGCCCGAGCAGGCACGCGGCAAGGCGGTGGACAAGAGGGCGGACATCTGGGCGTTCGGCGTCGTGCTGTACGAGTTGCTGACCGGGAGGCTCGCCTTTGCGGGCGAGACCGTCAGCGACACGCTCGCGGCGGTGCTGAAGACCGATCCCGACTGGGGGGCGCTGCCGGCGGGTACGCCCCCTCCCCTCCGCCGGCTCCTGCAGCGCTGCCTGGAGCGCGACCCCAGGCGCCGGTATCGCGACATCGGCGACGTGCGCGCGGACCTCGAGCTCGACACCTCGCCCGCGGAGGCGCCGGCGTCCGGGCGGCGTCCCGCCCGCGAACGGCGCTGGCAGGCGCTCGCCGCGGTGGCCGCCCTGATCGCCGCGGCAGCCGTCGTCGTGTCGGTGTTGTGGCCTTCCGCCCCCGCGGCGGGCCCGGCCGACGCGCGGCCGTTCCGCTTCTCGTTCCAACTCGATGGGGCCCAGCAGATCGCCATCGACATGGACCAGTTGCTGTTCGATATCTCCAACGACGGCGAGACCGTGGCCTGGGTCGGCGCGGCCGTGCCGTCCGGGCGCCAGGTGTTCACCCGCTCGCTGCGGGACCTGGCGGTGCGGGCCGTGCCCAACACGCAGGGGGCGCAGAACTGGTGCGTGCAGCTCTCGCCCGACGGTCGGCAGGTGAGCTTCTGGCGGGACGACGAGCTGTTGACCGCGCCGCTCGACGGCGGGTCGGCCCCGCAGCGCATCTACCACGGCGACCGGCTGTGGACCTGGGCGTGGGCCGACGACGGGTCGTTCGTGCTGGCCGAGGCGTACGGCGGCCTGCTGCGCGTGAAAGTGCCCGGGGCCAAGCCGGAGGTCCTGACCCGCCTGGACCCGAAGGCCGACGAGGTCGCCCACCAGTTCCCGCAGGTGCTTCCCGGCGGCCGGAGCCTCCTCTTTTCGGCCGGGCGCGGCTATTTCTACTCGACGCGTCTGGAGGCCCTGCGGCTCGACGGCGGCACGCCGCAGCGCAAGGTGGTCCTGGAGGACGCGTACGGGGCACGGTATGTGTCTTCGGGCTACCTGGTCTACGGGCGCGGCGACGCGATCTGCGCCGCGCCGTTCGACCCGGAAACGCTGTCTGTCACGGGGCCCGAGACGACGCTGGTGACGGGCGTCCAGACCGACGATCCCCAGGGCGTGCTGACCGAGTTCGCGGTGAGCCTCGACGGCACGCTGGCGTACGTGCCCGACCAGCGCCTCGAGGAGTACCGTCTTGGTTGGGCCGATCGAGGCGGCGGCGTCACCTGGCTGGATGTGCCGGGGGCGCCGTTCGACGAGCCCGCGATCTCCCCTGACGGGAGCTCCGTGACCGTCTCGGCTCGCTACAAAGGCGACCGCTCCCTGCAGATCTACATCATCGACCTGGCCCGTCCCACCCCCAGGCGACTCACCAGCAACAGCGGCTGGAACCGGCGGGCGGTCTGGAGCCCCGACGGGCGGGAGCTGGTCTTCTCCTCGACCCGGGATGGCCACCTGAACCTGTATCGCACGGCCGCCGACAACCCGGCCGCCAGCACGCGGATCACCACGAGCCCGTTCGATCAGACTCCCATGTCGTGGACCCGGGACGGGCGCCTCGTGTTCTACGAACGGATGCAACTCGACGTGAGGCGCATCGTGACGCTCTCCCTGGCCGGCGCCGCCCCGGACCCGGCCCGCGTCATCACGCCGGAGAACGTCTCCGAATCGGACGCCGTGCTACCGCCGGAGGGCAAGTGGCTGGCCTTCGTGAAGCTCGAGGGCGCAACCAGCGAGGTCTACGTCCGCGCGCTCTCGCCGGAAGGGGCAGCCGGCGCGGAGCAGCGCGTGTCGACCGCCGGCGGCCTCGTCCCACGCTGGCGGCCGGACGGCCGGGAGCTGCTCTACCTGAGCGCCGATGCCCGTCGAATCCTGTCCGTGAAAGCGGAGGCCAGCAGCCAGCTGCGGCTCGGGAACGAGACGGTGGCCTGGGCCGCGCCGGAGGGGATCGAGCTCAGGGCTTTCGACGTCGCCGCCGACGGTCGCCTGCTGATCGTCGCCCGCGAGAAGCGCACGGCTCCCATGGAGGTGGTCGTCTCCATCGGCGCGCTGCGGCAACCGGGTAAGCGATGAGGCGGCCCCGGAGCCCGGAAGGCTGCCTGCTGCCCGCTGCCGGGCTTGCGCCCAGTCCGGTGCGCGCGGTCCGGTGCCAAGGAAGGACATGTCCGCGCCGGCGTTGGCCGGGGCGATTGTTCCCGGTCTTGCCGATGTTGCCCGAGGTGTTCGCATGAGTCTGAAAGGTGGCGCCCGCCTCGGCCCGTACGAGATCATCGCCCCTCTCGGCGCGGGCGGCATGGGCGAGGTCTACCGCGCCCGCGACACCAAGCTCGGCCGCGACGTCGCCATCAAGGTGCTGCCCGCGGAGCTCGCGAGCAATCCCGATGCGCTCGCCCGCTTGGAGCGCGAGGCGCGCGCGGTCGCGCAGCTTTCTCATCCGAATATTCTCGCGATCCACGACTTCGGGCGGCAGGGCGAGACCGCGTACGCCGTCATGGAGCTGCTGGAGGGCGAGACGCTGCGCGCGCGGCTCGAGCACGGCGCGCTGCCCGCCCGCAAGGCCGTCGAACTCGCCGTGCAGATCGCCGAGGGGCTGGCCGCCGCCCATGAGAAGGGGATCGTTCACCGCGACCTGAAGCCCGAGAACGTCTTCGTGACGCACGAGGGGCGGGCAAAGCTGCTCGACTTCGGCCTCGCCAAGAAAACGGGCCCGGCGAGCGGCCCGGGCCTGGACCTGCTGGCGGCCACGCAGCACACCGGTGCCGGCACCGTGCTGGGCACGGTCGGGTACATGTCGCCGGAGCAGGTGCGGGGCGAGGCGGTTGATCACCGCTCGGACATCTTCTCCTTCGGCGCTGTGCTGTACGAGATGGTCACGGGGCGGCGGGCTTTTTCCCGCGAGACGGCGGCGGAAAGCATGACCGCGATTCTGAAGGAAGACCCGCTGGAGATCGCGGCGGGCGGCTCCGTTCTCTCGCCCACCCTTGCGCAAATCGTCCACCACTGTTTGGAGAAGAAGCCGGGAGAGCGCTTTCAGTCCGCGCACGACCTGGGCTTCGCGCTGGGGAACCTCTCCTCTGGATCCAGCACCGCCACACCCCTCCCAGCGTCCTTCGTGACGCGAAACCGCCGGGCCACGCTGCTGTGGGCCGCGCTGTCCGCGATCGTTTTCCTCGGCCTGGGTATCGGCATGGGAAAGGGGCTCGCCAAGGCTCCACCACTGCCCAGCTTCCGGAAGCTCACCTTCGGCCGTGGGGCCATCGACGGGGCCCGCTTCGTGCCGGGCTCCCACGACATCGCCTACAGCGCCCGCTGGCAGGGGAACCCCTCGACGGTGTACCTGCTGCGGGAAGGGAGCCTGGAACCCCGCGCCCTGGAAGCCCAGGGAGCGATGCTCCTCGGGACCTCCTCCCAGGGGAGCGCGGCGGTGCTGACCCGGCCCGCGCTCTACAACGGCCTCCTCGTGGGAACCCTGTCCGTCCTGCCCCTGGCCGGCGGCGGTAGCCGGGAGGTCAGCCGGGCCGCCACGGCCGCGGACTTCTCGGCGGACGGGTCCGGACTCTGCCTGGTCGCCGTGGCGAAACAGAACCAGTTCCAGCTCGAATGGCCCCCCGGGGAAATTCTCCTGGGCCCCGGCCGCTCCATCCTGCGCAATCCGAGGGTCCGCGGCTCCCAGGTGGCGTTCCTCCAATCCACCCCTGCTTCATTCGCCGAGGGCGAGATCCGGGTCATGGCCAAGGGGAGCCAGCCACGGCCCCTGGCGCGCTGCAAGGGCTTCACCGCCCTGGCCTGGGGCCCCGGCGGCGACGAGATCTGGTTCAGCACCTTCGACGGGGGGGAAAGCCGGATCCAGGCGGTCACCCTCCAGGGCCGGACCCGGATCCTGGCCCAGTACCCGGGACGCCTGGAGCTTCTGGACGTGGACCCTTCCGGACGCTGCCTCGCCATTTCGAGCAGCCAGCTCCGTCAGGCCTTCGGACGGGCGCCCGGTGCGGGTCAGGATATGGACCTCACCTGGCTCGACGCCCAGACGCCCCAGGCTCTGCTCCCGGACGGAAGCCAGGTGCTGCTGGGCCGCTCGGGGGACTGGGAGATGTCGGACCGCGTGAGCCTCTACCTGCGGCCCCTGGCCGGCGGTCCGGCGGTCAACCTCGGGACGGGAAGCCTGGCTGCGGACCTCAGCCCGGACGGCCAGCGGGTCGCCACCTTCGAGGCCGATGCAAAGGGCCAGGCCGGCGTCCGCCTGATTCCCACCGGCGCCGGCGCCTCCCGCTGGTACCCCCTGGCGGGCGCAGCGGCCAACTCGGACGCTCTCTGGTTCCATCGGAAGGGGGGCGGCCTCTACCTTCTCGAGGAGGACACTTTCAGCCTCAGTCGACTCGACCTCGCCACCGGGACCCTCACCCCCAGGGTCGTTCCCGCCGCCGTGAGCTACAACGCCGGCCAGGTCCCTCTGTCCCCGGACGGCCGGCGGTTGCTGCTCACGGACTTTGGCAGCTCGATTGCGCCTGACGACAGGCTCTTCCAATTCCTGCTCTTCGAGGGGGAGGGAGCCCAGCCGTTGCCGGCCAAGGGAATCCTGCGGAGCGAGGTCGTGGCGGGCTGGGCCGAGAACAACCAGGAGGTCTACGTCTACGACCGCAACGCGATCCCCTCCCCCGTGGTCCGTTGGAATCCCGTCACCGGGGCCCGGCGCCCCTTCCTCCAGATCACGCCTTCCGACCCCTCCGGCGTCTGGGGGATCAGCAACCTGACGATCACCCCCTCCGGCCGCGGCTACGCCTACAGCGTCCTCCGCAAGCTCTCGGACCTCTACCTCATCGAGGGGCTGAAATGAGCCTGGCCGCCGGCGCCCGCCTCGGCCCGTACGAGATCGTCGCGCCGCTCGGCGCGGGCGGCATGGGCGAGGTCTACCGCGCCCGCGACACCAAGCTCGGCAGGGACGTCGCCGTCAAGGTGCTCCCCGCCGAGCTGGCCGATCATCCCGAGGCGCTCGCCCGCTTCGAGCGCGAGGCACGCGCGGTCGCCCAGCTCTCGCACCCGAACATCCTCGCCATCCACGATTTCGGGCGGCACGGCGAGACCGCGTACGCCGTCATGGAGCTCCTCGAAGGCGAGACGCTGCGCGCCCGGCTCGAGCACGGGGCGCTTGGCGCCCGCAAGGCCGTCGAGCTCGCCGCGCAGATCGCAGAGGGACTGGCCGCGGCCCACGAGAAGGGGATCGTTCACCGGGACCTGAAGCCGGAGAACGTCTTCGTGACGCACGAGGGGCGGGCGAAGCTGCTCGACTTCGGCCTCGCCAAGCGAACAGGCCCGGCGAGCGGCCCGGGCCTGGACCTGCTGGCGGCCACGCAGCACACCGGTGCCGGCACCGTGCTGGGCACCGTAGGGTACATGTCGCCTGAGCAGGTGCGGGGCGAGGCGGCGGATCACCGCTCGGACATCTTCTCCTTCGGCGCCGTGCTTTACGAGATGCTCGCCGGGCGGCGGGCGTTCTCCCGCGAGACGGCGGCGGAGAGCATGACTGCGATCCTGAAGGACGACCCGCCGGAGATCGGATCCACCGCCTCCGGCCCACCGCCCGCGCTGCAGCGGATTGTGCAGCACTGCCTGGAGAAGAAACCGGGCGAGCGCTTTCAGTCCGCACGGGACATCGCCTTCGCGCTGCACTCGCTCTCGGGGTCTGCCGTGGCCAGCGGGCCGGCGGTCGCCGTCACGGGGCGAGGGTCGCGCTGGTGGCTCACCGTGATCGGCTTCGCCGTCGTGCTGGGTGTCGTCACCGTCGCAGCGAACCGACTGGGACGGATGGCGGAGCGACGCGCGGTCGCGGCGCCAATCTTTCGCGCAAAGAGCTCCAGTGCGAAGCCGATCTTCCAGGCCGCCTTCATGCCGGATGGCGAGACCATCGTCTACAGCGCGGCGATGGAGGGGAACGTCCCGGAGCTGTTCGTGATCCGGCCGGAGGATTCCGAGCCGCAACCCCTCGGTCTTCCCCGGACCCATCTGCTGTCGGTTTCTTCAAAGGGGGAGCTGGCCGTCCTGACGAAGGCCCGCTACACCTACAACCGCCTGTTCATCGGCAACCTCGCCCGGTTTTCCCTCGGCGGCACCGCCCCTCGGGAGATTCTCGAGGGTGTCCGGCAGGCCGACTGGTCGCCGGATGGCTCCCAACTGGCCATCATTCGCACGGTCGGGGGGAAGGACCGGCTCGAGCTCCCGATCGGGACGGTGCTGTACGAGACCGCGGGCTACCTGAGCGAGCTTCGTTTTTCGCCCGGGGGCGACCGGATCGCGGTCTTCGAGCACCCCTGGAAGTGGGACGACCGCGGGACTGTCGTTCTCGTAGACTTGGCCGGGAAACACACCGTGCTTTCCGGCGACTACGAGGGGGAGGAGGGGCTGGCCTGGTCCCGTTCGGGCGACGAGGTCCTCTTCACGGCCTACGACGCGGCGAGTGAGGACTGGACCCTGTTCGGCGTCGATCTCTCCGGACACCGGCGGGTCGCCTTGAGGAGCGCCGGGGGGCTGACGATGCACGATGTCTCCCGCACGGGGCGCTGGCTCGTGACTCGTGACGATGGAACCTACCAGGTCTCCGTCCTGGCCCCGGGCACGAGCGCCGAGCGCGATCTCTCCTGGTGCGGTTCGTCCGCGATGCCCTTCCTCTCGCGGGACGGGCGCCTGCTGCTCTTTACCGACTACTCCGCTGCCGCAGGCATGAACTACTCGGCATGCCTCCGGACGACGGACGGTGGTCCGGTTGTGCGTCTGGGAGAAGGCCGGGGTTGGGGCCTCTCGCCGGACGGGAGGTGGGCCCTGGCCGTCGTCGACACGCCGCCGCAACTCGTCATCTACCCCACCGGCCCGGGAGAAACGCGGCGCCTCGCACGGGGCGAGCTGGAGACCTACCAGGCGGCCGGCTGGTTCCCGGACGGAAAGAGCATACTCGTGGTCGGCAACGAGGCGGGCAAGGCGTCGCGGTGCTACGCGCAGGACCTCTCGGGCGGCCCGCCCCGCCCGGTTACGCCGGAGGCAACGACCAACGGTGCGGTCTCCCCGGACGGCCGGCGGATCCTCTACGCGAATGCTGATGGGAGCTGGTCGATCCAGCCCGTGGGGATCGGGACGGCCCAGCTCGTGCCCTACCTGAAACCGGACGACCAGCCGATCCGATGGAGCGCGGATGGCCAGTCCGTCTACGTCTTTCACGTTCCGGACCGGCCCTTCCGGCTCGAGCGGCTGGACCTCGCCTCGGGCAGGCGCACGCTGGTTCGCGAGTCCCCTCCCGCGGCCGGGACGGGCGCCCTCAATCTGGCCTCGCTCGCGGACGACACCCAGTCCTACGCCTACGACTGCTTCGGCTTCACATCGCAGCTCTACGTCGTGGAGGGCGCACGGTGAGCCTGCAATCCGGCACCCGTCTTGACTCGTACGAGATCCTCGCACCGCTCGGCGCGGGGGGGATGGGCGAGGTCTACAAATCCCGCGACACCAAGCTGGGCCGGGACGTCGCCGTCAAGGTGCTCCCCGCCGAGCTCGCGAGCAACGCCGAGGCGCTGGCCCGCTTCGAGCGCGAGGCCCGCGCGGTTGCGGCCCTCTCGCACCCGAACATCCTCGCCATCCACGATTTCGGGCGGCACGGCGAGACCGCGTACGCCGTCATGGAGCTCCTCGAAGGCGAGACGCTGCGCGTACGCCTCGGGCAGGGCGCGCTTGGCGCCCGCAAGGCGGTCGACCTCGCCGCGCAGATCGCAGAGGGACTGGCCGCGGCGCACGAGAAGGGGATCGTTCACCGGGACCTGAAGCCGGAGAACGTCTTCGTGACGCACGAGGGGCGGGCGAAGGTGCTCGACTTCGGCCTCGCCAAGCGAACAGGCCCGGCGAGCGGCCCGGGCCTGGACCTGCTGGCGGCCACGCAGCACACCGGTGCCGGCACCGTGCTGGGCACCGTAGGGTACATGTCGCCTGAGCAGGTGCGGGGCGAGGCGGCGGATCACCGCTCGGACATCTTCTCCTTCGGCGCCGTGCTGTACGAGATGCTCACCGGGTCACGGGCGTTCGCGCGCGAGACGGCGGCGGAGAGCATGACCGCGATCCTTAAGGAGGACCCGCCGGAGATCGCGGCCAGTGGTTCCGGCGTGTCGCCTGCGCTGCAGCGCATCGTGCAGCATTGCTTGGAAAAGAAACCCGGGGAACGCTTCCAGTCCGCGCGGGACATCGCGTTCGCACTTCAGGCTCTCTCGGGGGCAACCGTCACGAGCGGGCCGTCGGTCGCCGTCGCGCACAGGGGGTCGCGTCTGTGGCTCACCGCCATTGCCGTCGCTGCCGCGCTGGGTGTCGCAGGTCTGGAGTTGTACGGATTGGGGCAGAAGGCGGAGCGACGTTCGGCTGCAGGAATCACGTTCCGCCAGATGAGCTTCCGGCCGCAGACAATCTTCCAGGCCGCCTTCGCGCCGGACGGCGAGACGATCATTTACAGCGCGGCACTCGAGGGCAACGTCCCGGAGCTGTTCGTGATTCACCCCGAGTATGCCGAGCCTCAGCCCCTCGGCCTCCCGCCACGGACGCATCTCTTGTCGATCTCGTCCAAAGGAGAGCTGGCCGTCCTGACGAACGCCCACTTCTTGCGGCAACGGCTCTTCACCGGCACTCTCGCGCGGGTCTCGCTGGGGGGAACTGCCCCACGAGAGATCCTCGAGGGTGTCCGTCAGGCCGATTGGTCGCCGGACGGCACGGAGCTGGCCATTCTTCATACGGCCGGGGGGAAGGACCGGCTGGAGTTCCCCATTGGGAAGGTGCTCTACGAGACCGCGGGCTACCTGAGCGACCTTCGTGTCTCGCCCCGTGGCGACCGCATCGCCGTCTTCGAGCACCCCAAGCAGTGGGACGACCGCGGGTTGGTCATCGTCGTGGACCGGGCGGGAAAGCGTACCTTCCTCTCGGGAGACTATTGGGGGGAGGAGGGCCTTTCCTGGTCTCAAACCCGCGACGAGGTCCTCTTCACCGCCAGCATCGAAGGGAATGCTCAGACCCTCTACGGCGTCGATCTCTCCGGACACCGGCGGGTCGCCTTGAGTAGCGCTGGGGGGGTGACGATGCACGACGTCTCCCGCACCGGGCACTGGCTCGTGACTCGCGACGACGTTCGCAAGGAGATCTCCGTCCTGGCCCCGGGCGCAAGTGCCGAGCGCGATGTCTCTTGGCTCGATGGCTCCTGGGCCCCGTTTCTTTCGCGGGATGGAAGCATGCTGCTTTTCGGCGACGAGTCTGTTGCCGCTGGCACGAACTACGGGGTCTGCCTTCGGAGAACCGATTTCGGTCCCGTCGTACGCCTCGGAGAAGGTGAGACCATGGGGCTCTCGCCAGATGGGACGTGGGCTCTGGCCATCGTCTACACACCGCCGCAGCTCGTCATCTACCCGACCGGTCCAGGAGAGATTCGCCGCCTCCCGCGGGGCGACCTCGAGACCTACCAGACGGCGCGCTGGTTCCCGGACGGAAAGAGCATCCTGGTGGTCGGCAACGAGGCCGGCAAGGCTTCGCGATGCTATGTCCAGGATGTTTCGGGCGGCCCGCCGCGGCCGGTCACACCAGAAGCCACGATGAACGGCACGGTCTCTCCGGATGGCCTGCAAATCCTGTACTCGAAACCGGGCGGAACCTATTTCGCCCAGCGCGCCGGGAGTGGAACGGTTCAGCCCGTGCCCGGGCTGACCACGGATGACCAGGTCATCCGATGGAGCGCGGATGGCCAGTCTGTGTACGTCTACCGCCCTGCGAGTGTGCCGTTCCGGCTCGAGCGGCTGGATCTCGCCTCCGGTCGCCGCGACCTGATTCGCGAGGTCGCCCCTGCCGACAGGACTGGTGTCCTCTACGGCACGGGGGCCGCGCTGACGGACGACACCAGGTCGTACGCGTACAGCTATCAGCGGATGACCTCGCAGCTCTTCGTCGTGGAGGGCGCGCGATGAGAACGGAGTCACCGCGGACCATGGTCGCCTCACGACTCCGGTGAGCGTCACGCCCGGCACTATCGGCCGGGCTCTCGTTTCGCCTGAACCGCTTCATGGGGAGCCGGTCACAACCGTGAGCACATCACGACGAGAGGTCTGAAGCCGCGCAGGGTGGCTTCGATTTCTCTTGTTATCCAAATACTTGGATAATATGCAGTTCAATTGCATGTTTGGCAACAACAGAGATTCCCTATATCTCCTGGCTACGGAACTAGCCCGCGCGAATCAGAGGGGCAGGCGCTACAGGTCGGGGCGCCAGCGCTCGATCCACGCCTGGAGGACGACCAGCGGCCAGAGGGCGCGAGCGTGGTTGGCGGCGCCGCTGCGGTGCTCGTCGACGATGCGGCGCACCGCGTCGACCGGCAGCAGTCCCTGGACGCGCAGTGCTTCGGGGTCGAGCAGGCGGTCGACCTCGCCGCGCAGCTCGCCGTTGAGCCACGAGCCGACCGGCACCGAGAGGCCGTGCTTGCGGCGGTGCACGATCTCGCGCGGGAGGTAGCGGAGGCCGACGCGCTTGAGCAGCCACTTGACGGTCAGGCGCCGCACGCGCAGCC
>Ga0315273_10000831_pt1 | contig 33706 bp, 29 predicted proteins | sample YL17G02_0_MG_FD_205753 | JGI IMG/M metagenome (GOLD analysis project Ga0315273, IMG submission 205753) | Sediment microbial communities from Yellowstone Lake, YNP, Wyoming, USA - YL17G02_0 | ecosystem: Environmental > Aquatic > Freshwater > Lake > Sediment | place: USA: Wyoming | collected...
ACATATGCAATAACCCCCACAACCCCAACAATTATCAATCCAATTGCGAGAAAGATAAAGAAATACCTCTTGTCAATATTCACCTCAAGCTTCATAACAAATTAAGATATAGAGATTATTTAAATCTTACAATTAGTTATCGCGAGGCACTCGAGGCTAATAAAATTATTTATGTCTTTACAAAACCCCAAGGAAACTTGCATGTTACACTCCTGGCGTTGTAATACCCAGTAGGACAGTCATAACCTATAGTCCCCACACCATTCTTACCGGTCTTATGATACCTGCCAAACCAGTCAGTGCAAGCAGGTTTATCATCTGTTGGAGAACACCAATAAGGCGTCTCCATATCGTTGCCACATGAGTCCGACTGACCAGTGGCAGGAGTGCATGCAGGAGCCCCATAAACATCTTCACTTCCATCTCCAGTTGCTTGAGCCTCAAATCTATGTCCCCCCACTACAAGCGCAATATACCCGTTAATATTTACATTTCCATTTACATCCAACTTAGCGCTCGGACTCGCCGTCCCTATTCCGACGTTGCCACCGATTGAAATATACAATCTGTCAGCATTTTGTGTAACATCGCGTATATAGAAACCACCATCATTTGCGCCAGGAGATGTACGTATGCTCCATGAACGTGGTTCGCTGCCAGAAGTTCTTGTAAGCCAAAGTGTTGCATCACCTACTGTTCCTGTTATTTTGATTCCTCCCGTTAAACCGCCCGTATCAACTTCCAATTTCGCACTAGGACTCGCCGTCCCAATTCCCACATTTCCACTATTGTAATAAATAACTCCGCTTGTTCCGTTGCTCCATTGCCCGCTGCCTCCGCCCGAATTAATCCCAGTTAACATAGAACCATTACCAATAAAATAAGTCGCAGAGACATTCCCAGCAATATTTACATTCTTGGTGATTGTCTGCCCCCAATCAATCTCATTAACACTATGCCCAAAATCAGAAGGATATTTAGTCCAATCTGGAGGACTAACATATGCAATAACCCCCACAACCCCAACAATTATCAATCCAATTGCGAGAAAGATAAAGAAATACCTCTTGTCAATATTCACCTCAAGCTTCATAACAAATTAAGATATAGAGATTATTTAAATCTCCCGATTACATATTCCACGATTTGTAATGTTTACGTTCCTAACGGTATCCACCAAACTGCACCGCCTCCATGCGAATTTACGACTTTCCAATAATCTCCTTTTCTGACAGGCATTGTAATCGCGGGAACAGAAGAGTAAAATACAGATGAAAAAGCACGAATTGTAATTGGTGGATTAGAACCATCTGTATAACCTGTCGCTGAACCGCCAGAGTTTGAAGGAGAATATCCTCCGTAATCAACAACAAACCCATCCGTGGGTGCCTGGTAAACGACGTTATTGGATTTGCTTTCCCACGCTCCGAATATTTTCATTGTGCCTTTTACTTCCAGAGTAGCTCCGGGACTAGTCGTATTGATGCCTAAATTTCCGCTGCTAAGAAAACGAGCTCTTTCTATTCCGTTAGACCTAAATATCGTTGGTCCTGCTGCTGTTGTACCGAGCATAAATTCATTAGAACTGGAGGCAAATATATTTGCAACATCAGCCCCGCTTGTTTGAAAGACAATCTGAGTTTGCGGTGCATTTGAATCCATTATTAAGACTTGATTGACGCTATCGGTACGCTTCAGCGCAAGTCTCCAATTGCCAGGGCTCGTCGTCCCGATGCCGACGTTGCCAGATGTGTCAATAACAAGTCTATCAGTTCCTGCGGTAACGTCCTTTATGCGGAAATATCCATCGGATGCGCCGGGACTAACATACATGGACCAGTTTCGTGGTTCTGAACCATACAGAGCATACAGACTTAATTTCGGACTGCCTGCGCCTGTATCCTGAAGTCTTAATTCCGGAGAAGCCCCGCCTAACTGCAATAATGCTGTTGGATTATCTGTCCCTATCCCCACATTTCCGGAAGTGGCATTTGCATAAAGAAAGATTCCACCAACAGAATTCCGTATGCCTAAAGAACCATTAAATGTAAAATCACCTATGCCAAAAGTTCCAGCCATAACCTGACTTGCTGGATGGCTGACTATTGCATATACAAATGATGAAAGAGCAATGAGCATTAGAATTGCAATACCAATAATAAAACCAACCGCAATCTCTCTTTTTTTATCCATCAAATCACCTTCCACTTCAAAACATAATAATTATTTAAATCTCTCTACTGTCAATACAAACACAGAAATCTTTAAATAAAGAGATAAGATAATTAAGACATGAATAAATGGACAGAGATTCTGCTTGGGTTGATATTTATGCTGGCAGCAGTTTTATCCTACTTTTATACACCCACCTGGTTTGATTCGGCTATAATCGTTCTAAAAGGAACGATTGTCTGGTTTGTTCTTGGCATCGGACTTATTCTCTTAATGCTTGGCATTTCTGAATTGAAAGGATAATTATCACAATAATTATTATATAACAAAATTATCTTTGAGGTATATGGCTTATTGTAAAACTCGAAGGTTTACTAACCGAGAGTCTGCGGGTAATACCTGCAGAATATGCGGTGAAGATAATTGCAAAAAACACTCTTTTCTTCTTGGAAAAACAAAAACTATAACGGAATTCTCAGGTTCTTCACCCCCAGAAATCTTCGTAGGAAAATGGAATTATCCGAATGTCTACGCTGGAATTCTAAGTCCTGATGAATTTGGAGATACTGAGATTCTCTCATCTGCAAAATTATGGCATCAAAACAAACTCTCAATCCCCGAAATACTAAATTTTAGAAACAAATTAGTCTACGGAAGAAAGCAAAGCAACATTAAGCAAAATCAAGGCAATCCTTTTCTCGCAGTTCTAAAAGAAATTGCAATGGCATACAAATCTGTCTCAACAGAATTCAAATTAAAAAAACCAATAACGAAAAACCTCGAAAATGATAAAAATGTTCCCCTAATCCAAAATGCAGCAGATGTAGAACGAGTGCGACTGCAAGAAAACCCAAAAATCAAGCCAAAAGTAGATTATCTTGTGAATGATACTTCAGCAAAAGCAGTTTCTTCTATACTAGAGTTAGATAAAGCTGGCATTGAAACCTCAAACATAACAAAATTGCTTTCAGCAGGATTGTTAGGACTAAAAACAAATAGAAAATTAGTCCCGACAAGATGGTCGATAACCGCAGTTGATGATACTCTCTCAAAAGAAAAACTAAAAAGAATAAAACTAATGCAAGAAATTTCAGAAATTCAGCTTTTCAATGCAGAATATCTAGGAAATCACTATGAATTTCTCTTACTGCCAGATAAATTTTCATTTGAAGTGATAGAAAACTCCCTTTCTTCAGGGGGATTCTGGCATGATTACGAATTTTTCTCTGGAAGAAAAAGATATGCTGATGATGTAACTGGAGCTTATTATGCAAATAGATTGGCTCTTTCAGAATATCTCGAAAAAATAAAGAGACAAGCATATTGCATTGTTTTAAGGGAGGTTAGACAAGAATATTCCGTCCCTCTTGGGGTTGGAATTCTAAGGCAGATAAGCAGGGAGGCTTTTTCCAAACCCTCAGAAAAATTTCCCTCGGTCCAAGCTGCATTGGCATCCGCACAAAAAAGATTAAGGCAGCCAATAACAAACTTCACAGAAAAATCAATCTTGCTTAAAAATTATGGCAAGCAAAAGAAAATCACTCAGTTTTTCTAATTACTTTTCTTTCTTATTAACAGCTTTGATATTCTTGTTCAGTTGAATCATTGCTTCTTCAAGCTGCTGCTTGTTTTTGGTTCCTGTGCAAACTAATTTTCCATTTGAGAACAATAAGAAAGTTGCTGTTGGATCAACTAATTTGTATACAAGCCCTGGGAACTGCTCTGGCTCATACTCTGTATTTCCAAGTTCAAGTGCTAAATAGTTCAAGTTCAAGTTCAATTTTATGCTTCCAGAAGCAACAATGTTCTGCACTGTTATTTTTGGCTTGTCTGTTATTCTAACTCCTATTTTGGCTATTTGCTTGATAACTTGTGTTATTACCTCTTTGACTTGGGCAACGCTCTTAGTTCCAGTACAAACAAGATTTCCCGAGGAAAATACTAAAACAGCCGACTTTGGCTCTTTTATTCTTAATACAAGCCCTGGAAATTGTTCAGGGTTATACTCTGTATTATTCTGTGTTTTAGCAAGCTGTGTCAAAGAAACTGGCTTTCCAAGAGAAGTAGTTGCAACAATATTCTGTACCTTCAAATTAGATTTTCCGGCCATGTTAGATGCCCTTTTTAAATAAAGAGGCTTTTTAAAGCTTTGTTTTTGTCGTCGATTAAAAATTACCTTTTCCCCTTCGCACTTGCCTTTTCTATATCTTTCAAGGTAGCTATATCATCAATTCTTCTATCTGGACGATAATGCGTTATTCTTGGGAACCTCATCGCATAACCAGATGAGTAGCTAGGACTCTTCTGTATGTTTTGATAATTGACAGAAACAACAACTTTTGGTTTAACTCTTACAACATTCCCATCCTCACTCAAAATAAGCGGCTTCAAAATCTTAGTCATCTCATTATATGTTGTTCCTTCCTCTTCTTTCTCCTTTAATCCAGAAGAAACTTTCCCAACCTCAACAAGTTTCTCCCCAGCGAGGCATGCAACAATATAACTTGTTAACCAGCCTCCCCTTTTTCCAGTCCCATACTCTGCTCCAACAATAACAAGATCCAAATCCTTCAAAGTAGGTTTTAATTTAGCCATATATCCAACTCTTCTGCCCTGCTTGTAAGGCGCATCAAGTTTTTTTATCATTATTCCTTCTTCTCCAACCTTCAAAGCATCCCGATAAAACTCCATAGCCTCATCTTCATCCCCCGTTACTATCTGAATAGCAGACCTTATCACAAGTTTTTTCTCGTTTACAATTTTTTCAACAATTTTTCTTCTCTCAGTAAATGGTTCATTAATTTTGCTCTCCCCATTATAATAAATAACATCAAAAATATTTATTTCCACAGGCAACTCTTTAATTAATTTTTCAATTTCATACTTTCTTTTTATTCTTTGTGAGATTGCCTCAAATGGCATGTATTTGTTTGTCTTAGGATCATAACCCACAACTTCAGAATCCAAAATAAAACTCTCCCCTTTCACATTTTTTCTAATAGCCTCGACAACATCTGGAAATTGAGAGCTGACATTTTCCAATCTTCTTGTAAACAGGGTTATTTCTTTTCCTTTTTTGTTAACCAACATTCTAAAACCATCATATTTCTGTTCTATGGCCGCCGGCTTTCCGCAAACTTCAAACGCCTCTTGTATGTCTTCAACTTTTACTGCAAGCATTACATTTATTGGTCTTCCTGGCTCAATCTCTATTTTTTCAAGCTCTTTCAATCCTTTTGAAGCGGCTTCAAAAACAATTGCAAAATCATTTGCCAAGTCATAAGCTTCTTGAATTCTCTCTGCAGCTTTTTTCTTCTCAATATCTCCAAAAAATGCTACCGCGAGAGCATCAACAATCGTTGGAGCAGCAATTCCTATTCTTAAATCACCTACTAAAGTTCTTACAATATATTTCGCTTCTTTCCCAGACGCGCTCCCAAGCAGCTCAGAAATCAAACCCATTTTCTTATCAACTGTACCTTTCCCTTCAATAGACATTATTTTCTTCAAATTTTCAAAAATCTTCTCAACGCTTAATTTCTTTTTTCCAAGCGTTGTCTGCTTTCTTTTATTTGCAAACTCCTCGGCAACTTCTCCCATATCGCCAACCTTGTTTAATCTCTCTACAATAAGATCTTCCTTAACCCCAAAAGAATGCGATATTGACTTTATAGCAAGCTGCCTTGATATTCCAATCTCTCTTGAATCATAATCAGAAACAACTCTCCCATTTAAAAGATAAATCCACTCGCTCTTTCCTTCTTTTATCAAAGTTTTCAAAAAATCTGAGATTATAGAAGTCTTTTCCAATCTCTTTGTAGTAGAAGAAAGCTTTTCATATACTTCAACAAATTCTGAGTAGTTCATCGTCTTTTAATATTAATATAAATACAGAAATTCTTATATAAAGATTTGTTTTGCAAATCTTTAATCCTCGCTTGGCAAACACCAAGAACTTTATGTTCTTGGGTGCTATCAAGAGAAGTATTCTCTTGAAGGCTTCGGATATAAACGTTGCTTTAAGCAAAGAACCCTTTCTTCTTAATTCCAAGATTCACTATCTGAAATTCAAGCTCTTTTTCCGGAAGACTTCTATGTTTTCTAAGATAAGCCACCCTCTTCCCTCTTTCATTCGTAAGCTCAATCAAGCACTTTCCCCAATATTTCAAAATATCCCCTCCCACCATCTTTTTGCTGTTTTCCCAGTTGTATACTTGATTTGTAGTGATTACAGGGATATTTCGTTTCCTTGCAATCTCAGCCAACATTCTAAGCTGTCTCGCAAGCTCTGAATTTATTTTTCTCACTTCCTCTTCGTCCTTATCCCTCGCCCCCGCAAAGTCTAACCTGTACAAAATGGTCATCCCATCAACAACTATTAGGCTTACTTCTTTGTCAAGGTGTTCAAGCAATTTTTCAAAATCTTTTTTTTGCTCTGAGAAATTAGTAGGCTTCAAAAGAAGAATATTTTTCAAAACATTTTCATAATCCTCTTGCGCAATCTGTTTAATTCTTTCAACACTAAAACCTCCTTCAGTATCCATAAAAACAACCTTGTTTCCTTTTTTTGCCTGTGAAATTGCCGCAAGAACACAAAAATTTGTCTTCCCAGTTCCTGGCCCGCCGTAAATTACGCTTATTATGTCATTTTCATAACCGCCATAAAGCCATTTGTTTAAGTCATAGCTTCCAGCAGAAATTTTTCCCCCATTAAACTCAGCCATAGAATACCCAAAAACACTGACTATAAAAATAATTATGTGATAAGACACCAACAAGACTTACGAACACAAATCGCTGCAGCCTTACGCATCAACCAATCGTCCTATAAGTGCGTTGGGGCATGATTGCGGAGAGTAAGCGCCACCACTACCACCACAAAAATAATAATATCCCCAGAGATCAGGAGTTGTCGTGCATGCCCCAGACGTAGTAAGAGCCCCCGCATTTGCACAATATCCATTATCAACACGATAAATTTCAGTTCCCTCCGTCGCCCTAATCCGCCCTGCCACAGTTAACTTTGCTGCACTAGGACTCGCCGTCCCTATCCCCACATTTCCTCCGCTTTCAAATATCACTGAATTTCCAAGCGCTGTGCCACTAGTAAATTTAGGAATATAATTCACTATTCCGGAGCCTCCAATTGTTCCGCCACTGATTGCGCTAATTGTAACCTCGCCAGTTCCACTAAGGGGACTTATTGTGATACCATTTCCAGCAGTTATTTTACTAACTCCTCCAATAGCAGCAATTGGCCAAACATTTCTGCAATCTGCTCCAATACAAACCCAAGAAGCGGTTACATTTCCGATAACATTAACATTCCCATTAACGCTCAAATTAGCATTAATTGTCTGCCCCCAATCAATCTCATCAACACTATGCCCAAAATCAGAAGGATATTTAGTCCAATCTGGAGGACTAACATATGCAATAACCCCAACAATCCCAACAATTATCAATCCAATTGCGAGAAAGATAAAGAAATACCTCTTGCCTATATTCACCTCAAGCTTCATAACCAATTAAGATATAAAGATTATTTAAATTATTCTACAACTTATTCTACTTCTTCAAAACACTGAGAATCTTAGCACAATCCTTTTCGATTGCATCAACAGCATCAGCAACCGCTTTTTTTACAGGTTTTCCCGAATCCTTAATCTTAAATAACAAAGGTTTAGAAGGATGCTCTCTTCTCCAAGCAGCGAACTCAATCCCCTCGCGGTTCAAATAAACTCTCAAAATTTCAGCTATTGTCAAATTATCAATTGATAATTCAACAGAATTCTTCTCATGCTTTAAAATCTTGATATCCATAAAACCAAAGACAAAAATCGATTTATAAACTTTACCTTATCTAGAGCTCGGTTATATCTATCTCGTAATCCTTAGACCCTCCAACCGCCCTTTTGTCTTCTTTTCCCTTCTCATTATTCTCAACACTCTCTCCAACAATCTCTATTTCTTTCTCTTTGTTTTCATTTGATTTCTTGCTAAATTCTATTATCTGCCTCAAGGGAGTTTTGTTTTCTGGAACCTTGTTTTTCCTCAAGCTGATGCCATAATAATTCTCAAGTTTGTTTATTAAGATAAAATTATTTGCAGGCAAAACACCGTTTTCTATCATCTTTATGTTTACCTCGCTCTCACCAAGAGCATCTGCAACTTTCTTTCTTGTTAGCAACCTGCCTTTTCTCTTCTGCACCAAAGTCCAATGGAAATTCTCAATAAGCTCTTTTAAGATTTCGTTGTTCTTCGTGCTTAGAGGTTTTCGCAAGTCCTCCATGCCGATAAAACCCTTATTTTTCCTGGTTGCATCCTCTCTCTTCCCGGAAATAATCTGTTTAACCTCTTCTATTGGCTTTCTCAAAATCAGCAAGCCTTCCCTCTTTGCATAGTCCTCAGAAACTCTTACAATCCTCCCGTCTTCAATTGCATCGACAACCGCTATTTTCCCAGGATACTCTATCATGAAATCCTCACCAAACCCGACTTTAAATGAATTGTTGTTCTAGAACAAATATGATATAAAAGATTAACCAAATATTAAATCATTAAGCTCTTTCTGAGTTATTACATCATTTACCCTTTTAGTTTCGTCTATCAAAATCATTGGAGACGAATTTACCTTATAAGTTTGCATTGCAATGTCCACTGCAGCTAAGTCTAAATCTGCAGCAATTGGAATAAGCAAGATTTTACCAGCATTCTCTTCTTTTATATCCCTAAGGAGATTAGAAAAAAAGCTCTGTTTAGCTTTCATTTTAATATCATTAGTATTATAATTAAAAAAGTAAACTACTGTATGAAAACTTGGGCATCTTTTCTTCAAAGTTACTGCTTCCAGCCAAAACATGGTTCTAAGAAGATCATATCTTCTATGCAAAACCAGCATAGTCTCCTGATTAAACTTGCTTGAAGATTCATATTGTTCAAGTTTTAAAGCCTCTTCATACACCTTATCCGCAAAAGCAAAGGTGCTGTCAAGAGCAACCCCGCAACTAAGATTTGAACTCTCCACTATTTTACCTCTTAGCTGCTCATCCAACAAATTAACCTCTGAACCAAGAAGATTTACTTCTACTGTGCTTGCTCTTGAGCTCTCCAAGTAAAATCCAAAGATAAGCCCGACTGCGAAAATGATTATGGTAAAGACTAATGCCTGCCAAAAAACATGCCTGCCTCCATAATTTACCATTTGTAATTTCCTCTAAACAGCTTGTAAAACGAGGTTATTAAAATTATTGGGTAGATTGAAAGGTAAACCAACATGTAAAATAGTATGTTAAACGCGCTTCCCCTCCTCTTCTTCTCCATTTTCATAAAACTCAATGCAAAAACAGCTAAAAAAAGGCCAAGAAAGAACAATGCTACTCCGAAGAAGTTCAGAACAGAAGGAGTAAAGCTCAAATCTTGAAATCTCAACACAGCTATATCAGCATAAACAGAATACTTTGTAGAGAGATAAGTAGAAAGAACTCTCTTTGCAATTAAATAACCAAATAAACCAAACCCAAAAACACCCATAAACATAGAAACTGTAAAGAAAGGCACCACAAAAAGTCCGAGCATTCCTTTTTGCAATATATACTTCTTGTATTTCGAGATGCATTGCATTCCGCCGACATTCCACCTTATTCTCTGTCTGACCCACGCCCAGAAATTGGTAGGTGCTTCCGAGTGAACTTTAGCATCAAGACACATTCTAGCCTTGTACCCCTTGGAAAGCATCTTCCAGACAATCTCAATGTCCTGAGTCATATTAGTGGTATCAAATAATCCAATCTCGAGCAAAACTTTTTTTCGGTATAGTGCGAATGGCCCCGGCGTGACGTATACCGCGTCTATACAATCAAGAAGCTTCCTCTCCCATGCGATTACAGTATACTCAATTGCCTGCAATCTTTGCATAAAACTCTTTGGCTCTCTCACCATCACCGAACATGTGACCGCCCCAACACTCTTGTCATCCTGCAGAAACCCAATCATCTTTAGCAAGGCATCTTTATCAGGAGTAGAATCTGCATCAGCAACCACAACATAATCATACTTGGCAGCCTTAACCCCAATATTTGTTGGTTCTGCAGCCTTGCCAGAATTTCTCTTGTTTACAATAACTCTTACATTATGATATCTGCTTGCATATTTCTTTGCAACCTTGGCAGAATTATCTGCAGATTTATCATCAACAACTATTATCTCAAGCATTTCTTTTGGATAATCCAATGCGAGCATTGATTCTATCGCCTTCCCTATTGTTGCTTCTTCGTTATAGCATGGGATAACAATGCTCACCGGTCTTGGCTTTCCCTTAGGATAATAAAGAAGCTCTCTCCTGTTTCTCAAATAAATTGTGATAAAAAAGATTGACATGTACAACCCAACAAAAGTATAAAAAAAGAAAATACCATCGATAAAAGTTATTTGCATTTTTTCTCCTTAGGTGTTTGCATTGCCCTGCCCGGCATCATTATTTTGGTCTATCACCTCAGGAACATTTTCAGTTTTTTTCTCTTCCTTTTCTTTAATCTCAAAATTATTTATTTCTGCATTGCCAGTCAAGCTAAAATAATCAAAAAAGCTCTCATTCAAAGTTAATTCTGCAGTATGCCCCATTTTCTTTTTGTTTATTAATCCTCGTTGAACAAATCCTTTTATGTGGTCATAAGCTTTATTTCCTCTTATTTTAACAACTATCGATTGCTTCATTGGCTGTTTGTACGCGATAAGCGCCAAAGTTTCCTGCTCAGCCCTTGTAAATTCAGAACTTCCACTGGCAAGTCGATTAACCATCCACGAGTAATCTTGAGAGACATCCATCTTCCAGAGATTATTTTTATTGATAATTTCAACCCCAGATTCCTTGTATTTCTCAGATAAATCTTCCAAAACATTCTTCAAATAGATAGGATTGACATCTGTAAGCGCTACAAGCTCTTGAAGGCTCATGAATTTTCCAGCTATAAACAATGCTGCCTCTACTTTTCTTAGGTTTTCATCTTCTATTTCCTTATCGATCTCTTCAATGCTTTCCTTGTTTATGTGCATTATAATCCCTATAAATCCTAGTTTAAAAGTTTACTTGTAAAATTTATCTATAGGCTACAATTAAAAAACCTTCAATTATTGCAGCTGCTATCAGAAGTGGAATCACTACACAAACAAAAAGGATTATTGAATTTCTTGCTCTTTCCATAAACTCCTTCCCCTTTTCTTTTGAAAAAACAAACATCCCAAGCCGAACGCCAAGAGCTAGAGAAATAAAAATCGCAGGCAACTCAAACACCCCATGAGGTAGAATCTTCCAAAACTCACTAACTCCAGAATCAAACCAGACAATCTTCATAACATACCCCAGCACTATTCCATTAGAAAAAGAGGCTACAATTGGAAAAATTCCCAAAAATATCCCGAAAACTATCCCAAAGAAGGCGCTAGTTAGATTATTCTGCAAAATAAACAGAATCATTTCAGAGGTGTTTAAACCCTTAACCCTCTCAACAAGCTGTTTTAATATCTCATCAAGAAATCCAAGTTGGCTAGAAAAAATAAACCCAAAAAGAATCCCCCCAACAAAAATAAGCGCGATCGCGAGAATATAATTCCTGCTTTCCTTCAGATATTTCAAAGCTTCTCTGAATTGCGTCCTAAAACTTTCTCTATTTTTGAATTTTCTCGAGCGCCTCATCTGAAATATCTCTGCAGAAGCATTACTTTCTTTTTATATTTAGTCCTCAAATAAAAACCATACACCAGCCCAGCTAAAAATCCCCCAAAATGCGCGACATTTCCTATAGGCAAGCCTGCGCCAATTGAGGCAATCCACATAATAACTAGCACAAGAGGAATCATAATATAACCTGGCAGGGAGAAAAATGGAACAAAAATTATAGAAAATCTTATTCGAGGCAAAATCATAACAAGAACGCCAGCAACACCGAATATTGCCCCAGACGCTCCAAGCATATAAACCTCAGGAGAACCAAAAACATTCTCCCAAAATCCAAATCCAAAAAATCCAGAAAGAAAAACAGAAAGCAGTCCTGCAAATATCCCTGAAATTAAATAAAACCAGATAAATCTTTTTCTTCCGATTATCTTCTCAGTCAAACTTCCCAAAGAAAACAACGCAAACATATTAACAAGTAGATGAAAAACTCCGCCATGTGCGAAAATATGTGTTAGAATTGTCCAAAGATACCCCCCGCTCAAAAAATTAGATGCGCTTATTGCAAAAAACTTCACAAAATCGGGATTTATCGCCAAAAGAACAATTTCAACTATAAATGAGACAAAAGATATTGCAATAATCCACCAAACAGCTGACTTCTCTCTTAATCTCATCGTCTAAAAAACTTCTTTAACTTCTTGCCCAATTTACCAATCTTTTTTCCACGACCCTTCTTTCCTTTCTTGACTTTTTTCTTACCCCTATTTAATTTTTTCAATTCAAGCTCCTTCTTTTTCTTCTTAATAGCCCTCTCCTTTGCCTTTTTCTTTGTTTCTGCCCTCATTTTTCTTGCCCTTACTACCCCCTCCTTCTTACTTACAACCACCAATTCATTTTCAACACCCTTGAGAATCTCTTCCATCTTTACAACTTCCTTCTCAATATTTTCTATCTCCTTTCCTTTCTCCTTCAAATGCAAAACCTCCCCGCATTCTGGGCAAGTATATTGATAAAGAAGTGCTGTCTCCTCGTTCGACTCAATAGCACAATTTGCACAATGATAAAACCGCTCGGTTTTCTTCAAGTTTATTTGACTTTTCAATTTTTCAATGTCACTCGAAAGCCTTTCTTTTAATTTAAACAAACCCTTCCCGGCATTTAAGGTCCAGAAGTAAATATACCATCCGCCTTTTTTCTTGTCTTTTTTCCTTATAAAGCTCACAATCCCTTCATCAGCAAGCTTGTAAAGAATATTTCTCGTCTGATTGATAGTTAATTTTAGCTTTTTAGCAATCAAAAACTCATTGACATTCTTTTTATCATGGATGAAATCGACCATTTTTGAGGCCGACTCTCCTGCAATCGCCAAAGCTAGACCCTTAAGAAGATTTACCTGCATATACTCTCTTAAAGAAATTCAATTAAAAAGCTTTCTAATAGGTGTTACCATTCTATAATTAATAAAAAGCTATATAAATCAATATAAAAATATATCATAATGTTCTGGGAAAAAAAAGAGGACAAGAAAGGTCTTCCTGAATTACCTCCGATGAAGCCATTTGTTTCTTACGGAATGCCAAAAAAAGAGGAAATTCCAGAGGAAGTACCATACTCTCCTGAGAAAATAGAGGATTTTGAAGAAGAATTGCCTGCACTTCCTGAGAAGTTTAGATTCCTAAAAATGGAAGAACCAAAAAAGATGACTTCAGAATTTACTCCTGTGGAAAAATCAGGGGATGTATACGTTAAGATAGACAGATTTCACTCAGCAAGAAAAGTACTTAATGACGCAAGAGAGAAATTAAAAGAAATTGATGAAACAATGAGAAGAATCCGAGAAACAAGATTGCGAGAAGAGCAAGAACTCTCCTTCTGGGAAAAAGAGATTGGGTCGATAAAAACAAAAGTAGAGGATGTCACCAAGAACATCTTTGAAAAAGTAGAATGAATTCGTGGTTGCTGGAACTCCTAGAAACCCGCTGGAGGTTTGTAGAATGACTGATTATGTCAAAATAGGAGCATCAGAAATGGTTTATGGCGAGGCTAGCCTTCTTCAATCACAGTTGAATCTTATCAACCTGCTCAAACAGTATAGGGAGTACGAAAAACTGAGAAATGAGGAGCTCGTCCTTAAAATAAAATTAAAAAAGAATGTAGGAGAAGCAAGAGAATCCCTAGATAAACTAAGCAAGATTCTGCCTGAATCCAAATTCTTGGAAAAAAGAAAAAAAGAGGAAGAATTGCAGGAAGAGATAACTGAAAAGATAGAGCGGGCAGTTCAAAAATCCAGGAAAAAAGAGTCAAAACGCTGGGAAGAAAAACCGGAAGAAGGAAAAAAACAATCACTTGACCAAGAGCTTGAGGAAATAAGAAAAAAACTCGAAAAACTTCAATAGTCTTAGAAAATATTATAAACGCGTTTAATTCTAACCTTATATGGCATTAAAAACAAGAGAGGATTTAATTACAGAATATATCAAATTCTTCAAGAAAAAGGACCATAAGGAGATTCCTTCATCATCGTTAATCCCCTCGGACGATCCAACAGTCTTATTTACAACAGCAGGAATGCACCCGCTTATACCTTTCATTCTCGGGCAAAAGCATCCTCTTGGAAAAAAGTTAGTTGGAGTGCAAAAGTGCATTAGAACAGGGGATATTGACGAAGTTGGAGACGAAGTCCATCACACTTTCTTTGAAATGCTTGGCAATTGGTCTCTTGGGGAGTATTTTAAAAAAGAAGCGATAGAATACTCATTTGAATTTCTTACAAAAGTTCTAAAGATAAAAAAAGAAAATCTCGGAGTCAGTGTCTTTGAAGGGGACAAAGATGCTCCAAAGGATATTGAATCAGCAAAAGTCTGGGAATCTCTTGGAATCCCAAAAGAAAGGATATCCTTCCAGCCAAAAAAAGACAACTGGTGGGGCCCAGCAGGAGAATTTGGCCCATGCGGCCCTGATACCGAGATATATTGCTGGAAATCCAAATCAAAACCTCTAAAAAAATTAGACATCAAAGATTCAAATTGGGTTGAAATTTGGAACGATGTTTTTATGGAATACGACAAGACGAAAGAAGGCTATATCAAAGCGAAACAAAAAAACGTCGACACCGGAATGGGCGTCGAAAGAACTATTGCAGTATTAAACGGCTTAGAAGATAACTATCAAACTTCCCTATTTTTGCCGATAATCAAAGAGATAGAGAAGCTTTCCGGAAAAAAGTATAAAGGAAATGAAAAAGAAATGCGAATAATCGCAGACCACATCAAAGCAGCAGTTTTCATGATAGATGACGATGTTTTACCAGACCATAAGGAGAGAGGGTACGTTTTAAGAAGATTAATCAGAAGAGCAATTGTATACGGTAAAAAACTAGATTTAGAAGATTTTACAGCTAAAGTAGCAGAATCTGTTTTTGATATTTATCCTGATTATTTCAAGAAAAACAAAAAAAAGATTAGATTTGTAGGAAGAGATAATAAAACCTTCATTCTAGATGAAATAGACAGAGAGGAAATGAAATTTAGGTATAAACTAATGGAAGGATTAAAAATAATAAGAAATATGATTGCTCATCAGAATAAAATCTCTGGAAAAGACGCCTTCCTTCTATTCCAATCTTATGGATTCCCTATAGAAATGACTCAAGAATTGGCAAAAGAGAATAAAATAAAAGTTAATATGAAAGAATTTGAAGAAGAAAACAGAAAACATCAAGAATTGAGCAGAACTGCAAGTGCAGGAGTGTTTAAATCAGGACTTGCAGACCAATCTGAAAAGACAAAAAAATTGCACACCGCAACCCACATGCTCGACGAGGCATTGAGAAGAGTTCTAAAAGACGAGAACATAAAGCAAAAAGGTTCTAATATCACCCCAGAAAGATTAAGATTTGACTTCAACTTCCCAAGAAAACTAACAGATGACGAGATAAAACAAGTTGAAAAATTGATTAATCAGAAGATAAAAGAGGCCCTTCTTGTAAAAAGAGAAGAAATGCCCTTAAAAAAAGCGACAGAATCTGGCGCAGGCTACCTTCCAGGTGCAAGATACCCCGAGGTTGTCTCTGTCTATACAATTGAAGACAAAAAAGAAAAGCGCGGCTTCTTCAGCAAAGAGATTTGCACCGGCCCGCATGTGAATAACACTTCAGAACTAAAGAGTTTTAAAATTATCAAGGAAGAATCCGTCGCTGCAGGGATTAGAAGGATAAAAGCAGTTCTAGAATAAAATAATTTTGTTAAACTTTGTCTCTTAAAAGTTTATCACTCATCTGTCTTTTTTTAGTTACTCGCTATTTAAGAATTAATATCTTACAAAATGATTTTTTAAGGTTATAATTTATATATAAAGCCCAAGATATTATGAGAGTTATGAGAAGTCAACAGATCTGCCTCATGCCAGCAACATGTGTTAACTGTGAAAAGCTTTTCGACGCCAGTTATGACTTTAATAAAGAAGAAGAAATAACCGAGAGAGAACTTTTGAAAAAAAACAGGGAATCACTCTGCTGGGAATGCAGGTTAAAAAAAGTTAGAAGAAGATAAAAATAGTTAATCTTCAATAAAAATCACCATTCGCAAGCATCTTCTAAAACATTAAAAAAGCAAAAATAAAGAAAAAGAATAAAAATAAAAATTAAAACTTGTTTACTTGCCCCAAGCGGCTATACCCCACAAAATGAAGTTTACAGGAGTTATCAGACAAAGCAACGCCCACCATCCGGGTCTCTTTATTGCTTCAAACAATTTCCATTGCCAGATAACAAAGAAAACCATGAAAGCCAAACTCGCAAGTCCGCTAATCATAGGTATGACAAATCCTATAAGCAAAAGCCAAGGCCACCAATGCATCTTTGACGCTTGGAAAGCGATTATTGCTGGTCCAACAAATGGAATCCAGGCCAATCCTGGCGAACTCAATCTCGCTTTTCTTGCCATTGCACTAAATGTAAGCGCCATGTAAACCCACATTACAACAAGAAACACGAAGAAGAATGCCAATGCCCCTAGTATTAAAGCAACCAAACCTCCGGCAGCTAAATTTTCAAAAACCATCTAATCACCTCCTTTCAAAATAGATTTAATCATCTTCAATTTAAAAGAACTAATCATTTATAAATTATTCGACATAAATGCCTGGCTTTCCAGGTTTTGCCTTCGAGGCTTTTCCTTGAGGGTCGTGCTTTTTCTTATCATTAACAGCAAAAACCTTGACCTCTTTGCCCAGTCTCTTTGTCAAAGATTCAGCATCATAACTTGAAAGTTCATTTGGAATAACATAAAGATAAACTTTCTCGCCTTCTTTGCCTTCTCTTTCCTTTACAATTCTCAAAATATTCAAAATATCCCCAACCGTTTTCTCAACATTCTTCTCAGCTTCTTCCAATTTCAAGTCAATTTTCTTTTCATCAATCTTTGGCCAGTCGGCAAGAGAGACAAATCCTTTTCCTCCAATCTTCTCCCAAAGCTCCTCGGAGATATGCGGACAAAATATACTAAATATTTTGACAAAAGATTTTACATCTTCCTTGGAGATTTCTTTCTCCGCAAGAAGTACATCTGCCAGCTCCCTTAACTTAATTATAGCAAGATTAAAACTGAAATTCTCTATATTTTCATTGATTCCTTTTATCGCAATATTTATTTTACTCTCAACCCTTTGAGAGGACTTGCCAATTTTCATCTTAAGGAGATTTTCAAAAACTTTTACAACGAATTTATGCATGCTATCCAGTCCCGTGCTACTCCAAATAGAATCCTTTTCGGCAGAAGCCGTCGAAACCATAAATATTCTCAAACTATCAGCACTATATTTTTTAATAATCTCTAATGGGTCAACAACATTTCCCCTAGATTTTGACATCACAAATCCGTCTTCTCCATGCACCATCCCTTGATTAAAAAGATGAAGAGCTGGCTCATCAATCTTCAACAGTCCTAAATCTCTTAGGAACTTTGTATAGAATCTAAAGTAAATCAAATGCATGCAGGCGTGCTCCGCTCCGCCAATATACATGTCAAGAGGCATCCAATAAGCAACTTTTTTCGGCTCAAATATTTTTTTATCATTCCTGGGGTCACAATATCTCAAGAAGTACCAAGAAGAATTGACAAATGTGTCCATTGTGTCTGTTTCTCTTCTTGCCTTACCCTTGCATTTAGGACATTTTGTCTCAACAAACGGCTTGTAGTCAACTAAAGGATTTCTCTCGCTCGTGAATTTTACATTGTCCGGCAAAACAACAGGCAAATCTCTCTCAGGAACTGGGACAGCTCCACATTTATCACAATAAACAATAGGGATCGGCGTTCCCCAAAATCTTTGCCTCGAAACCAGCCAATCTCTAAGCTTATAATTCACGGTTTTCTTTCCAAGTTTTTTCTTCTCTAAAGCTTTTATTATATGCTCCATCGCCTCAACATTCTCCAAATTATCAAATGCTTCAGAATTAATCATATTTCCAGAACCCTCATAAGCTTCTTTTAATGTGTTTGAACTAATTTTTTTATCAACAGGATTAATAACGGCCTTAACAGGGATTTTATATTTCTTTGCAAACTCAAAATCCCTTTGATCATGAGCGGGAACTGCCATTACCATTCCACTTCCGTAGTCTGCAACAACGAAATTGCCAGTCCAGACTGGAATCTTATCCCCTGTCAGAGGATGTTTAGCATAACTTCCAGTAAAAACTCCTTCTTTTTCCAAATCGCCAATGTCTTTCTCACTAGTTGATTTTATTTTCTTCAAGAATTTTTCAACTTCGCTCTTTTGCTCTTTTGCCACAAGCTTCATCAGCTTCGGATGCTGAGCAGAAACAACCATAAATGTAACTCCAAACAATGTATCCGGTCTTGTGGTAAATATTGGCCATTTTTCTTTATTAATTTCAAATAAAATCTCCGTTCCTTCTGATTTTCCAATCCAATTTTCTTGCATTGACTTTATTCTCTCTGGCCAGAATTGAAGTTTAACAATTGAATCATAAAGTTCTTCTGCATAATCAGTTATTCTGAAGAACCATTGCTCAAGATGTTTTATTGTTACATCTGTATCCTCATGCCTCCAGCATTTACCTGAATGAACTTGCTCATTTGCCAAGACAGTATTACACTTTGGGCACCAATTTACAGGAGATTTTTTCTTGTAAGCCATTCCTTTTTCAAACATCCTCAAGAATATCCATTGATCCCACTTGTAATAATTCGACTTGTGCGTCTCAACCATTCTTGCCCAGTCATAACCAAAACCCATTGCCTTAAACAACCGCATGAACATCATAATAGCTTCTTCAGTGAACTTCTTCGGATGCGATTTTGCTTTTATTGCTGCATTTTCTGCAGGCAATCCAAAAGAATCAAATCCCATTGGATGAAGCACATTATAACCGCACATTTTTTTGTATCTTGCATAAATATCCCCTATTGTATAATTGAAAGCATGCCCGACATGCAACCCGCTTGCAGAAGGATAAGGATACATCTCAAGACAATAGAATTTTTTCTTTTTTGCATCCTCTTTTACTTCAAAAACCTTTTTATCTGCCCACTTTTTCTGCCATTTCTGCTCTAGCTTTACAAAATCAATTTCTTTCCTCATTTTTACAACCTTAAAAGTCATCTTTTATTGAATCTAATATTCCTTTCTTCCTGAGCTGATATACTGCGGAAGAATTATACTTGAATATTACATCGCCCTTTGTGTCATCATCAGCCCAAGGAGCAATTAAGACAACATCCTTCGGCCTTAACCATAAAGACCTCTTAAATCTCCCGGGAACTCTGCAATTTCTCTTTTTTCCATCAACGGAGTGCACTTCCATCCTATTCCCCCCAAATCTTTGAACAACAACACCAATAACTTCTCCTTTTCTAGGCGTTCTAACTCTTACAGGAACTCCAGCTTCCTCACCTATAATCTCTCCGCCTTCTTTTCCCTCTTCAGCTTCTTTAAATTCGCCAAACTCATTAGTCATATATTAAATTAAAGATAGAACTTTTTAAAGCTATTTGATAAGAAGTCTAATGCTTAAGTTTCCAAAGCTCCGTTAACAAATTCTCTCTTGTTTTAAGGTAGCCCTTTGTATCTAAAGTTCCATGCTTATATTCTACATCAAGCTTCTTGATGTATTGTTCTAGCTTTATTTTCTTGGCATTCAAAGCGATAACACCCTTTTCATCGAAGTCAAACCCTCCAGGCAGCACATCTTCTGAAGGTTCTTCCTTATGAGGCCTCATCTCTTCATGTTTGAATAACATCTCAATTCTCAAATATGTATACCTAAATGTTCTCTTAGCCTCGTAAATAAATGATTGTACATACTTAACAAACTCTTCAACAAATTCCCTAACAATGCTCCCAAATCTGGAAACCAAATCATGCTCCCCTCTAATTATCCTGCGAGCATATCTCCTCTCAGCCAATCTAGCATCATGCTCTATCAAAGATACCAAAGATGCAAAGAAGTTCCTAACCTTCATAGAAATAGACTCTTCTTCTAACGCTACCCCCTTAACCAAAGATATCACAAGAGATAAAACACCAATTACAAATGAAGTTATTCCTCTGGCAATTCTTACAAGCATCTTTCTTATCCCATCATTCACAGAATTAACAAGGCCCATAATCGCCTCGAATATCCCGACAGCTCCATGCAGCATAGATATCAAGAACATCTTTAACCCATGTGCCGCAAAGCTTACAAAGTTAGTTATTGCATTTCTAAGCCTTCTAACAAATCTCCTCTCATTAAGTACTGCTTCATGTTCCGCCTCATAAAACAAAGACACAATAGCACTCTTTGCCCCATATGCAAAAGAACGCAAAAGTTCAACGAATCCCGAAACAACATAAATAACCTGGTGCCCAATTGATATAAGCATTGCTCCAAATCCATGAACCGAAGAACTCACAAGCTCAAATACTCCCTTGACAAGATGGCCAACAGCCCCTCCAATTCCAAGAACCAACATCTTAATTCCGCCAGCAAAATTCCTTAAAATTCTTCTAAATTTCAAAGCCAAAGAATGCTCAAATTCTGCAGCTCTTTGGGCTTGAACCAAATGCTCAACTTTTCTTAGCTTCTCTTCCCCAAAGGCAAGCTTCACGCTCTTAATCAATTTCTTCAATTTCCTTCTTCTAACTAATATCAGTAGCAATAGAATCTCAATCGCGATAAGCAAGAAGATTATCCACAAGTAGCTGTATCCAAATTCTCTCAATATTTTTAATGCATTCTCAATCTCTCCTTTAGGCATCTCAGAAATTTCCCCAACTGGGATAACACAAGCTTGACTTTCAATTGGCTTTGTTCCGGCATAACAATAATAATTTATCCTACTGCAGTTTCGTATCTGGGTTCCACTTATGCAAACACCCCAATTGCTGCAAGTCCAATTTGTTAGACAGCCACCTCCGACTCCTCCAGTTGGAGTAACGGGTGTCGTAGGAGTAACTTCTCTTATTCCAAATCCAGAGAACGAAGTTACAGTCGTTGTAAATGTATGCCCAATCAGGTCTTGCACAGATTGTGAAGTAATATCATTCCATGTTCCCAAGCATGTTCTTGCAATGAAATCCCAATTATCGCATTTCTCAAGCACAAGATTCCCTTCATCCGAGAACGATAACCCACTATAACTTAACTCTAACACTCCATTATCAAATACATAAGTGCTGCTTAAGCCATAAACCGTAAGATACTCAGATATTGAACTATTCCTGTCAAACCCAAGAGTATCATTGTTATCACTAGAAACATTAACCCCATTCAGTCTTACAGAAGAATTCTCATCAACAATTACATAATACAAATCAAATATCAAATTTCCATACTCATCGCTCATATTTCCTATAAAGTCATGCTCATGTACTTCTTTATCAGTTCCTGTGAAATAGACACTTAAGTTAACAGGAACGCCGCTCGAGTTAGAATCGATAACCCTGAATGTTACATTGACCCTATTTGTCGCAGCAATGAAATAATCCTCCAACGTTGCAATATTTCCAGATGTATCATTTGCCCAAATTGTAATGTTGTGCCTCCCAACAATCTGTATTGTATAATTCGCAGGAAGCGAGAGAGTTTCGATTGTACCATTAGACAAGGTTATATTTGCGAATACTCCGGAGACATTAACATTATCATCTGCATCAGCATATATCGAGACATTTTCCCCAATTGCAGGATCATAAGGTTCAATTGTTGTGCTTGTTATTGTAGGGGGGGTCAAGTCTGGAGAACAATTCTCAATTCTATCTTCAAAGAAAGTTTGGTTCGCTGCACACCCGTAAATATCATACTGTGTCAGATTTTGCTGTTGTTCTATCGTGCCATTTGGATAGCATACGCTTATGTTGTACCAATCATTCCAAGTTGTATTTGCATAAGTCGGGCCTGTAAGATTATATTCATAATAAGTTACATTTTCAATCTCTCCGCAATCGTTCAAATCGTATTCAACTATGAATCTTGATTGATTCATATAATCTCCAGAGCAGGTTAGATTTATCCAATCGCTCCAAGTCGTATTTGTCATATTAGGAACGCATGAATCAACAAAGAATATTACCTGAGTCCAATTTAGGTTCCCAACAGAATCATTTGCATATGCGATTAATGTGTTTGAACCTTCTGCGAATGTCACATAAGTTGGAATTGTATAGGGTACATTAGCTGTTCCATTGAAGAACCATATTGTTTGAAGATTAACATCAGATGCAGATATATTTACCAGTTGTGTAGCATTATTGTAAGTTGTATTTTCTGGCGAAACTATAGATATTGAAGGAGGAGCCGTGTCTATTGTGAATACAACGCTGCTATATCCAATGCGCCCGATACTATCGTTCGCATAAGCGTTTAATGTGTTGACCCCTTCATTGAAAGTTACATTTATTGGATTTGTATAAGTCACGTTTGTTCCATTCCAATTATACCAAGTTTTGTCTATTCCGGCTAGGCCATTTGTTGCAGAAATATTTACTAATACTGTTTTATTATTATAATATAACGCGTTCAGAGGGGAGTTTATAGTAACAATAGGATATGTTATATCAACATTAAATGTTCTGTTTGTCGAATTCAAATTTCCTAAAGAATCATTTGCATAGAATATGAAAGTATAACTGCCCTCAGATGAAACATTCACACTAGCAGGATTTGTATAAGATATATTTGTTGTTCCATTGTTGAACCACAATGCCTGGTACGAATCAGCAGTAAAGTTCACTAAAATCTCTTTTGTCCCGTATGTTATGCTCTGAGGACTATAAACTGTAATTACAGGAGCAATTGTATCAATTGTAAAGTTCCTTGTTGCAGAAGTTACAGGATTGTTTCCTCCATCATCAATACAACTAACATTCCAATTATGCAATCCTTCTGCAATGCCATTTACCTGCTGAGCAGTTGAAGAACCATTCAAAATGAATACATCTGATTTATTAACAACAGAATCTATTGTAAGATTGCACGTGCTATTCAATGCAAGATTATCATAAACACTCCAATTGAATATCAGACTATTATTATTTGTCAAATACCCTGGAGCAGGGCTGTTCAAACTAATGACCGGAGGAGTGATATCTGCCCAAGTTAATGTCACGTTAATCATGTCAACATATAGTTTTTCATTTGGAGCGCCCGCAGCCCCAGTCATGTTAATAAGTAACTTGACATTTTGAGCATCCTGTGTTGTGTTTATCCAATTACTCAAGTTGTAATTATACATCGTGTCTACTGTTTGGCATGTTGTATTAAATTCATACCAGGTCGCAGTTGTGTTCTTGTAAACTCTTAGGCTGCATGTTGAAGATGCAAGCTGGTCAATATACCAATTGATTCCAGCATTGACTGCAGTAACATTCTTTCCGGCAGGCGTTGTTGAATTGATATGCTCTGTCAAGACAGCTGCCCAGCTTCCCCCATCTCCAGACAATGCACCGCCGCTTGCTAAAGTTCCGTCATCGCTTCCAACTTGCGCGCAAGTGCATGCTACAATCCCGCCTTTATTCCAGCAGGTTATAGCAGTGCATCCGTATCTTGTCATCTCTACAAATCCAGGGTCTGTCGAATTCATCAGGAAGCTATAATTCTGTCCGACTATCAAGTCCATCACATATACCCAATTTCCATCTTCGCAAGTTTGAGTCGCAAAACTCCAATTTAAGCATTTCATTAATTCTATTCCCGCCGCAGTCAATGTTACATTTGCAGAACTGAAATTTACATAAGGATTTATTGCAAATGCCTTACTTGTGTTTGCAGCATTAAAGCTGTCAAAGTCGACTATCTTTGAGGTATTGCTCCCGATATATACATTACTCATAACAACTTGATATACTGAATAATTAATTGGTTGGATTATGATAGTATAATATCCTGATTGCAGTGTTATAGAAGTGTGAGTCAGATTAGTGTCATTGTAGACTGTTGTTCCATTTTCAGCAATCAATACCAACATTGTATTGATGGTTGCCCCAGTAGAATTTGAAGAGGATTCATTTATCACAGTTACAGGTATTGAAACTGTCCTAGCAGTGCTGCTGGTGTTTGTATAATTAACATTTCCTGTAATGTCCTTAGTATTTATTCTTAAAGTATAATTCACTCCCGAAAGCAATCCTGTTGCATTGTAATAATTAATAGGACTTGTTAAATTAACTACATTTATTCCATCCAGATAGATTATTGTGTTGTTTAAGTCAGAATCGCTTGGATTTGTCCAATTCCAATAAACCCAAGTTGTTCCTGCCGACTTATTTGCTAGATTTGACACTGCTGAAGGAGGAGTTGTATCATTTATTTGAGTTGTATAATTAACTATCAAAACAGGGAGTCTTGAAGCATTTCCATTGTTGGAGCTCGCAAAGGATTTTACATTGTTTCCTGTCGCGCCACTAGCAATCATGATAAGTCCATAATTTGGCCAGCTACCGTTCACCCATCCCTGCACAAGAGAGGTAATATTCCATTCGTAAAACCTAGCGCTTAGGTTCACAGGGACCATAGCAAAGACAGTGGTATTGCCATAATCCCCTCCTGCTGTTGTCCAGGCAGCTGTCGCAGTTCTATTGTTCCATGTAACTCCGGACTCAGTCCAGTTGTTTGTAAGCCTATAAACACTGACATTTAATGTCACTGTATTTTTAACACTTGAAAGATAGAGTTGGAGTATTGCAGAATTAATCTGACTATCGGACGTAATTTTTGAGAGATTTAATTCTATAACGGTTCTTTCTTGTTTTGAAGTTTCTGCGTCTACATCAAGGATTACGGCACTACCATAATTGGTATTTACAGAGTTACCAACCAAATAAGAGTCTTTGGTGATGTTAGAGTTGCTCTGAGCCTGCGCTCCGACCATATCTATAGTAATATTTCTAGTGCTGCTTGCACTAATATTGTTTAAAGAATCCGTGCAGTTTATATTCCATTGGAACTGTCCGTTGTAGGAAAACACCGTCTTGAATGTCTGATTTATGCCCTTTGTTATTGTAGTGTTTGTATACTCATTAACATACCCATCAGGCTCAATAAGGTAAAAAGTGCAGTTTGTTATGTTCAAATCGCTTGTCACATTATAAGTGAATGTCACATTCAAGGTGTTAGTCTCAGTATAATCGTTTGCAGGAGCCACAAGTGAAATCACAGGAGGAGATGTGTCAATAGTTGTATAGTTAATTGTAAGTTTTGGCCATATCGAGCTATTTGTATTATCGCTTGAGGCAAATTGTTTTTCATTATTGACGCTTGAACCTTCTGGTAATAAAATCAATCCATTGTTAGTCCAGCTTCCATTTACCCACCCTTGAACAAGAGCAGTTATATCCCAGCTCTTCCAAGCATTAATTGTAGTGTCTATGCTTACGTTACTATACGCAATTCCATTATAATCTCCTCCAGTCGTATCCCAGTTAGTTCCATACCATCTTTCATTCCATGTTGTCCCATTTATTGTTCCGCTATTTACAGTCCCATCTGCCGTTCCCTCATTCCAAGAGTTATTGATTCTATAGACAACTACATTAAATGCACTTCCTGCATTTGCAGTTTGATATAATTCTAAGACAGCGCTGTTAATTGTCGCGCTGGAAGAGATGTTTGAAAGATTAAACCATAATAATCCTTTTTCACGCTTGCCATTTTCATTATCTACCCCTATGTAAGTGCTTGCTCCATAATTTTTAGCAGCATTATTTTCCCATAAGAATACATCTTTTCCAGTGGTTGCATTTGGCTGGATAGTTTCTGCAAATCCAGGATCTTCTGCAGTTAATATGAAACTATATTCCTGTCCCGGAGTAATATCCATTACTTTCGTCCAATTCCCAAAACAAGTTTGCTTTGTGAAATTCCAGTCCTTGCATTTGTAAAGCTCATTGCCTTTTGCAATTGCTGTTACAGTTGCTTCAGTGAAATTGACTTGTGTTGGGTCAATTGCGTAAGTTTGTACGTACTGGGGGTCGTTAAAGCCGGAAATTCCAAGAGAAATAGTGTCATTTTCAACAACAAGATTGATGAAGTTAATATCTTTTATTGCACTTCCCTCCGGCGAGAAATAAACTTCTCCATATTTGTTCTTTGTAAAATTCTTAATCTTCTCTTTTGCCTTCTTCAACTTATTGTTATCTTCAGCAGAGAGTGCTATTTTTTCTCCCTTTCCTTTTTTATCCTTTTTGACAACATTCAGATTATCTATCTCATCCGTAGAATTCTTCAAACTCAAAGGCATTTTTATCTTAACGTTAATCTCCTTTGATTCATTACCATAATTATTCAGAATTGTTGTTTCCCAATTAAAATTGCCCGTCTCATTTACAAGCGTTTCGTTCAACAAAGGTTCGATAGGAATGCTTTCGTTTTCTTTAGAAATCAAAGGTTCACTTGGTTCTTCAGCTACTTCTTCCCTTGCCCATTGATAACTAATGCTTGTTATCTCTGCGGTTATCCCATCGTCCAATTCAACAGAAATTTTATAAGAGGTTTTATCAAAACCAGAAAGAGCGCAAGTTTCATCACATTCTTCGTCAAAAGAGTAAACTTCTGGTTCTTCTGTTGTTACATTTTGGGTAGTTTCTTGTCCAGGAACTGTAACATTCTCGCATACTTGAATGTCTTGAGTTTCACAAACTTGAGTCGTTTCATTCTCTGTTTTTTCATCATGGCAAACTTCCTGGCTCTTAGTATTGCAAACTTCTTCAGTTGTTTCTGAACCCGTAACAACTTCTTCTGTCGTTACACTCTCTAATTCAAAATCTTTTCCTAGAATTTTTAACTTTCTCTCCCCATCAACAAGGTAAATGCTTGCGCTTCCAGACTTTTCGGCGTTAATAACTCCAGAGATTTTAATGTAAGATAAATGACACAAAACCCCCTCGCAACTCTCACTTGGGGCCCAATCAAATTCTAGATTTTCAAGCGAAGAGCGAGTTAAACTATCAACAAAACTTTGGGAGTTACCCTCTCCATCAAGAGTGAAAAATCCAGTTATATTACCATTAAGGTGCAAATTATAAACCAAGAAAAATCCTATAAGCGCAATCCCAAAGACAATTAGCGTAAGATAAAAAGTTCTTTCTGAGATGCCAAATATATACTTCTTTCTAGGGCGAGCAGACGCATTTTCTTCATTTACATATCTATTAATTACATTTTTCATTTTTCACCCCTTTCTTTACGCATTTTCTTTAATTCCTCAATCTCTTCCTTCATCAATCTCTCAACCCTCTTAGAAACAATAATATCATTATCCTCGCATAGCTTCTGGAATTCCTCGTATACAGAATCATCTATGCTAAGATTCACTCTCTTTTGCATGCCCTCCATAGAGAAAATAAATATTTAAATGTTCCTTTTTCAACATTTGAGCATATTTAAGCACATTAGAGCATATTGATAAGTAAATATACTTAAATGTGTGTATAGACTAAAGCAACCTCAAGCTTAAATATCCCTCCCCCTTACAAGGATTATGATTCAAGCACATCTTACTGGAGAAAAGATAAGTTCAAACTCTGTAGAGGCATTCAGTTTATATGAAAAGTCAAGATTTGGAGAAAAAAAGGAAGGTAGAATAGAGTATTCTCCAATTGAATCTCTCTTCCTTCTTTCTGAAAAGAAACTATCAATCCTCTCAGGTAAAAAGACTCTCAAAGAAGAAGAACTTCTAAAGAAATTGAAGAAATTTGACAAGAAGATTGAAACGAAGCTTGTTGCATTCAAAGACCTAAGAAAAAAAGGTTACATTTTGAAAACTGCCTTGAAATACGGAGCTGATTTCAGAGTCTATGAGAAAGGAATTAGACCTGGAGAAGACCACGCTCGCTGGGTTCTCTTTGTTGCAAAAGAAACAGAACCGCTAAGCTGGCACGATTTTGCTGGAAAAAACAGGATTGCCCACTCAATTAAGAAGAATCTCCTTATTGCGATTGTAGATGAAGAAGGAGATGTCAGCTATTATGAGTGTCGTTGGTTGCGTCCATAGGCAATGACCACTTTAAATTATTACTAAATCCACTTTTAACAATTTTGCCCTCTTCCTCCATCTGACCTAGGAACTTGCTTAGATATCCAAGAGTAAGTTCTACGCTATTGGCTATCTCAATGGTCTTAGAAGGTTTAGCTTCTAAAATCTTGATTATCTGTTCTTCAATTAGTGCCTTTGGTCTTGTTCGGACCATGCGCTGTCGAGTATTAACCGCAAGTTTTAACTTTTTTGCTTTATCCTCTGATGTAAATCCTATAATCTCATCAAACTTAGAAAAATATTTTGTTTTTACATTGAAAGAATAATTATCTTGCCACTTGTCACTCTTTTTTATAGAAGTCAAAGTTGTCTCAATATTAAAAAATCCCAGTAGGCTCTTTATTTCTTCGATTAAATTTCGATTAAACATTCCAACAGCCAAGTTTGTAGAGATTGTGCCCTCATCATCAAAAACAGCTCTTAGAAATGCTGCCTTGCATCCATTTGAAGCATTGAATATATCTTTTGGCAGATGATCTGGGTAGGTAAACCTTATTTTCAAGATATGGGCGAGAGTTCTAGCCAAAACTTTAGGAAAGCAAACGATAGTTACATCTTGTGGTTTTATCTCATAAATTTTCATATTACCAAAGACATTTAAATCCCTCTTAAATTCTTCTCTTAATTCTTTGCAGGTATTAGCATAATACGCTCCACTTTTGTCAGAACTACTGCCATCACATAAAATGTGCGCAACAGCTCTATAAAAATCAGGAGATTCTCTAAAAGGCAATTCAACGTCTTTAATTTCTAACCCCCTATTCTTTAGCTTAATTGAGACAATATTATCTTCTACCTTTTTCTTTAAATCTTCAGTCATTAGATTTAATGACTTCCTGAAGAGAGTCAAAGGAATTGACTGCTTGTGTTTTATCCCGCGCTTATAGGTATGCCCTTTAAAGTAATTCTTGATGGTCATCTGATTTACTCCCAAATATCTAGCATAAGGTCTTATGCCAGCACATTTCTTAAACATCTCATTAAAAAACTCCTCCCGAAAATTGTCCTTTAAGAAAACATATACGCTTTCTGGAAAATCCCAAATATGCCAAACCTTCATTTTATTTTTTAAGCTCATCGAACATAAAATTTTCTACTTGTTTTGACACAATCAACCCTCTTTTTATGCAACGAGCCTTGTATTTAATTAAAACTTTATCATCAATAGATAAAGTCAATTTAGTTTTTTGTTTACTCATACGTATATAGACGTATATGTACTACTTAAATCTTTTTATTAGACTAGAAAAACGTGTTACCGAGAGGACATTATTTCTGGATAAGACAACAAAGATTTGTTTTGCAAATCTTTATATACCTTCTTTCAAAAAGACAAATATGGGAAGAATAAAATCATTGATGGTTAAGAGGGCTGCAAAGCAATTGCTGGACGAAAGCACAGCAAGTTTATTTAGCCAGGACTTTAACGTTAACAAAAAAGTTCTTAGAAACACAATGCCCAGCAAACCAGTAAGAAACAAGATAGCTGGATACATATCAAGAATAGTCAGATTTAAGGCAGAAAAACAAAAAGCAGAAGAATTGAAGCAGAAAGAACTTGAAGCAAAACAGATTCAAGCATGAACCCAATTTCTCCAAACATTAAACTTAAAATACTCATTTTCTAACTAATTATACGGCTCTGTAATTCAGTGGTAGAATGCCTGTCTCATGAGCAGGATGTCGAGAGTTCAATTCTCTCCAGAGCCATTTTGCTATTTTACTATTTCACAAAGAATCTTATCCCATCTTTTTCTTTTCTTGGAATAAAGTGTATATGCGCATGCATCACAAGTTGCCCCGCAGGTTCTAGATTATTCATTACAACATTAAAACCATCGCCATATTTCTTATCTAAAATCTCTGAAGCAATTTCTTTCTCAAACCTAAGAAGCTCCTCCCCAAGATTATTTGGAATATCAAGCAATGTGGCATAATGTTTCTTCGAAATAATCAACAAATGTCCTTCAGCAACAGGGTTTACATCTTTTATCGCAATAAAACTATCGCTGCTTTTTACAATTTCGGATTTAATCTCTCCTTTAACAATCTTGCAGAAAATACAATCATCTTTCGGCTTTGTCATCTTACTCCTCAAACATGCTCTTATAAAAATCTTCTCTCAGAACTTGTCTATTAACCTCTTCTTTGCCAATCCCAAAAGAAAATATCTTCTTCCAAAATGGCATTTTTGTTCCCTCTCCTGAAATAGCATCACTAAATCTGCCTATCTCCTTTGCAAAATTTGAGCGTTTATTAAGAATAGAGGCAGGAATTCTTGTAAATAATGATTTAGTCATTACGGCATCATCTTTTATTCTCGCGACAACAGGAATTCCAATAGTCTTCTCAATTTCTTCCAAATCAACTTCATACCTCGGATTTCTTATCTTGTTTATTATTAAGCCAGAAATGGGCACCCCTCTAGTTTTTGCAAGCTTTGCCGCTTTCAAAGAGCAGCTTAAAGTAGGATAGTCTGGTGTTGTGACAACAAAAAGGTTATCTGAAGCGAGCATGGCAGACAAAATCTCATCATTCATGCTTGGAGAAGAGTCAATTATCACAAAATCATAATTTTCCTTTATTTTTCCTATTCTTCCCTTAAGTTTGAAATGATTAATTCCTTTGTTATAAATAAAACTTCCAGGGATTACATCAACACCATGCCTCTTATGAATTGCATGAGAGATATCTGCTTTTCCTGAAAGCACATCGTGTATTGTTTTAGCAGGTTCAACAATATCCATATGCAAGCCTAAGTTAGGAGCAGAATAATTTGCATCAACAAGTAAAACTTTTCTTCCCAGTCGGTTTGCCAAATCTGCGGCCAGAGACGCAGAAATAGAAGTCTTTCCAACACCCCCTTTTATGGCAATAATGCCAATAGTTTTCACCATGATAAAATAATGAAAACTTCCGTGTTTAAAATTCTTTCTAAAAGTGGACCTGCCGAGAGTCGAACTCGGATCACATCCATGCCATGGACATATAATAACCGTTATAATACAGGCCCTTTAAAATTTAACAAAACAAAGCATTATAAATCTAATCTAACAATCTAAAAGGAGGTTGTCAGCAAGGAACCTTGGTTCCTTACGGAGGGCGGATAGTCCAGTAGTAGAACGACCCGTTCGCGTCGGGTAGACCTGGGTGCGATTCCCAGTCCGTCCATTCTAAAAATTCTTTAAAATTAATAATGGCTAAACACTATATCTGCTCGACTCATTTTCCTATAGAAGTCCAAGTCGGCCTTTCCTTCCTTTGATTTGAATATCATCAAATCCAAACCTTCCCACAACAAGAACCATCCACCTGGTTCAAGCAGAACTACAAGAAAGTTCAAAAACAAAGTATCAAGAGGATATTTGAATAAAACATAAGCTGCAACAAACATAAAAATAATCCCGAAGATTATGAAAAAAAGCCCTTGGTGGGATATTCCTCTCCTCTCCTTATCAAGAATATCTGCATGCTTTCTGAAATGCTCCCTTAATCTTTTCTTTATTGCGCTTTCCTTCTCAACTTTTCTCTGAGCAATGGGCAGCAATATCCTTAATTCCAATTCCCCCTTGTCAGTTTCACGGGTTGCTCTTTTGGCTTCAGCAAGAAAATCCACAGATAAAGACCTCTCAGAAAAGGGTCTTGGGTCAAAACTCGAAAAGATATCATTATATGCTCCAAGAACCAGGCTTACCTCGCTTTTCGCAAGAAGCTGTCCCTCTTCTTTCAACACTGCCTCTTCTTTCATGTACAAAAAAAGTAAATCGAATTTATAAATCTAATGACTATTTGTTTTATTTAACTCTGGTTTCTACAACTTTTCCAGCTTTCTCAAATTTTATCTCGCAATTTATCAGTTTTCTAAGAACTTCTTTCAAATCTGAAACTTTAACTCTTATTTGCTTGGTTGTATCCCTATCTCTTATCGTGACATCTTTCTTTTTGATAGAATCTGAATCAATCGTTATGCAATAAGGCGTTCCTATCTCATCGTTTCTTGAATATCTTCTCCCAACGCTTCCAGAATCATCATACAAAACATTCCATTCCTTTCTCAACTCCTTGTAAATTTCCTCTGAAAGCTTTATCATTTTCTCGTCCTTGACTATTGGGAATATTGCTGCTTTGACTGGGGCAAGTTTAGGATTCAAATGCAAAACAACATTCTCTCTTTTCTGGTCATAGTCATATCCATCAACAATTGCCGCTAAGAAAATTCTTTCCATTCCAAAAGTAGGTTCTATAACTCTTGGAACAATTCTAGTTTTACTTTCTTCATCAAAATAATCTAATTTTTGCGAGCTCTCCTTCGAGTGGCTTGCTAAATCAAACTGCCCCCTATTAGCATTGCCAGCAACCTCTTTGCTTCCAAAAGGATAATCATAATCCAAGTCAAAAGTTGCAGAAGAATAATGTGATAGTTCAGATTTCATGTGTTCTCTTATTTTTATCTTATCAACATTTATTCCCAATTCATTGAAAAATATCATTTGCTCAGCAAGCCAATAAGCGTGCCATTCATCAAGTCTTTTTTCTTTAACCATCTCTCCGATAGGTATAATTCTCAAATTTTCTTTGCCTTTCTCCTGCGTTTCCGAGTCAAGTAGTTTAACTTTTATCTTTTTATGTTCATTATCAAAAACTCCACACATCTTTTCTTCAGGGTGTATAAAAAACTCAAATTCTCCAATCGTGAATTCTCTGCATCTAAATAAAAAGTCTCTTGGAGCAATCTCATTCCTAAAACATTTTCCAATCTGAGCAACCCCAAAAGGAAGTTTCATTCTAGAAGTTTCGCTAACTAATTTAAAATCTGTAAACATGCCTTGTGCATTTTCAGGACGAAGGTAGCTTACAATTGAATCTCCCTCAAGAGAGCCAATTTTAGTGCTCAGCATCATATTAAGTTTCTTTGCTCCAGATTTATCCAATTCGCCCTTGCAAAAAGAGCACTTAGCGCTTGTTAATTCGGCCGTATCAACCTTGCTTATCTTTTTGCATTTCTTGCATGATACTGCAACATCAGAAAAGTTTGCGATATGCCCAGAAGCTTTCCATATCTTTGGATTGGAAATGATGCTTGCTTCTATTCCAACCATATTGCTCTTCTGATGAACAAAATAATTCCACCATGCCTTTTTTATATTATTATAAAGTTCGACACCATTTGGCCCAAAATCCCAGAATCCGGCCAAACCCCCATAAATCTCCCCAGAAGGGTAGACAAACCCCTTTCTCTTGCAAAAGGTTGCAAGCTCATCAACAGTAAGTAAGGGTTCAACTCTTTTCTCTTCCTTATTCATATTATCAAATAAAACTCGAA
>Ga0315273_10000832_pt1 | contig 33697 bp, 27 predicted proteins | sample YL17G02_0_MG_FD_205753 | JGI IMG/M metagenome (GOLD analysis project Ga0315273, IMG submission 205753) | Sediment microbial communities from Yellowstone Lake, YNP, Wyoming, USA - YL17G02_0 | ecosystem: Environmental > Aquatic > Freshwater > Lake > Sediment | place: USA: Wyoming | collected...
TATAGACCTCGCGGTGAACGCAGAGGGCAATGCCGCGGTCGTCTACTCGCTGTCGCCCTACTCCGGCTACATCACGGGAACCTCTGCGCAGTTCGTGTCGAGGTCGGGCCCGGATGGTGGCTGGACGCCGCCGGTGACGATTTCGGAAACGATCCCGTCGAGCATCGGCTATGTCACGATCCCGCAGGTTGCGTTGGACGCGAACGGCTTGGCGACCGTGATCTACTTCGGCTACGGCGTGGAGGGCACTCGTCAGCTGGCCCCCGAGCCCTGCGCCCAAAACCCCTGCTGGACGCCCCCGCAGACCGTGCTCCAAGCGGCGAACCGAGTGTCGTCTTATCTGAGCCCCGACCTGGCCGTGGACAGCGACGGGAACGCCGTCGTCGCGGTCTCGATCTTCGACGCGACGATTGGCGTGGATCGCGCGTCGGTCTGGGTTGCCCTCGGCACGCCGGACGGCGCTTGGGCTCCGCAACAACGCATCACCGATCCGACCGTGCCCGTGGACGCCTACGCGACGCGCGTCGCGTTGTCGCCTGACGGTGCGCTCGCCATGGTCGGCTGGATCGACCATTATCACGGAGCCGTGCAGGTCTCGAAACTGATCTCGAAACTGAGCGGCGGTCTCTGGGGGGCAGCGAACACAATCGGCCGCGGCACCGCATGGTCGTCCTTCCAGGAAGTGCTGGGACTCGACGCCGGCTCGGGCACCGTGGCGCGCGCCATCTGGAAGAACGCCAAGACTGGAACCCAAACCATGGCCGCGAGCTATGGGAAATGAGCGCGCGCTGCTCGATCCCGCCGGCACGGCGCGCATCCTCGCCGGCAATAGTCAGTTCAGCGAGCCGCGGCCTTTGCCACCGACGCCTGATACTTGGCGACGGCCTGCTCCAGATTGAAGAACATCCTTTCGCGGCCCATGGTCTGGCCCAGGGGGGAATTTTGCACCATCGCCAGCACTCCGGGGTTGAGGCCGACGAGCCACAAGAAGACCCCGTCCTCGCGAAATCTCTTCTCGCCTTCCGTCAACATCTTGAGCGCCGTGTACTCGAGATCGAACACGCCGCGTAGATGGAGCGCCACGACCTTCGGCTTCGCCTCGGCGATCAACGGTCTTATCTTCTCTCGAACCCGCTCCGCATTCGCGAAAAAAATCCGCCCCTCCGGCCGGAGCAGGAGCAACCCGGGAAAGGTCTCGTCCTCGGGGTGCTCGTCGGAACGAGGTCGGAAGACGTTCGTGCCCGGCTTGCGCCCGAGCACATAAACCGGCGGGTCGGCCACTTGGTAGGCAAGGGCGAAGAGCGAGACGAGGATCGCGACGAGGATTCCCTGCAGGGTTCCGAGCAGCACCACGCCGGCCAGCGCGGCCAGGGCCCAGACGAACTCCGTCCGCCGCACGTCGAGGATCGTGCGAAATTCCGCCGGCTTGATCAGGCCGATCGAGTAGACGATGACGACGGCTGCGAGGGTAGCCTCCGGCATCAGCCCGATGAAGGGAGCCAGCAGCAGCATCGTCACCAGCGTGACCGCGGCGGCGACCAGCCCCGCCAGCTGTGTGCGGGCGCCCGCCAGGCGGTTCACGGCAGTCTGTGTGGTCCCGCCGCCGGCCGGCATGGCGCCCAGAAATGCGCCTCCCGCATTTGCGAGACCGGTCGCGAGCAGTTCCCGGTTCGCCTGCGGCGTAGGCTCGCCGCTCTCCGCGAATGCGCGCCCGGCCGCAATCGTTTCGGTGAAGCTCATCAGCGCGATACCCAAGGCCGCGGGCCAGAGCTGTTCGATCAGCGCGAGGCCCGGTAGGGTGAGAGACGGCAGCCCGGTCGGAACGTGGCCGACCGTCCCCACTCCGTAAGCCTCCAAGCCGAACAGGCTCATGGCGGCGATCCCGCTAGCGACGGCGATGAGCGGCGCCGGCGCTCGCGGAACGAAGCGCTCGACCGACTCCAGAATCCCCACCATCACGACCCCCACGGCGAGGGTCGCCATCGAGGCATGGGGAATGCCCTGAGCGATGGACAGGACGTTGTGAAAGAACGGCCCTTTGTGGAAATGAATGCCCAGCAGCTTCGGCACTTGATCCAGCACGATGACGAGCCCGATCCCCGCTTTGAATCCGATCAGCACCGGTTCGGAGATGAAGTTGGCTACGAAGCCGAGGCGCAAGAGTGCCGCGAGCACGAGGATGACGCCCACGAGGAACGTCAGCGTCGCGGAAGCGGTCAGGAGCGACGCCGGGTCTTCGCCCGGAGCCGCTTGGCCGAGCGCGGCCGCCGTCAGAATGGCAATCGTCGTCGTTGTACTCACGCTGAGCGGCCGGGAAGTCCCAAGCAAAGCGTAGATCACCATGGGCAGGAGCGCGGTGTAGAGCCCGACCTGCACGGGAAGGCCGGCGATCGTCGCGTAAGCCAGGGCCTTCGGGATCACGACTGCCGCGGCAGTCAGACCGGCGATGACATCCAGCTTGATCCACTCGCTTTTGTAATCGCGGATCCAGGTCGGCGCCGGGATGGGGAAGCTCGCGTGGCGGTCGTTTGGCATCGCCTTATCTCGCGTCCGATGTCGTGCGCCGGAGGAGCAGGTCAGGCAACCGTGCGGAGATCACACCGAGCGGTCGACCGAGGATCAGACGACCTACCTCCTCAGAACTTCTCGGGAATGAACTTGAACGGATAGTCCGGCTCGCGGTAGCCGCGCCGCTTCTGCCGGTCCGGCAGCTTCACTTTGTCGCGCAGCACCTTCTTATACGGGATCTTGCTCAGCAGGTGGGTGATGACGTTGAGGCGCGCGCGCTCCTTGTCGTTGGAGTTCACCACGTACCACGGCGCCCACGGCGTATCGGTCGCCTTGAACATCTCGTCCCGCGCCCGCGAGTAATCGTACCAGCGGCTGTACGATTCGACATCCATCGGCGAGAGCTTCCAGATCTTCCGCCCGTCGTCGATGCGCGCTTCGAGCCGGCGGGTCTGCTCCTCCATGCTCACCTCCAGCCAGTACTTGAGCAGGATGATGTCGCATTCGATCATTATCTTTTCGAAGGCCGGCGCCAGTTGGAGGAAGCGCTTCACGGCCTCCTCGGGGCAGAAGCCCATCACGCGCTCCACGCCCGCGCGGTTGTACCAGCTGCGGTCCCAGATCACGACTTCGCCGGCCGCCGGCAGGTGCGGCAGATAGCGCTGGACGTACATCTGGCTCTTCTCGCGCTCGGTCGGCGTGGGCAGCGCGATGACGCGAAATACGCGCGGGCTCACGCGCTCGGTGATCGCCTTGATCGTGCCGCCCTTGCCGGCGCCGTCGCGGCCTTCGAAGATGATGCAGACCTTGAGCCCCTTCTGCTTGACCCACTCCTGCAGCTTGACCAACTCGACGTGCAGCTTGGCCAACTGCTTTTCGTATTTCTTGGTCGTCAGCTTCTGCTTGTCCTTGTCCTTGCCTTTGCCATTGTCGCCGCTTTCGTCTGGTTTCTTGCCGGTGTCAGCCATCATTGCCTCTCCTCGACCCTGCTCTCGGCGCAAGGGATTCCGGGCTCGCTTCGAAGTAGAACCTGTCCCATCTATATACGGCACCGTCAATAGCCGTAAACTAGGAAGACTGCTGCCGCGCTCATTTGCCCGTCTCCGTCGAACTACGACGCCAATGCTGCCGTGATGGCAGTTTGCAATGTCCTCAGACCCGCGCCGACGTCCGCGCCGAGATGAGCGCGTAAGGCGCGGCGGTCCCGCTCCACTAGGACCTGAAAGTCACCTCGAGCTTGGGCCGCCTTGACCACACCGAACGTGAATTTCTGTCCCGGCACGGGCAGATCGACGGCGTCGTCGCACGTGACCTGCAGGAACACGCCGGTATTCGGACCCCCTTTGTACGCCTGCCCCGTCGAGTGCAAGAGACGCGGTCCAAATTCGAGACACGTGGCCACGCGCTTGGCGTCGCGCACGGCTTGCCGGATCGCCTGTAACGGCCGCTCGTGCGCCTCATTCATCTCGATATAGGCGAGAAGCGCGAAATAACCGCCGGCGCTGAGCCGGGTCAGATGCGCCTTGAGATGACCCGCCAGTGTTTCATTGCCCTTCGTCATCTTCGTCAATGCCGCCGCATTCTTCTCATCCGTGAATAGCTTGATCCCCTCCCCTGTGAAGAACGGCATCTCGGCAGGCAGTGACCCGCTTTTTTCGTACTCCGCGGTCACCCTTCGTGTCGCGGTCTTGCTGGCTTCCACATCCGGCTGATCGAACGGGTTGATACCGAGGATGGAACCGGCCACCGCGGTCGCGATTTCCCAGCGAAAGAATTCCTCCGGGACTTCGCCCGCATTCGCTGCGCGCGGCGCGGGCGCCCGACGCCGACGCCACCCGCGCGCACTTTCGGATCGAGGCTAGCTGCCGGCCGCTCCGCTCGCCGGCGCCACCTTTCGCGCGAACCCGCCGAACTGATCCAGCATGCGCTCCTGCCACGCGAGCACTGGGTCGCCGGCATCGAGCAACTGGAGAGGACAGATCACGCGCACCCACATCATGGTGCCCATCAGGGCATAGTCCGGATATCCGGGCGTCTTGCCGGCAAGGAACGGCTGCTCGGCGAGCAGCCGGCGGGCGGGCTCGAGGGTGCCGCGATAGGCCGGTACGCGGGTCTCGCGTGCCGCGCGCTGGGCGTCTTCGAGTTTCATGCCCAGCCGCTTCTCGCGCGTTTCGCGGAAATAGTCGCGATCTTCCGGACGCGCCCGCGTGTAGATGTCTGCCACCACCAGCGGAAACAGCACCGGATGCACCGCGGTATCAGTCCAATCGTTGACGAAGCGGGCGAACGCGCGTGCCTGGCCGCTCTTGAACAGCGGTCGATCGGGGTAAGCCTCGTCGAGGTAGACGGCAATGTCCCAGCTGTCCTTCACCGTCTTATCGCCGTGCGCATGGTCGCAGATCACCGGTACCGTGGTGGAGCCGGCGAACGCGATCTTTTGCTTTTCGGTGAAGCCAACCGGCACCTCCCGCCAGTCGAGCCCTTTGTGCTTCAGCGCGAACTTCGTGCGCCAGCAGAAGGGGCTGGGGCGGCGGTCGTCGGAGACGACGAGGTCGTAGAGCTCGATCATGGGCAGTCCTCTCTTTTGGGCGTCATCATGAAGATCCTCGGCCGCAAGGCCCGCTCGATGTTCGACAGGTATACTTGAAGTCCCTGCCCGAAATCACTACCGGTGAAGGGAACCGAACCCTCACCGGGAGTCCCCCCCCCGAGGGGATTTCCGAGCGCCGCAGCCGATGCAGCCGCGAGCCGGTGGCCGGCGCGGTCAACTGGCCGCGGTCGTCTTCGCCGACGACAACGCCACCTGCAGCTTCGCGTCGTCCTCGTGCGATAGCGGGCGCTCGCGGCGACACCGCCTGCAAGGGCCGGAAAGCCGCATAAACGGTCGATCTCGGACGCCGGCACTTCCTCATCTCCTGCCCCGCTTTGACGGCTCCGACGTCACCTCTCCCCCGCAAGCGGGGAGAGGGAGAAGAGAAGAGCCCGCACCCGCAGGAGAGATCGTGGATTGATCGGGACCCGATCCGTTCGCTAGGCTGCCGCCATGACCAGTACACCCTACGACACCGACCTCGAACGCAACCCGGCGAATTTCCAACCGCTGACGCCACTGACGCTGCTGGAGCGCGCGGCGTCGGTGTTTCCGGGCCAGACCGCGATCATCCACGGCCCGCTGCGGCGAACGTATGCCGAGTATTATGCGCGCGCGCGAAAACTCGCTTCTGCGTTGAGCCGGCGCGGTATCCGGCGCGGCGACACCGTGTCGGTCGTGCTCGCCAACACGCCGGCCATGCTGGAGGCGCACTACGGCGTGCCGATGATGGGCGCGGTGCTCAACACCATCAACACGCGGCTCGATCCCGCCACCATCGCCTTCCAGTTCGACCACGCCGAAACCAAGGTCCTGATCACCGACCGCGAGTTCTCCAAAGTGGTGAGCGAGGCGCTGGCGCTCGCCAAGGCAAAACCGCTGATCGTCGATTACGACGACCCGGAATATTGTGGGCCGGGCGAGCGATTGGGCGCGGTCGAATACGAGGGCTTCATCGAGGACGGCAATCCGGACTTCGCCTGGCGCATGCCGGATGACGAGTGGGACGCCATCACGCTCAACTACACCTCCGGCACCACCGGCGATCCCAAGGGCGTGGTCTATCACCACCGCGGCGCCTACCTTCTTGCCATCGGCAACGTGCTGACCGGCTCGATGCCCAAGCACTGCGTCTATCTCTGGACGCTGCCGATGTTCCACTGCAACGGCTGGTGCTTCCCCTGGACGGTCTCGGTGGTGGCCGGCACGCATGTCTGCCTGCGGGCGGTGCGCGCCAAGGCGATGTACGACGCCATCGCCGCCCATAAGGTTACGCATCTCTGTGGCGCGCCGATCGTGATGTCGACATTGCTCAACGCGCCGGCCGAGGAGAAGAAACCGCTGCCACACCGTGTCGAGTTCTTCACCGCCGCGGCGCCGCCGCCGGAGGCCGTGCTGGCGGCGATGAAGGAGGCAGGCTTCAACGTCACCCATCTCTACGGCTTGACCGAAACCTACGGCCCCGCCACCACCAACGAATGGCACGCCGCCTGGGACGCGCTGCCGCTGTCCGAACAGGCGGCGAAGAAAGCACGCCAGGGCGTGCGCTATGTGCCGCTGGAGGCGCTCGACGTGCTCGACCCCGAAACCATGCAGCAGGTCGCCCGCGACGGCGAAACCCTGGGCGAGGTGATGTTCCGCGGCAACGTGGTGATGAAGGGCTACCTCAAGAACAAGGCATCGACCGACAAGGCGTTTGCAGGCGGCTGGTTCCACTCCGGCGATCTCGGGGTCATGCATCCCGACGGCTACATCCAGCTCAAGGACCGTTCCAAGGACATCATCATCTCCGGCGGCGAGAACATTTCCTCGATCGAGGTGGAGGACGCTCTCTACAAGCACCCGGCGGTGCAGGCCGCGGCGGTGGTGGCGAAGCCCGACGAGAAATGGGGCGAGACGCCCTGCGCGTTCGTGGAATTGAAGCCGGGGCAGAGCGCGAGCAGCGAGGAGTTGATGGCGTGGTGCAAGAAGAACCTCGCCAGCTACAAGGTGCCGCGCCACGTGGTGTTCACGGAACTGCCGAAGACCAACACGGGGAAGATTCAGAAGTTCAAACTGAGGGAACTGGCGAAGGGGTTCACGATCTGAGTTACGGGACGCGGCCGAGCCGGCCGATCGGGTGCAACGCGAGGACGTTCGCTCGCGTCTCCGCGTCCGTCGCCCCGAAGCCGACCGCCGGCCACTCCTTCCACGCCGCCGCGACCATCGGCGTCTCGATCACGCCGGGGTGCACCGAGTTGACGCGGATTCCGTAGCCGAGCTGTGCGCACTCCAGCGCCGCCGATTTCGTGAAAAGGCGCACGCCGCCCTTGCTCATGGCGATGGCCGCAACCAGAAGGAGCCAAGCCTGCATCGTCTCTGCCCCGAGTCAAAACGTCGTTGGGGGTCCAGGACCTGGTTGCCAACTCACATCCCGGATGTAGCTCGCCGCATCTCTCCGACCGAGACCTGTTCGGCCGAACGGCCCAGCAGGTGCTTGGCCAGCCGCCGGCCGAGCGCGAGCAGCGCGAAGGTCGGGGGCAAGCCCCACGCCTCGGGGATGACCGAACAATCGCACACGTACAGGTTGTCGTAGGCGGTCTTGAGGTTGGCATCGACGACGTCGCCCACGCGCGCCGAGCCCCCCGGATGCGCAGCGGTGATCCGGTACCGAAATACGTGTTTGGCTCCCGATTTCTTGAGGATCGTTTCGGCGCGCGCGGCGCCGTGCTCGAGCTTGCCGATGTCTTCGCGGGAGAAGGTCCGGCGGACTCGGCCGCCGGCGGTGATCCGGCCGCCCAACTCGTCCTTGGCCTTCACCATGATGCTCAGCGTTCCGGGATGGGCGAGGAGACGGTCGAACCGCAGGGCCAGGGCGGTGAAAGCACCGTACATGAACCACGGCTGCGTCAGATCGGTCAGCATGTAACCGTCGTCCGGCAGGTGCACTCCGGTGGACATCGCGGCTTCGGTCTTGCCGGAGATGTCGTCGACCACGCCGTTGACGATGACCAGCGGATCGCAGAAGAAGCCGTCGCCGGCCGTCGATATCCCGCTCGCGGCGAGGATGACCGCCGAACCGATGGCACCGGCCGAGAGGACGATCGTGCCGGCGCGAGCCGTCTTCAGGCTGCCGCCTTCGTTGAACTCGACTCCGACGGCTCTGTCCCGCTCGAAGATCACCCGGCGGACCCGGGCGCCGGTCTTCACGACGGCGCCGTTCTCCACGGCTTCGCGGAGCGGGATACGGGCGTTCCACCTCGCCTCGTGCGGTACGCCCGTGTCGCAACGTTCGGCGTAGACGAACTTGTCGAGCTTCTCCCACGCGTAACCCAGATCGCGTGCGCTGGCCATGATCCTTTTCGCCCGCGGGCCGATGGCCCGATCGGGAAGTTGGCAGATTCAGTGACCGCGCCACCGTCGCGCCACTCGGGCCGCTGCCAACGATGATCGTGTCGAGCTCGGTGCGATCGGTGCTTGCCATCGGGCTCCTTCTCCGCAGAGAAAGGTCAATTGCCGCTCGTCAGGTCGCCTTCTGGATGTCCACGCGCACGCCCCGGTCGACCGGGACCGGCTGCCACAACAGCGGTCGATAGCGCAGATGGCCGTAGCCACCGGCGAGCGTCAACCATTTGACCATCCCGGTTTCCAGATGCGCGAAGTCCTTCCATCCCGGGTACAGATACGACTCGAATCCCGTATACACGATCACCTGGCCCGGTCGTACCGCCGGCGTCACGCGCGCCTGAATGACCATCGTTGCGTCGTCATTGAACATGCGAATGTCCTGTCCGTTCTCGATGCCGCGGGCCACGGCGTCGCCGTCGTTGATGTGAGCAACCGGCTTGCCACCGCGGCTCGTAGCCATCATCGTGCGGTCGGTGCTGTGCATGCCGTTGACGCCCGAGCGGGGATGACCGCTGGTGACGACGAAGGGGTGGTCACCACCCATGGCCGGGGCTTCCTTGTGCACCGGCAACTCCTCGCCTGCCTCCAGGAACCACTCATGGTCGATGTAGAACTGCGCGCGGCGAGTGAGCGTGGGAAACGGCTCCTTCTTCTCGGTCTGCCAGCGGAACGGAGCAAAGGTTTCGTCCGGGCGCACGTCCGACGCTCCCGCCAGGGACATCGGCGCGGCGCCCAAGCCGGTGAAGCGCACCCACCCCTTCTCCCGCAGCGTCGCCAGCGTGGTGCCCGGCGGCAGGGTTCCCATCACGACCGTGTCGCGAATCGCCTCGTCCCAAACGGCATCGTCGCTCGCCAGGGCGCCATTCAGCGTCAGATCGTCGTAGAACGTATCCAGTCGGATCGATCGGCCGTCCGCCCCCTTCACTTCCAGCAGCCCGCGCGCCACGGCGCGCTCGGAGAGCTTGCGCGCGATCAACAGCATGGCCTGGTACTCGGAGAGGGCTTCCCCCTGCGGTTCCACGGCACGATCCGACAGCGTGAGGTACATCGAGTCGTGCACCGTGTAACAGAAGTTCGTTTTTTCGTAATGCTGCGCCACGGGCAGCACGTAGTCGGAGTAGAGCGCGGTGGTCGACAGCCGAAAGTCGAGGGTGACGATCAGGTTGAGCGTCGGCCACAGATGCTCGAGGAGCATGCGCTGGCCGCCGCGCTGCATGCGCAACGGGTTGTTCCCGATGTTGAACAGGACGCGGTGCGGTTCTTCGACAGTCGGATGCTCCAGGCCTTTCCACCAGCCCTTCGCCAGCGCCTCGTTGACGTAGTCGTCGAAGCGGCGCTTCATCCCGGGATCGTTGTTCGAGGGCTTGTTATAGACGTCCCGGTATCCGCACTGGTTGTACCAAAAGAAAAATGGCGGGGTCGCGCCCGATTCCATGCCGCTCTTGGAGCCGGCCTCTATCATGAGCATTTCACGCGTGAGCGTCGGATCTGCAGCCAGGGCCGCCCGTATCCTCTCCTCCTGGGCGCGAAACGTTTCTTCGGTGACCTGCTGACCCACTCGCAACTTCTGGGACAAACTGTAGGCCCCATCGAACATACCTCCCGAGATGCCGCGAATACCGGTGCCTTTCTTGCCCCAATTGCCGGTGAGCGCGACCACCAGGCACATGGCCCGCTCCATCAGATCGCCGTGATACGACTTGCACATCGTCCAGCCGCAAATGATGCGTGTACGCTTTTTCGCGATCTTGCGCGCCAACTGACGAATCGCCTCGGGATGGACGCCGCAGATGACCGACGCGTCTTCTGGTGAGTAGGCCTCAAGCCGGCGCCGCATGAGCACGAATGCCGGCACCACCTCGACCTCGCCGCCGTCCTTCAGCGTGGCGCGGTACGTTCCTTTCAGGGCCGGCTCAAGCCGTCCAAGATCGAGCGTCCGCGGCGCTTCAGCGATCTGCCCGGTGCCAGTATCGAAGAGATGAAAAACCTCGTCGGATCCGCCCTCACGAACGTCGCATTGACGGAGGAAGCGTTTGTTGTCCGTGCGAACCAGAAGACCGAGGTCGGTCTGTTCGCGCACAAACGCCTCGTTGACCAGCCCCTCGTCGATGAGCACGCGGCACATCGCCAGGGCTAGCGCGGCGTCGGAGCCGACCCGCACGGGCACGAACTGATCGGCATGAACCGCCGAGGGGCTGTAGTCGGGCGCGATCGTGACGACCTCGGAGCCATGGTAGCGCGCCTCGGTGATGTAGTGGAACGTGGAGATGTTGCTTTGGGCTGGATTGTTGCCCCAGATCAGCACCAACTCGGAGTGAAACCAATCGTCGTGACTGGAACACATGCCAATCCGTCCGAAGGTGATGTACATCCCGAGCTCCATGTCACCAACCTCGGCAAGAAAGTCCGAAACCGTGGCCCCGAGCCGTAAGAAGACGTTGTTCGTGAGGGCCATCGCCTGACCGCCCCCTTCGGTCGTGCCCGGGCGCAAGATTGTGCGCGGCCCCGATTCCTCGATGGCGTCCAGCATCGCGTCCGCGATTTCAGTCGTCGCCTCGTCCCAGGTGACACGGGTCCAGCGGCCTTCGCCCCGCTCACCGGCGCGGCGCATGGGATACGTCACGCGATCCTTCCCATTGAGCATCCGGCTCCACGCAGCGCCCTTCTGGCAGCCGGTGGGATTCAGGTCGGGGACTCCGGGCTCGACGGTCGTGAACGTTGCCGCAGGTTCCTCGCGCACGATGCGGCCGTCGCGAACGAAAACGCGATAGGGGCAGTTCGACGGATAGCAGTCGATGCAGTGCGAGCCCCACGCGACTTTGTCCCACTTCCACTTGTCTCGATACGTGTCTGCCCAGGTCCCGCTCATCCCATCGATCGCTGCGTCTTCCGCATGGCTCATGGACAGTCTCCTTTCGTGGGTTCGCTCGTCCAATCGATGTCGGCTGGATCGCGGTGGAGGTGGCCGAGGGCGTCCTTCCAGTGGTAGAGAATGAGGGTGTCCAGGAGTTCGGACGAGTCGTCGCCGCTCCGCCTTTTATCGAGCTCCGCCTTCAGGGTCGCGAGTGCCGTATGAACGGCTGGACCGAACAGCGACTCGAGGTAGGCCGGCGGAATTCGGTCGCCCGTCGCGTTCGGGCGGCCATCAGCGAACAATGGCGCGGGCGCCAGCGGTGGCACATAGTAGACATTGGACTCCACGCCAGACTCGGGATGAAGCGGCAGCGCCACCTTCCACCGGCGTACCAGCTTGTGGACAGGCGAGTGCTCGTCGTCGAGAAAACCGATGAAGGCCGCCCGCCCCGGGCAGGATCGCACGCATACCGGGGCAACGCCGTGTTCGATACGCGGAAAGCACCCGATGCACTTCTGCGCGACCTCGCGCTCAGGGTTGAAGAAGATTTTCTTGTAGGGACACGCCGGGATGCAGGAACGGGCGCCCAGACATCGCGTTTCGTCGATGAGGACGATGCCGTCCTCATTCCGCTTGAAGATCGCGTCGTTCGGACAGGCTTCGACACAGGCCGGGTGGGTGCAGTGCGCACACAGACGCGGCAAGTAGAAGTAGTAAGAGTTGGGATACTTGCCGCCGCCCTCGTCCTCGTCCCAGTTCATTCCCCAGCCGGGATTTCCACTGTTTGCGCGCAAGTGGACGTCGCGGCCGTGGCCACCCCTCAGGACTTCATCGTAATTGAAATCCAGCCCACCACCGATCTCTGCCGCGGTGGGTTCGCGGCCGGGCTTCAGGCGGCCGTCAACGTCGTACCCTCCGCCCATGGTTTGCCAGTCGCGCGGCATTCCTCGACCGGGCTGCGTGTTGACCGTCATCCACCACATCGGATGAGTAGCCGGATCCTCCCCGAGCCAATGTACCTTGCAGGCTACCGAACAGGTCTGGCAGCCAATGCACTTGTTGAGGTCGAAGACCCACGCGAGCTGCCGCTCCGACCGCGTCAAGGTTCCCATGGTTTCGTTCTCCTTCCTACGATCCCTACCGTGAGTGTTTTCCCGGCGGCGACTCTCGATGGAAAGAAGCGGGCTTGGAATGGCGCGACCGGACAAGAACGTGATATTTTCGGCCACGGTGGCGGATCCGATGCGCACTTGGAACGTTCGGGGCATTGCCAGCGTCCACCTGCTCATGAGCTTGGGGGCAGAGCACGGCCTTTCGGCGAGCGACTGCCTGCGCGGATCGGCGATCCCGGTCGAGAGCCTGGAGGACCCGTTCTTCGAGGTCGAGGCGAGCCAGGAGCTCACGGTCGTGCGCAACCTCCTGCACCACCTCGCCCACGTCCCGGGCATCGGACTCGAAGCCGGGCGGCGATACCGGCTCACGGGCTACGGAATCCTGGGCTACGCCCTTCTCAGCAGCCGCACGCTCCGCAGTGCGATCGATTTCGCGGTTCGCTACCTCGATCTCACCTTTGCCTTCAATCGCTACCAAACCGAGAAGGTGGCCGAGGGGCTCCGGATCGTGTTGGACGATCGTGACGTTCCCAAAGATTGCCGGCAGTTCCTCGTCGAGCGCGATGCTGCAGCGACCGTGGCCCTCTCGCGTCAGCTGTTGCTGAAACCGCTGCCGCTCCACCGGGCAATCTTCCGCTTCGAACGACCATCGTACGCTGCGCGTTTTGAGGAGTTCTTTCTCGGCCCCGTTTTCTTCGGAGGGCCCGTTCACGAGATGGTGATCAGCAACGAGTGGGTGGACCAGCCGCTTCCGCAAGCCGACGAGCCGACGGTGCGGCTCTGCGAGGAGCAGTGCAGGGAGCTGCTCGACCGGCGGCGGGCGCAGACGCGTGTCTCGGAGCGGGTCCGTCAACATCTCCTGCGGCCACGGGGCGCCGCCCAGATGGAAGGGCTCGCAGCGGAGCTGGGAATGGCACCGCGCACTCTCCACCGGCACCTCGCCGCCGAAGGAGCCTCGTTCCGGCAGCTCTTGGACGAGGTGCGTCAAGCCCTGGCTGAGGAGATGCTCGCACACCGGATGACGGTGGATGAGGTCGCCGAGCGCCTCGGTTACTCCGAGGCGTCGAGCTTCGCCCACGCATTCAAGCGCTGGAAGGGCATCTCCCCCAGGACGTATCGCCGGCAGACCACCGACGCGTCACGGCGCGACTGAGTTGCCTGAAGGTTTCCTCGCACCAAGGCAAAGACCAAGCTCTGCCATGGTCGCGCATCTAGGTAGAGTCCGCGCGATTGCACGCGATCTGGCAAATGCACCGCAGAATTGACCGGCCGCCCCAGGGCCCGGGACAGCTCGGTGAGCCAGACGTGGGTGAACCGCCCCGGGTTTTCCGGAGAGCTTCCGGAGAACCCGGCGCGGTTCACTAGCTTCTCTCGTCTCCGCTCTGTCCGAGTCTTTCCGCCGCCGCGCGGTCCGCAAGCACCAAAGCGTGGTCTTGACGCACTCGCCCGGCCGGAATCGATGCATCAGCCGCGCGCAAACGGGGCAACATGGCGACTTTGTCCGCCCCGGTCACCAACCAGAGAATGCGCCGCGAGCGATTGAGCATCGGATACGTCAAGGTCATGCGGCGCCGTTTCATGTAGACACCGGTCAGCGCGACATCCCGGTCGACGACGCTCAGCACGGGATCGGTGGGGACCAGAGACGCCGTGTGGCCGTCCGGCCCGAGCCCGAGATGCGCGAGGTCGAGCACCGGCGGTGTACCGGCAATCGTTCCGAGTGTGCGCGCGTAGCTCCGGGCGGCGGCTTCGAGGTCGGCCTCTTCGACCGGCATGGCGTGGATGTGCTCCGGCGGCAGCGGCGCGTGTTCCAGCAAGCTCTCGCGCAAGTGGGTGAGGTTACGGTCCGGATCACCAGCGGGGGCGATGCGTTCGTCCACCTGGACCACGTGCACACCTGCCCACGGCACGTCCTCGCCAGCGAGCGCACGCAGCATGACCCACGGCGTACGGCCGCCGCTGACCGCCACGATGAACCGCCCGCGCGCTGCCACGGCCGTGCGGGCCTCGGCGGCAATCACTCTGGCGGCTTCCCTGGCGACGGCATCGGCGTCGGGGAGAATTCGAGTCTCCACCGTGGTGTCTCCCATCAGATCGTTTCAACCCCGGCCCTCATCTCAAAACACCACCTGGCCGCGAAAACCTACGACCGTTGCGTTGTCGACGAAGCGGCGGTCACGGGGGCCGAGATCTCCTGTTTCTGCGCCACGCCGATCACCCGGACGTCGGGCGTCACCAGCAGCCACGGGGTGAGCGCGACATTGTAGTACGCCTCGAACCCCCACTCGTCTTGCAAGAACGATCGCGTCGCGCGCGCGACCTGGAGCGTCGGGTTTCTGATACTGTTGTAGTAATACCCGATGCCGAACTGGTCGAGGGCGCGGCGGGGGATGAGGCCCTTGGCACCGACGCCGGCGCTGTAGAAGTATTGCACCGGGATGGGGTTGCCTTCGCCCGCCCCGAAGCGGCCGAACAGGCCGATGCCTTTCCCCGAGTCCTTTGCGGTCTCGTAGAGGAACTGGTCGAAATTGTAGTACACGGCCCAGGTCCCGCTGCGCGTCGCCAGACGGTCTTCCGCAACGTCAACCAACCGCTGACCGATCGAGGTGTACCGTCGAGATTGCAGTCGGCCTTGGCCACGCCGATGACCGGCACATTGAGGTTGCCCCGCTTCACCATCGCTTGCAGCGACGGGAAAATCTTCTTGTACGCCAGGTCGCCTGTGGCTCCGAAGAAGACCAGGGCGTCGGAACGGGAAGCGTTCATGGGGGTTCCTCACTTCCGGGGCTTTTCGACGTGCCCGCCAAATTGGTAGCGCATCGCCGAGAGCAGCTTGTCCTGATAATCCGACTCGCCGCGCGAACTGAAGCGTTGATAGAGCGCGGTGGTGAGCACCGGCACCGGCACGGCCTCGTCGATGGCCGCCTTGATCGTCCAGCGCCCTTCGCCGGAATCGGAGACGCGACCGGCGAACTGCTTCAGGTCGGGGTCTTCGACCAGCGCCGCGGCCGTCAGGTCGAGCAGCCAGGACGCCACCACACTCCCGCGCCGCCACACCTCGGTGATGTCGCGCAGGTCGAAGTCATACTGATACTGCTCGGGGTCACGCAGCGGCGTCGTCTCCGCATCCACCTCGTGTTCTTGCTTGCCGATGTTGGCATCACGCAGAATTCCGAGCCCTTCGGCGTATGCCGCCATGAGCCCGTACTCGATGCCGTTGTGCACCATCTTGACGAAGTGCCCGCCGCCGTTCGGCCCACAGTGCAAGTACCCTTGCTCCGCCGTGCCGCCGATCTTCTCTCGGCCGGGCGTCCGGGGAACTTCATCACCGCGACCGGGCGCGAGCGTGACGAAAATCGGGTCGAGATGCTTCACGACCTCCGGCTCGCCGCCGATCATCATGCAATAGCCGCGCTCCAGGCCCCACACGCCACCGCTGGTGCCGACGTCGACGTAATGAACTTTCTTCGCGGCGAGCTCCTTGGCGCGACGGATGTCGTCCACGTAGTACGAGTTGCCCCCGTCGATCAGGATGTCTCCCTTCTCGAGGAGAGGCAGGAGATCGGCGATCGAGCTGTCCACGACGGCCGCCGGCACCATCAGCCAGACCGCGCGTGGCTTCTGCAAGTTCTTCACCAGATCGGCAAGCGACGCCGCGCCGACCGCCTTTTCCTTCACCAAGTCGTTCACTGCCTGCTTTGACCGGTCATAGACCACGCATTGATGACCATTCCTGACTAAACGACGAACCATGTTGGCACCCATTCTCCCTAGTCCGATCATGCCGAGTTGCATTGTTGTGCTCCTTTCCTTTTGTCGTGAATTCGCTGCTCGTCTCATCGAGGCGTGCAGGCGATCAATTGCAGCCGCGGAGGCGCCTTCTCGAAAATGCCGACACCCACCTCATACCGGCGCGCAATCTCGGCGACCGCCGCTCCTCGCGTAATCTCCCCCCGCCGGTAACTCATGAGCGGCTCCCAAAAAGCCGTCCGGCCCACGGCAAAACCGATGAAGCCTTCGACCCCGGCCGCGACGGCAGCCTTGAACCCGTCGTAGATCACGTGTTTAATTGCCGCGACCTCGGCGGTCTGTGTGGCAGTCAGATCGCCGTGCCAGCCAAACACCTTCGTCTGGAACGAGCCGCGGTGATCGAACGGCAGAATGTACAGTCGCTGGTCGAAGCCGATGGTCTTCATGCCGCGCCGTTCATCTTCCGGTAGCGCCGGATCAGATTGTTCGTCGAACTGTCGTGCTTGAGGGTTGGAGCCGCCGGGCTTTCGAGCTCGGGAATGATCGCCTGCGCCAGCGCCTTACCCAACTCGACGCCCCATTGGTCGAACGAGTTGATGTTCCAGACGACGCCCTGGGTGAAAACGCTGTGTTCGTACAGGGCGACCAACTTGCCAAGCGTCTCCGGCGTGAGCCGGTCGGCGAGGATCGTGTTCGACGGGCGGTTGCCCTCGAAGACCCGGTGGGGCACCAGGGGGGCGGCCGTGCCCTCGGCCTTCACCTGTTCCTTCGTCTTGCCGAACGCCAGCGCCTCGGCCTGGGCGAGCACGTTCGCGATCAGGATGTCGTGATGCCGGCCGAGCGGCGTGAGGGCGTGCGCAAAGGCGATGAAGTCGCACGGAATCAGCCGCGTGCCTTGGTGAATCAACTGGTAGAACGAGTGCTGGCCGTTGGTGCCGGGCTCGCCCCAGTAGACCGGCCCGGTGTCGCAGGTCACCGCCTTGCCGTCGAGCGTGACGCTCTTGCCGTTGCTCTCCATGCTCAGCTGCTGGAGATAGGCCGGGAAGCGCTTCAGGTAGTTCTCGTACGGCAGCACCGCCACCGTCTGCGCGCCGAAGAAATCGGCGTACCAGAGCGACAGCAGCCCCATCAGCACCGGCAGGTTCTTCTCGAACGGCGCGGTGCGGAAGTGTTCGTCCATCTGGTGGAAGCCGTCGAGCATCGCGCGGAAGCTGTCGGGGCCGACGGCAATCATGGTGGAGAGACCGATGGCCGAGTCCATCGAGTACCGGCCACCCACCCAATCCCAGAATCCGAACATGTTGGCCGTGTCGATGCCGAACGCGGACACCTTGTCGGCATTCGTCGAGACGGCGACGAAGTGCTTGGCCACGGCCACGACATCGCCGCCGAGCCCTGCGAGCGACCACTCGCGCGCGCTCAGCGCGTTTGTCATCGTCTCCAGCGTCGTGAAGGTCTTCGAAGACACGATGAAGAGCGTCTCCGCCGGGTCGAGGTCGCGCGTGGCTTCGACCAGATCGATGCCGTCGACGTTCGAGACGAACCGGAAGGTCATCGAGCGCTCGCTGTAGTGGCGCAGCGCCTCGTAGGCCATCACCGGCCCGAGGTCCGAGCCGCCGATGCCGATGTTGACCACGTTCCGGATGCGCTTGCCGGTATGGCCCTTCCACTCGCCGCCGCGGACGCGGTTGGCGAAGCCGGCCATCTTGTCGAGCACGGCGTGCACGTCCGGCACGACGTTCTTCCCGTCCACGACGATCGAGGCGTTCCGCGGCGCGCGCAGGGCAACGTGGAGAACGGCCCGGCCCTCGGTGATGTTGATCTTCTCGCCGCCGAACATCGCGCCGATGCGCTCGCGCAGCCCCGACTCCTCCGCCAGCCGGACCAGGAGCCCCATCGTCTCGTCGGTGACGCGGTTCTTCGCGTAGTCGAGGAACAGGCCGGCGCCCTCGGCGGTCAGGCGCTCACCGCGCGCCGGGTCGTCGGCAAACAGTTCGCGGAGATGCAGCGCTTTGATCTTCTTGTAGTGCGCCGCCAGCGCTTTCCACGCAGGACGCTTGGTGAGGATTGTCATGATTTCTCTGCTTCCTTTTCCCAAAGTCGGAAGCCGCCGGGGAACGCGTTGGCGTTCTCGCCCAGCCGGCAGCCGAGCGGCAGCCTCGTCAGCTTTTTGGCGTTGCCTCCACCGAGCACGACGTCGTCGAGCAGGAGCGCGGAGACGAATCGCTTCGTGACTGCCGCGACGCGCTTCTGCCACTTCTTTCTTCCCAGCCTCTCGAGCCCGCGAATTCCGAGATCGTCCTCGAACGTCTTCTTGCCGACCCCAAGATGAGCGAGCTCCAACGGCACGACAATACCGTGGACGACCAGGGCGCTCCCGAGACCCGTCCCGAGACCGAGGAAGAGCATGGTTCCCCCGCGGTAGCTCCCCAGCGCCTGCATCGCTGCATCGTTGATGATCTTGACCGGGCAGCCGAAGGCGGCACGAAAGTCGAATCCGACCCACCCTTTTGCCAGGTTGTGCGGCTCGGAGGCCGGGGGATTGTCGCGGACCAGGCCCGGGTAGCCGATCGAGACGACGTCGTACTCCCACCCCTTCGCGAGCTTCTTGACGCCCGCGACCATCTTTCGGGGCGTCATGCGTTTACCGGACGGGAACCTCCGTCGCTCCGTCTGGCCGGTCGCGAGGATCTTGACGCCGGTCCCCCCGACGTCGATCACGAGAACCTTCAGCGGTGCTTCCACTGGGAATCCCTCCGTCAGCCTTGCTTCAGCGCGGCACTCTTCGAGCCGATGACCGCCATGGGCGAGTTCCACGACGCCACCAACGCCTTCGCGGCTTCGTCCTGCAGACGGGCCGCAAGAGCATCGACGTCGACCCCCGCGTTGGCGAAATTCCGGAGGACACTCTCGCAGTCGCCGCCATCGGTCGCCATGAGCCGGCCGAGCTCCGTGTGGGTAGCCAAGGCGTTCAATGTTTTCTCCGGCATCGTGTTCACGGTGAGCGGGGCGGCGAGCGCCTTCACGTAGAGAACGTCCGGAGGCTCTGGCCCAGGTCGTGTAACAGCTTCGTCGCTTTCATCGGGTCACCTTTCTCTTCCGGATGATTTCGCGTCGCCGCCGAGAAGCGGCGCAGGCCTTTCGTGGCGCATGACTGGTTCAGTTCCCGACATGGTGATCGTCGTTCCAGAGCCGAATCACTGGCCGCGACAGGTCGTGCTCGTAGCCCACCGCGCTGAGGCTTGCCGTGGTCAGCATGAAATGTTTGCCGGGGGCCGAGGGGTCGGCTCCCAGCCAGCGCGCGGCCAGCACGCGGATGAAATGCCCGCTGGAAAACACCAGCACGTTGCCCGCCACGGCGCGCAAACGGCTCACGACCCGGTCCGCCCGCGCGCCGACCTGTGCCACCGATTCACCGCCCGGGCACCCATCGCGGAAGAGTTGCCAGCCGGGTCGCTCCTTGAGGATGTCGGCGCTGGTCCGGCCCTCGTATTGGCCGTAGTCCCACTCGACGAGATCAGGGTCCACTTCGGCTAGCGCGCCAAATCCGGCCAGTTCACAGGTCCGCCGCGCGCGCTGGAGCGGGCTGGTGAACACCTTGGCGAAGGTCAGGCCTTTGAGCCGCTCGCCCAAGCGTCGGGCGTTGCGTTCGCCGCGCTCGGTCAGGGGCAAGTCCGTCAGGCCCGTATGTTGGCCCGTGATGGTCCACGGCGTTTCCCCATGGCGCGCGAGATACACGATGGGCAGCGAGTCACTCATGCGTTTGCCCCTCCTGATTCTGTGCCCGTGGTTAACTGCGGGTAAAAGTCGTCCAGGACCCAGTGGATGGCATCGAGCAGGGCCCGGTCATCCACGGGTTTGCGGAGAAAAAATCGCGCGCCCAGTTGCCGGGCTTGGCTGCTGGTATCGGCTTCATCGGTAGCCGAGACCGCAATGATCGGCAGGTTGATCTTGCGCTTCTTCAGCTCATCCTGGAGTTGCAGCCCCGTCAGACGTGGCATCGTGATGTCCAACAGGACACAGCTCTTCTGCTGCGGATCCAGCTCCGCGAGGAATTGCTCCGCGGAAGCAAAGTCGCGGCACGGCATTCCCGCCGAACGTAGCAAGCGGGAGAGTCCCTTCCGCACAGACTCCTCGTCGTCCACGATGTAAATGAGCGGGATGTCTCGCGTCGCAAGCATGTTTGTGCGCATCCCGGCACAGTTGGTACCGTGGAACGACACAACCAGACAATCGGACCTTGGTCCTAGGCGCGAGGCCAGGCGCGCTGGCCAGGGGCTGCACCCCTGGCTGGTGAGACCCGCCCCTCCGGGGCTCCGCGGGGGACGTGCGGACAGAGGCGTGCGACGCTCGTACAATCTGTGCGTGCCACCGTCGCCCCTTCTTCGCCGCTCGGCTCGTTCAGTCATCATTCGGTGAATAAGCCGGGATCAGACACAGGGATGTGGTGTATGAATGAAACGGTGATGCTGCTGGTGAAACTCTCTTTGAAGGAAGCACGATCGGCGAGCTGGCCTCGGCGTAACGACCCCCCGGCTGAACCCGCGACGCCAGGTGGCCGCTCACTCGAGATCGACGACCAGCTCGTTGACCCCGTACCCGAGGTGCTCCCGTAGGGCGGTCATCGCTACGGTGACGCCTGCCGTCCGGTAGGGATTCGCCTCGCGCGTCATCGGCAGCGTGTGCCCGTTCAGCGAGAGCGCGATCGGCCCGCATCCCTTCGCGGCGACGCGGTAGCGGACCCGCACGGCGTGCCCACCCAGCTCCACGTCGGCGCACAACCCGTCCAGCGCCTTCGGGATCACCGGATCGATGCCCAGGGTCGTGCGTGCGCGCCGCAGGCCGAGGAAGCAGTGGTGGACGAGACGCACCGCGATGCCGGCACCGCTCGAGTACACGCGCCATCCACCCTCCAGCGGCACGCGGCCGGCCCGCACGTCCGCGTACCGCTCCGCCGCCTCGTAACGGTCCGCAACCGCGGCGTCGGAGCTCGAGTAGTAGCAGTTCGCCTGACGCGGCGCGGCCGCGGCGACGACCGAGCGGATGCCGATCGGCGTGGCGCGCCGCAGGGCCTCGAAGAACGCCTCCGCATCGCCATAGCGGGCCAGTGCCTCCGCGTAGCGCAGGTGCGCGTGCGTATACATGAGGCCGATCTCGCGGCCGAAGAACGCGCTGCTCTCGGCGCGCTGGAAGTGCCGCTGCAGCCCGCCCCGGTAGGCCGGCGGCCGGTCGAACAGGTGCGCGCCGTCGACACCGAGCAGATGGTCGCGGATGAGCGCCAGGTGCGCCGCCGCCTGCTCGGGCGAGAACAGGCCGGCGATGATCGCGTGGATCATCGGCAGCAGCCGGTGGTGGATGCCCGTGTCGCGGTCCCGCGGGTGCAGTCGGTGATCGACGCGCCCGTCGGGGTGGAAATAGGCGAAGCCGGCGAGCTCGTCGTCAGCCAGCAGCCGCTGCCCGAAGTCGGCACGCACCTGCCCGGCCGCCGCGTCCAGCGTTGTCGCCGCATCCGGCCGCCCGAGGCGCCGCAACGCCGCGGCAAGAGAGGTGAGCGTCTGATGGTGCAGCGTGACGGTCCAACTGCTGCACAGTCGCTCGCGCATCGCCGGGACGACCGGCTGCAGCGAATCGTTCCAATCGCCGTGCCCGTACGCCACGAGGTGCGTGCCCGGGACGACGCGTGCCGCGATGACCGCGAGCGCCCGCTCGACGTGCCCCCACACGGTGGCGCGCTCGACCCGATCGGTTCCGGCCGGGTCGAAGAACGGCACGACATCGTCGAGAATCGAGGCGTCCTCGTTGGCCAGCAGGTACTCGGCGAGCGCGTACACCGGCCAGAAGACGATGTCGCCGTGCGAGTCGGCCGGCCGGATGGAGCGTTCACGATCGAAGAACATGAACCACTGCGGCCAGTCGCCGTCGGCGTTCTGGTTGGCGAAGACGCGCAGCAGCAGGTCGCGCAGCGGCTCCCAGCGGCCGAGCGCCAGCAGCAACTCGACCGGACCCTGGCACACGTCGCGCGTGCCCCAGCCACCCCCGGAGTATTGCTCGAGCCCACGCGGCGCGAGGTAGTGGATCAGGGCATTGTGAGTGTACCAGGGGAGAATGTCCTGCAGACCGGCGACGTCGTTCACGAACGGACTGACTGCGGGCGCGCTCAACGCGACCGGCCCGGCCATCACCGTCCAGAACCGGGTCGCGGCCGCCTCGTCGTCAGTGCTTGCGGGCGCGGTCGCGGGCGCGGCGACCAACCCGCCGGTGAAACGAAATCCAGCGCGCGTCGCCGGGGCGATGACCACCGTCACAAACGGCTGCCGGCGTGACCGCCCGTCGGCGAACAGCACCGCGTCGCGGCTCACCGCTTCGATGGTGGTGCCGGCCTGAGGATCCAGGCGAAAGACGCCGTCGGGGAAGCGGCGGCCGACGTCGGTGTCGGGGATCGGCCGCAGGGCGATCCCGGTGGCGTCGCGCTTGAAGCGGACCGGCACGGCCTCGGCGCCGTCGTCGCCGTTGAGCGCAACGTGGTTGGACAGCAGGAAGCGCACCGGCGGGCCTTCGAGGATGGCGATCTCCAGCTCGATCGCGTGTCGAGTGGTCGGCGCTGTGACGCGCACCTCGATCAGGCCGCCGGCGTGCGCATACAGCCAGCGGCAGGCGCTCGGCGAGACTTCCCAGGCGGACGGGACGTCGAGCAACGCATAGCCGTCGTCCTGTTCGACGAAGATCCGTTGCCCGTGCGCCCGTTGCAGGCTGAGGTACGACCGCGTCGTCGAGAGCAGACGGTTGATGCTGACGTGGCCTTGCGTGAGGAGTGCGTTGAACACCCCGGCCATCCACACGGTGGTCGTGAGTGACGCCTCGTCGGGAATGAGGTGATCGCCGGTCCGCAACAGGTGGCCGTGCGGTCGCAGCACGCGCACTTCCTTGGCACGCAAGGCCACGTGCGTGCGCGCGCCGGCGAAGAACGACAGCAGTTGGCCGTCCTCGCGTTCGACGTGGCGCAGATCGTCGCCCCAGAAGCGGGCGACCTCGGCCTCGGTCAGGTCGCGGCAGCGCAAGAGGTTGTGCGCCGAGAACAGGGTGCTGATCGGGCGCGCCGCTGTCGCCGCGCGACGACGCGTCCGTGGTGCAGCGGCTTCCGCCAGGGCAAGCACATGATCGACCGCCGCGAGGTCGGCGTCCGACGTGACGCCCTGGTGATCGGGCTCGAACCACCCAAAGAACCCCCGATGCGCCGTGGCGCCGGGGGCAAGGGTCAGCGGCGCGTCCTGGATCACGGCCATAGAGTGTTCGTGCTGGCGGCGTGTGCCGGGGAGGCGCGGCGCGACGAGTCCGACCGGTGCCTCACCGGCACGGGTGGCGAGACCGTGGAATTGGAGCGCGTCAGTGGCGAAGCTCACGCCGCGGTTCAACGAGCCGATCACCGCCCACGGCTGACGGCCGCCCATCGACAGGTTCTGGCGAGCGGCGAGCACACACCCGCGCTCCGGGTGGGTGAGCGGCGTGTAGTCGATGTAGTGGCTGACGTAGTACTCGTTCATACGGATTGCGCCGTAGTGCGCCAGCGCAAGGTCCTGCGCGTAGACGAGGTCCACGGTGACCTCGGCGTCCGTCGGGTTCTCCATCCTGACGTGCCACAACCACGAGGGGCTTTCCTTGGCGAGCACCAGCGTGAGGGTGATGCGGAGCCCGAGCCACTCGCCGGTCGCCCGCAGCCCGGCGGCGTCGAGCCGGGGCGCGAGCGGACTGCACGGCCCGAGAAGAGGCGTCCACGTGATCTGGTTGCCGAGCCGCCGCAGATAGAGGTTGGCCGGTCCGCCCTCCAGCTCCGTTCCCGGGAAAAGGTTGAGCACGATGTCGCCGTGCTCCATGCGGCGGATCGAGCCGTTGGCGTTCACGTGCACGACAAGCCCGGCGGGGCTCTCGTAGCGGCGGGGCTTTGCGGGCCTGGGCACCGTCATCGGGGGGTTTCCTTCATCGGGGTGTGGGTCCACGTGCCGTCGGTGCCTATGTCAACGACCGTGTCGAAGAGCGCGCGATCGAGACCGCCGTCGCCGAGGGCGACGTACCCGATACCGTGCTCGGCCAGCGTCGCGAGGACGTGCGCGTTCGCCGGGTCAGCGCGACCTCTTGCGAAGATGCGGATGCTGGTGTCATCTCGATCGCGGCCGCGCTCCTACCATGAAGCAGCAGGGGACGCACCCCGGGGCGGCGGAGGGACACGATGCAGGCTGAGGTGTTGGACGACTTTGAAGACCTGTCCGGCTGGATGCCCGTCGCCTCGGGGCTCGCCGAACTGCGCATTTCGCCGGAGCGCGGGCCCGCGGGCGCGGTGATGCGGCTCGACTTCGACTTCAAGGGCGGCGGCGGCTTCGTCGTCGCGCGCAAGCCGCTGTCGCGGCCGATGCCCGAGAGCTACGCGCTGAGCTTCGCGATCCGCGGCGCCGCCCCTGCGAACCGCCTCGAACTCAAGCTCGCCGACCCGAGCGGCCGCAACGTCTGGTGGCGCCACTGGGACGCCTTCGACTTTCCCGCCGACTGGCAGACACTGCGCATGCCCAGCCGGGAGATCGAGTTCGCGTCGGGACCGGCCGGCGGTGGCGCACTCGCCGAGCTCGGCGCCATTGAGCTGGTGATCGCGGCGGGGCCCGGCGGGGCCGGCACCGTGTGGATCGGCGACCTCCGTATCGAGGACCGCACATACCGTGGGACGCCGCAGGTGCACGCCTCGAGCGCCCGGCCGGGCTTCGCGCCGACGGCTGCGCTCGACGGCGACCCGGCGACGAGCTGGCGCAGCGCGCCTGCAGCCGGGGCGCATCGGCTGCAGATCGACTTCCAGGAAGAGCGCGAGTACGGCGGCCTCGTCGTTCAGTGGCATCCCGGCGCGGCGCCGCGTGCCTTTCGCGTCGAGATCGCGTCCGACGGCTCCGCGTGGACGACTGTTTATGCGGCCGAAGCGACGGGCGTCGAGCGCAGTTACATCTACCTGCCCGGCGCCGCGTCGCGCTTCGTCCGGCTCGACCTCGAGGCGGCGACCGCCGCAGGCTGCGGCATCGCCGACCTCGCGGTGCAGCCCTTCGACTTCTCACGCTCGATCAACAGCTTCTTCGAGCATGTGGCGCGCCGCGAGCCGCGCGGCCATCACCCGCGCTGGCTCGCCGGCGAACAGAGCTACTGGACGCCGATCGGCGTGCCGGACGGCCACACCTGCGCCATCATGAACGAGGAAGGCATGGTGGAAGTCGATCGTGGCACGTTTTCGATCGAGCCCTTCGTGCATCTCGACGGCCGGCTTGTCACGTGGGCGGATGCCGACATCTCCGTGACTCTTGAGGACAAGTGGATCCCCGTGCCGTCTTCGGTGTGGCGCACCGGCGAGATCACGCTGCGCACGACGGCATTCGCGGGACGGCGGGACGGCGACGCGATCCTTTACCTGCGCTATCGGCTCGAGAACGCCGCCACGCGGCCGCTGCGGGCCCGCATGTTCACGGCCGTCCGCCCGTTCCAGGTGAACCCGCCGTGGCAGGCGTTCGGCAAGCTGGGCGGAGTGACGCGGATTGCGCAGCTGGAGTGGAATGGGCGCGATCTGCGGATCGACGGCGTGCGCGTCGTGGTGCCGCTCACCGAGCCGAGTGGCTTTGGGGCCGCGGCGTTCGAGGTGGGTGCGATCACGTCGTACCTGGTGCGCGACGAACTCCCGTCCCGGACGGTCGTTGGCGACGCGTTCGGATACGCGTCGGGCGCGTTCGCGTTCGATGTCGATCTGGCGCCGGATCAGATGCACGACGTCTATCTCGCCGTCCCGTTCGGCGAGGTGGACGCGTCGATCGTCGAACGACTCGTCGGCGTCGACGGCGCCGCGGTGTTCGAGGCGGCGGTGGGCGACTGGCGTGAGCGGCTCGGCGCCGTCCGCTTCGACGTGCCGCCCACCGCGCAGGAACATGCCGACGCGGTGCGCACGGCGGCGGCGCAAGTGCTCATCAACCGCGACGGTCCGGCGCTGCAGCCGGGCCCGCGGCGCTACACGCGCTCGTGGATCCGCGACGGCGCCATCATGGCGGCGGCGCTGTTGCGCCTCGGGCGGCACGCCGAAGCGGGCGACTTCACCCGCTGGTACGCGACGTACCAGGCACCGGACGGCAACGTGCCCTGCGGCGTCGATCGCACCGGGCCCGATTGGCTTGCCGAGCACGACAGCCACGGCGAGCTGATCTTTGCGGTCATGGAGTACTTCCGGTTCACCGGCGACAGGGCGTTCCTGGCTGAGCTGTGGCCGGCGGTGCAGAGAGCCGTCGATTACCTCGAGACGTTGCGGGCGGCGCGACTCGGTCCGGAGTTCGAGTCCGCCGAGTTGCGGGCGCGCCGCGGGCTGTTGCCCGAGTCGGCGAGCCACGAGGGGTACCTGGCGCACCCCGTTCATTCGTATTGGGACGATTTCTGGGCGCTGCAGGGTTACCGGGACGCGGCCGCCATGGCGGCTATCCTCGGCGCAGACGAGGAAGCCCGGCGCCTGGCAGCCATCGGCAACGTCTTCCGCGCGGCGCTGCGGGCGTCGGTCGAGTGCACCATCGCCGACCGGGGGATCGACTACGTGCCGGGGTCGGTGGAGTGGGCCGACTTCGACCCGACGGCGACCGCCAATGCGGTGGCGTTGCTCGGCGGTGGCGACGACCTGCCGCGGGCGGCACTCGGACGAACGTTCGACGAGTACCTCGCGGGATTCCGGCGGCGCCGCCGGGGCGAGATCGACTGGAACAACTACTCGGCCTACGAGATCCGCATCGTCGGGGCGCTCGTGCAGCTCGACCGCCGGGACGATGCGGCCGAGCTGATGGAGTTCCTGATGGGCGACCGGCGTCCACGCGCATGGAACCAGTGGCCGGAGATCTCCTGGCGCGACCCGCGCAGCCCGGGCCATCTCGGCGACGTGCCGCACACCTGGATCGGTGCCGAGTACATCCTCGCCTTTCGCAGCATGCTCGCGTACGAGCGGGCGGCCGATCGGTCGTTGGTGCTCGCGGCGGGCGTGCCGGCGTCCTGGCTCGACGCCGGGGCGGTCGGCGTCACCGGGCTGCCCACGTACTACGGGACGCTGGACCTGCATCTGCATCGGGACGGCGCAGGCACGCTTGTTGTGTCGGTCGGGGGCGATCTCGCGGTGCCGCCGGGCGGCATCGTGCTGCGGCCGCCGCTGTCGCGCCGGCTCGTGTCGGTCGAGGTGAACGGGCGCGCCGTGACGCCCTTCGACGCCGACGGTGTGACGATCGTCGCGTGTCCGGCGCGAGTGATAATGCGCGGCTGAGCCGCATGGGTGGAGGGCAGCGCAAGTACCGCCATGACTGAAATACCGTCAACCGACGCTGACCTTGACCGACTGCCGACCGATCAAGACTTCGGTCGGCTGCAACTCACTACATTATTTTACTATTTGCATGAAACGAACCCGGACAACTGGTTGGTCCGCGACAAAACCGAACCTACCGCTCCGGTAAGCATCGCCGCTGTTGGCATGGCCTTGGCAACGGTTCCGGTCAACGTGGAACGCGGCGTCATCATACGCGAATTCGCGGCAAAGATTACTCGCAGGCGCCTGCGATACTTGCTGGAATGCCCGCAGGGTCCAGAGCCGGACGCTTCCGGTTACAAGGGCTTCTTCTACCATTTTCTTCACATTGAAACGGGCCGCCGCGTTTGGCAGTGCGAACTCTCGACCATCGATTCGGCATTCCTGTTCGCGGGCGCATTGACGGTTGCCACCTATTTCGACCACGACACCCCCGTCGAGGCTGAGATTCGCCAGCTCGCCAACGACCTCTATCAACGAGCCGACTGGAACTGGGCCCGCAACGGTGGTCCGACGCTGACGCATGGTTGGCGACCGGAAAGCGGGTTTATCCAACACCGCTGGCAAGGGTACGACGAAGGCCTGTTGCTCTACATCCTCGGTTTGGGTTCGCCGACGCATCCGTTGCCGCCGGAAAGTTATGCCGGCTACTGCGCGACTTACGAATGGAAGAACATCTACGATCGCGAATTGCTATATTCGGGACCGTTGTTTACCCACCAACTGTCGCACATGTGGATTGACTTTCGAGGCATCCGGGACGCCTTCATGCGCGACCATGGGAGCGACTATTTCGAGAACACCCGGCAAGCGACGTTTGTGCAGCAGGAGTATGCAATTCGCAACCCGATGAATTTCGTCGGCTACGGGCAATACTGTTGGGGATTTACGGCTTGTGACGGGCCCGGTGGGGGCAAGCGAGTGGTCAATGGCGTCGAGCGAGAGTTCTACGATTACATCGCTCGCGGCGCCCCATTCGGCCCCGACGACGGCACGGTCGCGCCGTGGGTGGTGGTCGCTTCGCTGCCATTCGCACCGGAGATTGTTATCCCGACGGTTCGCAACCTTGCGCGAATGAACTTGGGCATGACTCGACTCTACGGGTTCAAGCCGTCGTTCAATCAGTCTTATGTGGTGGAAGATAGCCCAACCGGCTGGTGGGTGTCGCCGTATCACTTCGGAATCGACCAAGGGCCGGTCATCCTGATGATCGAAAATCACCGCACTGGTTTGCTTTGGAACATCATGCGGCGCTGTCCGCCGGTCGTTGCCGGTTTACGGCGGGCAGGTTTTACCGGCGGCTGGTTATGATCTGGGCGGTTTGCACGTGGGGCTCGGACAAGTACGCATGGAGAAGTGCCCGGCCTCCAGGAGGCCGCGCAAAAGGTTGACACCGCGCTCCGGGCAGCGATCAAGAAATCGCGCTGAGTCAGCCCGTCACGGCCGGCGCGGACTTGCAAAGGATTTGCAAGACGCCCTATCCGCCTAAAGACGGCACTCTGCACCCGGCATTGTAAGTTAGTGAAAAACAAAGCGGAGGGGGTGGGATTCGAACCCACGAGGGTAGTTAGCCCTGCCGGTTTTCAAGACCGGTGCCTTCGACCGCTCGGCCACCCCTCCATGAGGGAGTTTCGATTCGAGCGAGTAGCAGTCAAAGCCTCGTCGCTCAAGGTGAATCACGTGAGGGCCAGCGAGAGTCGTGGCTCGTAGCGAGCGACGAAGCCGAGGCGGATGTGTTGAAGCGCTCGGCCGCTGAGCACATGAAGCAGCCCGGATTCACGCCGTCTGTGGGCACGCCCATGGCTGTGATTCATGGTCGCATGAGGCATGGCTTCTTGCGCTGGATCAACTCGTCCGCGACGTGGCCCCCAGCATCAAGCGCCATGTGTCTTATTTTGTGCTGGATCGGCTGGACGCGAGGGGTGAGACGCGCTGCGCCTGACATTCCGCACCCATAAGCCTGCGGCGCCGGCAGGATCAACGATCGGAACTACGACTTGCGCGACGTCGCCTTCACCATCAGCGTCTTCCCCTCTTGGACGACCTCGTCCCTCTGGTTCAGGATCTGAAATCCGTACGTGATGATCCCGCGGTCTGGTTTGCTCCGCGAGACCCTCGTTTCTGAAATCCTGTAGAGGCAGCGGATCGTGTCGCCGATCCTGACCGGCGCGTGGAACACGGAGTTGTCGTTGAGATGCCCGGCGTCTTTCGAGCTGTCACTGCTCTTCGTCCGCATGACGTCTCCGTCGCGGGTCCAGAGCCCGAAAGCCGCGGTGAAGACGAGCATGGCCGGCACGATCCTCCCCTTGAGGGGCCCGCGCCCGGCGAAGCTCTCGTCAACGTAGAGCGGGTTGTAGTCCCCGGTGAGCCCGGCGAAATTCACCACATCGGTCTCCGTGATCGTTCGTCCGGCGCTGACGCCTCCTTGTCCTACGGTGAAGTCCTCGAGGTTGTAGATTCCATCCGCATCGAACTCGAACTCCTTCACGGCCCATCGGGCGGGCGACTTGAATTCGAGAGGCGCCGCGCCGCCGGCCGTGGACCTCCTCGGCACTTCGAGATCGAAGGAGCCATCGTACACAGCTCGGTTCTCCTGGGTCACGAGCCGAAAATCGGTTCGCACGATTCCGAGCGCGGGGTGAAGCCGGGCGTCTCGCTGCGCGGCAACTTTCCACTCGACGCGAACCGTGTCGCCGAGCCGGATCGCGTCGCGGTAGTTCGCGTCGAACCCGCAAAGGTAGCTTCCAGGCGCGTTGCGGCCGACCGCGTGCGGGGCGTCGAGCGAGAGCAGGCCGGCCGCGAGCGAGGTGCCGAGGAGGCCGTGGGCGATCCTGCCGCCGTACGGCCCTTCCATCGTGGGATGGTGGGCCAGATGCACGTAGGAGTAGTCGCAGGTGATGCACCCGAAGCTCACGATGTCGGGTTCACCGACGGTCCGCATCCGGGTGACGCCGGTTTGGCCGGGCTCGTAGTCTTCAAGGAACTCGTGCCTCTTCTTCATTCGAACCCCCTTTCAACGCAGCTGGTCGCCGAAAGCCGTGCTCAGAGCCGCCCGCGTCGGCATCTCTTTCGATGAGCCCCAACGCCGCGCGAGAAGCGAGCTCGGGGGGATATCAGGAACTACAAGCGGCCGCCCAGGGGTTGACGTAAGGTTCCATATCGGACCCTGCGGAGGCCCCGTCTTTCACCTGCTCTCCGGGACCGCTTCCATGTCGTCGCCAAGATGAACCTCGCGCTCGATGACGTACGTGCGGCGGAAGCGCGCCGTATGGTTCAGGACGGTTACGAGCCGGTGCTCAAGAAATCGCGCTCGTGCCTGCTCGAGCGCCCCCGCCAACCTGACCGACAACCAGCGTGTCAAACATCCGCGATGTTCTGCGCTACAACTTGGCGAGCGTTCGAGCGTACCTGCTGAAGGAGGCGTTCCAATCCTTCTGGGAGTATGACTCGCCGACCTGGGCAGGCAAGTTCTTCGACCAATGGACGCACCAGGTCATGCGTTCACGCATCGAGCCGATGAAGAAGTTCGCTCGTACTATCCGCGCTCACCGCGAACTGCTGCTCAACTATTTTCACGCCCGCAAGGCGTTCTCCAGCGGCGTGATCGAGGGATCGAACAACAAAGCGAAAGTCACTATGAGAAACGTCGACGGCTTCCGAACGTTTGGCATGATGGAAATCACCCTCTACCATGCACTTGGACAACTACCCGAGCCAGAACGCATCCACAAGTTCTACCGACGAACCATTCTTCTTTACACCTGCACTGACGATAGGATATTTGAAAGGCGCGTCTCCGCAATTTAGGGCGAGTCGAACTGGGAAGATAGCCGGGTGGCCGTCATCACGGTCGGAACTTCTAGGCGCCACAGATAATCAAAGGGGAGCGGAAGATGAACATGACTGAACTGGCCGTAGTGGGTGCCACTCTGATCGATGGCAGGGGCGGCACGCCGATACGCGACGCGGTCGTCCATATAGTCGACGGCAAGTTTCACGCGGCCGGACGCCGCGGCGAGATCCAGTTGCCACCGACTGCAACAGTTATTGAAGCAAACGGACAGTTTATGTTGCCCGGCATCATGAACGGCAACGTCCATCTGCTCGACGCCATCATGATGATGGGCAAGGGAGGCGCAGAATATCTCGCGCGCTTTGAAGGCCGGCTGCACGAAGTCATCGAAGAAGCGGCACAAATCTCGCTGCGTGGCGGCTGCACCACCGTGTTCGACACCTGGAATGCGTTGGTTCCCGTGCTGAAAGCGCGGGACCGTATCAACGCAGGCAAGGCGGCCGGTGCGCGAATTTTTGCGGCCGGCAACATCGTCGGTATGGGCGGGCCGTTCAGCGCCGATTACTCGATGCAGTCCCGTCAGGTCATCAGTAAGACTTTCGCGGACCGTATCGACAATCTGTTCGACGCGGGCGTCGGACGCTATCTAAGCACGCTGCCGCCAGAAGACATAAGGCCGATCGTCCGCGACTACATTGCCCGAGGCATCGACTTCTTGAAGGTCGGGATCAGCGATCATTTGGTCGTCATGCTCGGCTGGCAATCCCCTTACCTTTGCTTCTCCGAACGCGTCCTGCGTGTGATCACCGAAGAGGTGCGTCGGGCCCGCATCCCGCTGCTGACTCACACGCTGTCGATCGAGAGCCTCAACCTGGCCGTCGACCTCGAAGCAGAAGTGATGATCCACGCGACGATCACCGGCCTGGTGCCGATTCCACAAGAGCTGCTCGAGCGAATGGTCAAGGGCAAGGGCTGGTCGGAGATCCAGCCAACCACCCATGGTTATCAGCGCCATCTCGATAGCACGAACCATCCTTGGGCGGGATATGCCGGCGGCGCGCATGACGAGAACACTATTCGACTCATCGCGGCCGGCGCGCCGATCATTCTCGGCACCGACGCAGGATGCACCGACCCCGATATCCTCCACGACCTGCCACCGGAAGAACTGATCGACCGGCCCTGGACACTGGGGACGGACCATGTCGTCTGGATGAGGGCGATGGTCGAGAAAGGCATGACGCCTATGAACGCGATCTTGTCGTCGACGTTCGAAGTCGCCCGGGCTTACGGCAAGGACAAGGATTTTGGCAGCGTCGAAGTCGGAAAGGTCGCGGACCTGATCGTGGCCCGTCGGGATCCGCTCCAGAACATCGCACACATGGGAGACCTGAGTACGGTGATCAAGGACGGTCGCCTGGTGGATTTTGCGAATCTGCCACTGCAGCCCCTGGTTACGCGCTACCCGCGGAACCAGGACTCCATTCCGTAGCCTACCATAGCGATCTCAATCTGCGGTTCCAGGCCGGATCCTGCCGTGCCCGTCTGGACGCTGGATGGAGGCATCGCCGAGCGACGCGGCCACGGTGACGCCGGGTTGGCCGGGCTCTTAGCCTTCAAGGAACTCGTGTCTCTTCTTCATTCGAACCCCCTTTCAACGCAGCTGGTTGTTGAAAGCCGTGCTCAGAGCCGCCCGCGTCGGCATCTCCTTCGATGAGCCCAACGCCGCGCGAGAAGCGAGCTCGAGACCGTGCGATGCGACAGCACCCGCCAACGCCCGCCCGCTTCGCATAGACGCGAACGTCACCGTTCCCTGCCCCGGCTCAGCGCAATGCTTCCATCAGCACGACATAGACGGTCACGGCGCACTCGATCGCGAGCAGACTCCACACCGCTGCCGCCAGGCCGATCCGTCGAGGCAGCGACAGGGCAGTCGTCATGATGAGCGCGGCGGGGACGACCGCCGCCAAGACCACAGAACCCAACATCACGGGTGGAACGAGCGCTCTATACGTCGGGTCGTGCCTGAACCTAGATTCGTCCAGCCGCATCCCGATGTTGGCCATCAGGGCGGGCAAGACGAAAGAGCAGATGCCGACAAGAATTCTGACCCACGATTTCCGCATGAGCTCACCGAGAGAATCCATGCCGTCGATCGTATAGGCGTTCCGCGGGGTGCAGCTTCACCCGCAGCCACCAGGAAGTCCAACAGCCGCCGTCCCTGCTGACCACAGGTCGCTGCCAACAGCGCGAGAGCCCCCGGGCTCCCCATCAGCGTATGAGGCGAAAACACGTACGCAATTCCTTGACGAAGAGCTCCGGCTGTTCGAACGCTGCAAAGTGGCCGCCGCGGTCG
>Ga0315273_10000833_pt1 | contig 33689 bp, 40 predicted proteins | sample YL17G02_0_MG_FD_205753 | JGI IMG/M metagenome (GOLD analysis project Ga0315273, IMG submission 205753) | Sediment microbial communities from Yellowstone Lake, YNP, Wyoming, USA - YL17G02_0 | ecosystem: Environmental > Aquatic > Freshwater > Lake > Sediment | place: USA: Wyoming | collected...
AGGCAGTTAATTAAGAATTCGGATGAAAACCAAAAATAATTGCTTAAAACGAAAAATAAATTTAAAGTTTTCGGATGAAAAGACCGTTAAGCTAATTGTAAGGGGAAAAAACGCAAAAGGAGATAATATGATTAAGCTTACCACTGCAGCTAAAGATAACTACGGCCACAGTTATGAGACCACCTTGGTCCGTAAGGAGGATAAGCATATTATTATGTTCGATAGTGCTCCTGGCGGTTGGTGTGCAGAAGATCTGGCTAAGGAATATTTCCAAGATAAACTAGCATTGGACTTTGGTCAAGGTTGGTATTGCACCAATATTCAAGATGTGTTGACAGAGATTCGTAGTATGATGGTTATGGTGATCAAATGATTATTGACGTATCACAATTTAAGAAGGAAGATGGTTCATATGAGCTACCATCTTTCGATAGTAAGAATGGGTATCGAGATTCGACTAAGAGTAATATGCATCTATGGTCGATCGGTCGCTGCAAGTCCACTGGTAAGATCTTTGGATCCTTCAGTGCCCACTACTTCCAGAACGAGGAATATGAATGTCTATACTACCACCAATGAATGAAGATCAGTTAGTCAAACTTATCAAGTACCACTCCTTTAAGTATTATGAGGGAGAGGTACAGATTACGGATGATGGGTTTGATAAGCTGATTGAGCAGCTACATACTATCAACCCTAATAACCCTATCCTTAGTGTACCAGGATGGGGGTATTGTTCATCTGAAGGTAAATTGAAGCATCTTGGATCCTCCCCAGTAGGATCTCTTGGTAAGACTAAGTATCCTGAAGTACACCCACTATTTAGTAATTGTCTCATTACTCCTAAGTTCGATGGTCTATCTATCGTACTTTATGCGAATGATGGTAAACTTACTGCTCTTACTCGAAACGATGGTAGTATGGGTAAGGATTGCACTAAGCAACTACTACATATCCTGGAGAAGAAGAGTCCTAGATCTCTAGAACGGCTACTAGCACTTAAAGGTACTATAGCTATCCGTGGTGAGGTACTACCAGATCCCAAGGATGGTGTAACCATTAAAGATATGGGTATCGTATCTCCCCGTAACTTCGCTGCAGGATTAATGAATCGTATTGAAGTAGCAGATGAGCTACAATACCTTTTATTCGTCCCTTACTTCGTACGTATTAATACTGAGCGTAAATACCAGAATCAGTTAGACATGCTATTGCATCTTATGGAACTGGGGTTCTATGGGTGTCCTTACCAGAATGCAATGAATGGCACTAACCCAGAAGAGCTAACTGAACTATATGAAGGTCTATCGAGTGAGTGGTTGATCGATGGTCTAGTTATCTCTCCCACCACAGATTACCAAGATCATATTGATTATAGTAAGTATGAGAAGGATGCAATAGCCTATAAGTTCCAGTCTGAGGTAGTTGATACAGTAGTTAAGCATGTTGATTGGGCTACAGGATCTTCTGGTAGGATTAATCCAACAGTAGTATTTGATAGTGTATTTATCTCTGGTGCTAATGTCAATCGTGCATCTGCATTTCATGCATCATTTGTAAAAGAGAAGGGTATTGGTACAGGTGCATGTATCCAGATTACTCGTGCAAATGAAGTGATCCCACACATAGTAAGTGTATCTGAACCAGTCCATGCTTTACTACCTAGTAAGTGTCCATCGTGTGATGCTGAAGTAGAGTGGGATGGTTATTTCCTTATGTGTGCATCGGAGATGTGTCCTAGTAAGGCTATCTCATCTATCTACAAGCTATTCGAGGTATCTGGCATCCCTGAGAATCTGGGGTGGTCTACTATGAAGAAATACCTCAATACATTCCCAGTGAATATGGACTATACAAAGATCGATAATATTATTACCTACTTGATGCTATTCAATCAATTAGGAGAAAAGAATCTAGCTCATCGTACTAATGAGCTTCAGAAGAAATTCAATGATCACGCAGGTATGCTACTCTGGAAGATGGAGATGGCTGTTCAGAATAAGCTATCTGAAGGGCTTACATACGAGAATTTCTGGTATGTACTCAATCTAGCTCAGCTAGGTCCATCCAATGCAGCTAAGATGAAGATGATTGATCCTGGTACTCTTGAATCTGTGGCTGGTCGTGATGCACTACGTAAGACTGGTGTATCTACCCCAGTGCTAGAGGCTATAAAGGAAAATAGTAAATACTGGAATGCACTGTATAATATCGTTAAGGTAAGAGCACCATTACAGGATGTTACTAATAATATTGGTCTCAAGGTATGTGTTACTGGTGCAGTATCTATGACGAGATCTAAGTGGGGTAAGCTGTTACAGAAGTATGGGGTAGAGCTAGTAGGTAATGTAGGTAAGGATGTCAAATTCCTTATCTGCAATAACCCAGAAGAGGCTACTTCATCTAAGGCCAAGGCAGCTGAGGCTAAGGGTACTAAGGTAATTACTGAACTAGATCTTTATGTGTATCTGAAGAATGAACATGGTATTACAGTTGAGGGTACATAATGCCTAAGATACAAGGAAGAGAGTTGACAGAATCAGATATTGGCAGTAATGTTACCTACAAACCTAACCATGCTAAGGATGATCCTAGTCAGTGGGAGCATGGTAAATTATCCAGTTTCAGGTATGAACAAGATAGAGTAGAGGGAGCTATATTCGTTAGGTTTAAAGGACCTAATGGAGAACGTTGTAATCCTGAGAACTTAGTATGGGGGTAGCAGTGGAGCAGGAAATTAGCGAAGAGTACTTAAATATGATCAAGGCACGATTGGGGTCTATTGCACCATCTGTATATAATAACCTACCTAACTCTGTCAAAAGGTTACTAGGAGAGGATCTGACTAGGTTGATTAAGCTAGCAGAGTCTACTATTGAAGCCTAGCTTACCTATGGTGTAATAAATAGCTAGGAATGCACTAAAGTATAAGACGTTCTAGTTTATAAGGTTCACACTTGTCCGGCGCTCTCTGGGGTGTAGGTTAATAAGTATTGGTTTGCGTCAGTACTGTAAAACTAAGTCACAACCCTTATGCGGGTAACCAATCCCGCCACCCCCACTAACTCTGGCAGATAACAGGTAATAGCATCAATATGACCTACAACAAAGACTCAATCAAGTCTTTGGACCCAATAGAGCATATACGTAGAAGACCTGGCGTATATCTTCCTGATATTGGGATCCAAGGACTTCACCATCTTATTGAAGAAGTCATCAATAACTCAGTAGATGAGTTCTTGATGGGTCATGGTAAGCAGATTCAGATTACTGTGATCTATAATAAGATTGGTGACAAGAGTTCTTGTAAGATTTCAGTATCTGACCAAGGACGGGGTATCCCATTTGGTTATCGTGAAGATATGGGTATGGATGTAATTGAGGCCACCCTAACTAAAACTATGACAGGTGGTAAGTTTGAAGCAGGTAACTACAACACCAGTTCAGGAATGAATGGTATTGGACTCAAGGCAGTTAATGCAATATCCAAAGATCTCACTGTTCTATCTACCAAGAGTAAGACAGCATGCTTAGCACATTTCGAGTGTGGTCAAAAGGTATCCATAAAGACATTCAGTTCTAATGGTGTAGATGGGACTACTATCTCGTTTGTACCAGATGGTAGTATACTCGAGACTACTGAAGTAGATCTCAATATCCTAGTACCTCGCCTCAAGTATCTAGCCTCTATCCTACCAGGACTTGAAATAAATCTTAGACTAGTAGATCGAGAGTACGATGGTAATCAGAGTATGGTCTTCAAGTATGATCAGCCTCTGGTTGACATACATGAAAACTTAGGTGAGCAACTATTCGGATACCGTCATGTAGATAAAGGTATCAATGTTGAACTAACATTCCACAAGACTACTGCTTCTAAGATCCTATCGTTTGTAAATACTGTGCACACATACGATAACGGTTCACATGTTGATGCAATCTACGCTGCGTTAACCGACTCACTTAAAAGGTTAACGGGCAAGTTATTCACTAAGTATCAACTATCTCAAGGTATGTCTCTTACTATCTCTGTGTTCCATCAGGATCCAGTATTCCGTGGTCAACACAAAGGTATGTTATCTGACTCTTCGGTTAAAAGGATAGTCTATGACTCTGTCCTCCAGTCGATATACAAGAGTCTTCAATCAAATACACCATTCCTGAAGTATCTTGTTGAGCTCATGGATCAACAGGAGAAGTTACTCAGAGAGCTGGATATTCAGGATGCAATTAATACCGTCAAGAAGAGCGTAAAAGAGAATCGACTGCCAGCCAAGTTATCAGTTGCTCACAATTGTACTCCCGAAACTAGAGAGCTGTTTATCGTTGAGGGGGACAGTGCCGCAGGGTCAGTTCGTAGAGCGTCTAATAAGAAGTTTCAAGAGGTACTACCTATAAGAGGTAAGATTATCAATGCTCACAAATCCGATTATGCCGATGTACTTGCTAACACTGATGCTGTTAATATATTCTTGGCTGTTGGCGCCATGGAGAAATCCAACACAACCTTACGTACTAAAAATGTGTTCATACTTACTGATGCTGACGACGATGGTAAGCATATTGTGTCTCTGCTACTTAGTCTGTTCACAGTTGCCTTCCCCAGTTTCGTAAAGGACTTTAACCTGCATGTTGTATATCCTCCTCTTTTCTCTCTTGTATCTGGTGATCTGCGTATGTATGGTCATGATGGAAAAGAGCTCGTCAAGAAATTCAAGGCTAAGTACTCTAGACGAGCATATGAGATATACCGGAATAAGGGATTGGGAGAGATGGATGCCGGGGAGATGGTCGAAGTCATCCACCCGGAGAAGAGGAAGATCGATAAAGTAGATCTCACTGATATGTCCACTATTGAGATGGATAAGATCATGGGAATCATGGGCGACGTTAGACGTTCTCTAATTACCGAATCAGAGGGTGAGAATAATGAGTAAAGTCACAGCAGATAAGATAGCTAAGGAGGCGTTGATTGCCATCAATTGAATCTGTCGCGAGACAGTCACTCAAAGAGTATTCACAGTATGTAACTAGATCCAGAGTTCTACCACATCTAGATGTTAAGCCAGTACATCGTCGTATCCTATGGGCACTCCTACGTATGGGTGCTAGGACTAATAAAGGTCAATTCCGTAAGTGTGCTTCCATAGTGGGAGAGACACTGAAGTTTCACCCGCATGGAGATAAATCTGTTTATGATGCACTCTGTACTCTCGTTCATACCCCCAATGCTCTCATTACTGGTCGAGGTAATTTTGGAAGTATTTATGCAGATCCTGCTGCAGCTGCTAGATATACCGAGGCGCGTACGTCAGCAATATTTGAGAATATTTTTGATGAGAGTATGCTACACATAGGTAACTTTACAGAGAGTTATGACCAGCAGGATAAAGAACCAGTACTTATCCAGACTAAGATCCCTCTTGCCCCACTTATCGGTGTTTCTGGTATCGGTGTGGGTCTTACTACTAACCTTCCAGCTTTCTCAGTAGACTATGTAATCAATAGAGTTAAGTTCGAACTCACGAAGATGAATGAAGTACTACCAGAATACGCATATGGTGGTAGTTTAGTAAATACTCGTGTGTTCCCTATTACTAGTATCAAGAAACTAGATGGCTTGGAATACCTACATATCAAGGGTCTGGCAGTAGGTACCAACATAGGTATCATTAACAGTAATCCATTATTACAAGAGATGTTATCTGCTAAGGTTATTGATATCTTAGATGAATCTACAGTAGATGAAGTATCTATCTTAGTAAGAGCTCCTGTTCATATTCAGATGATGATCCTCAACTCTTGCTCCAGGCCTATTATAGATGACTTCAAGTATTACTGGAAGAAATTGAAGAGAGATGGGTTCTATAAAGACTGGACAGAGGAGAGGTTGGCATATCTTACTCGCAAGAACTACTACGAGCAGTCTATTCATTGGAAAGACTCTCTGATGAGGATGGCACTTACAATACTCAGTAACGACAAGCACGTGGCTGAAGAGGCACCAAGAGTAGTTAATGACATCTTTGATCCTCGTATCAAGGAAGTACCTGAAGAGGCTATGGAATTCATAGGTACTAAAGAAGAGTTTCTATCTAAATTGTTGTCTAAACCAATATCTGCAGTTAAGGAGAGTTCCTATGAAGAACCATTCATCGTCAGGGTAACTAAAGATAAAGCTATTGAACTGATGTTTGAAGACCTAGAAACTATTGATGTCTCTCTGTTCTCCAAACCTAGTAGTGGTGGTAATGTTAATACAGCTAAGTATGATTCACCGTTTAAACGTCACATAGCGTTACGTACAACAGGTATTGAAGTAAGATTCTTTCCTATTGCTCGTGTGATCAACTGGTATACAGAGAAAGATATTATTGTCTTGTATACCGATGGGTCTAGTGAAGTACTAGATCAGTACTTCTATGGGCCTAAAGAATCTACTGATGTGAAGAGGGTAGCAGGATTCACCTATTCTGGGGAAGATACAGTTGTAGTAACAGAGTCACGTAAACTACAAGTGTTAAACAGACTAGGACACATGAAAGAACCAATATTCTCAGCATTTCCAGCTAAGAAGATTCAGGTTGATGGTAAGGAATACGAGGTACAAAGGGGATTATACTTCGACAAGATTGTATCTTGGAAAGTCCTCGCAACGTAAGAGAATGCTAGCCGGTTAATAACGTTCTAAAAGTACAAAGGGGGGTCAAGGATGATAGATACAGATTATGCAAAGAAGTTACTTGGGTTGCGGAATCAGAAGAGTAGTGATGGTCAGAGATCTGAACTAAGTTGGTATAAATTACCTAACGGTACAGAGGAAGTCTGTATTCGTGTTCTGCCTACCATGCCCAATGCCAGGATACCTGGTAAGATTATCCACAACCACTACAACATTCCTGATTTAACCAAGATGCTTTGCTTCAAGACACATGATATTGATTGCCCCCTTTGTAAACTACTGGATGAGTATAGTGGTCGTATGGATACCCAGGACTGGGAGTCTCGTGGGCGTTGTTACATGAACATCTTAGTTCTTCGTGATCCATCACAGAATCCAGTATTAGATCCTAAGAAACCAGTTATCTTTTCTGGGCCAGAATCTGTATTGTACTGGTTATTGGAGTATGCCATTGACCCACTTAAGGGTGATATTACTGATCCCCGTAAGGGCAATAATGTCTTTATGCATAGAGAGACCGTAGGCGGTAAGATTGCGAAGAATCCAGCTCCAAATCCTGGACCTATCGCACCAACTGAAGCAGAAATTGAATCTATACTATCTAAGCGTACTGACTTTGAAGCTATCTGGCGTAAGCCCGATGATGTGTGGTCCAAGAAGATGTATGATGCCACAGCTAAGCTGAGGAATGTAATCGAAAATAGGATCATGAACCTGGGGTCTCCAGCTCCTAGTCAAGCTTCTCACACGTCTTCAGATCGGCCTTCCCCCGCGCCCAACGCCCAGGCTACAGCGGCTGGAGCAACGTCAGTACCGTCTCCGCAGGCCAATGTAAGCGGGAGGCCGTCCAACGCACCGGAATGCTTCAGTAGCAAGGCGGTTTATAATCCCAAAGAAAAGAAATGCGTTATGTGTGCATTTGAGTATGCTTGTTCTGATGCTATCTCTAAGGCAGGTGCATGAGATTATCCCTTAATGGAAGACGATTATCCATTGAGGTAGATAACATTGGTAATAAGCTGTGTTACGAATGCAATCAGTTAATAAGGGTAGGTGAATCTAAGATACAGATCACCCACCCTAAGAGATATGTAATATGCAGACGTTGTGGCATTAAGATGATAGAATTAACCTGTATGGATTTGATAAAAGTATGTGCTGACCTAGTAAAAGAAGAAATCAATGGCTACGCCAACAGATCAGATGATTTTGCAGTACATCAAAAGATCCGTAAAGGTGCGAGCAAGGGATAATACTAGGTAATAGCTTCAAGAAAACAAAGGTTTATATGCTTAAAGATATTTTTGAACTACAGGATACCCTCAATAAAAGATTTGAAGCCTCTCAGAAGGATATTACATCTCTAGGCGTTCAAGGACAGATGGAGTGGACTGATAAGTTTATGAAGGTGTTGATTGGTGAATGCTTTGAAGTACAGAAAGCATGTGGTTCTCGTTGGTGGAAAAGAGATAAAGATGTATTAGGTGTAGAACATGTAAAAGAAGAGCTAGTTGATTGCCTACACTTCCTAGTATCCGGTATGTTAGCTATGGGTATGACTGCTACTGAAGCACACGAAATATATTTATCAAAGAATAAAAATAACCATACCAGGAAGGACTGGAAGATAAATGAGTAAATATGAGTTAGTATTTATCAGTCCTACTGTAAAGGAGCCAAGTAGGAAAGAGATCTTTGAGATGCACCCTGATGTAGTCAATTTTATATCTGAGGAGTTTAAAGAGAACGAGAATGCATTCGTTATCTCTGAGGTTGATAAAGCATATGTCAATGCAAATGGTGTATTGTTCCTAAACCCAACTCAATTTATTAAGACCTTCGGTGAGTTTAAGTCAGCAATACTGGAGTACAAGAAGACAGGAGACCTAAAAACTCCGATATCTGGGTTTGTTAAACAATTATCAGGAGCAAAGTATGGAAGTCAAGGAAAGTATAAAGAAACTAGCGAGTGAACTTGGTACAGTTAAGCTAGCCACAGATGAACTATCCTCCCAGTCTGATCATGTTTATAAGTTTGATTGCCCACCCATCGACATCCCATTGGGTGGTGGTATATATTCTGGTAAGATCTATGAGATCTTTGGTTGGGAGTCTAACGGTAAATCTACCTTTGCACTTGAATGCACTAAAGCATTCGCCAAATACTGGAGAAGTAGAGGATTTAACGATTACGGTGTCTTGTGGGTTGAATCTGAGAATGCACTAGATCGCCCACGTGCCCAGTATATGGGTTGTGAGATGGATGCATTCCTTACCCAAGAAGCAGATACTGTTGAAGACTGTGAGAAGATCGTCCTATCTACTCTTGAGAAGGCTCAGAAGAGTAAGATGAAGTTATTCATCGTATGGGATACTCTAGCAGCTGCGCCCACTGCGAATGAGAAGAATAATCCAGGTCAGTGGTGTTTTACTGCTGATGCAAGAGTTAAGTGTCTAGATGGTAAAATAAGAACCATGAAAGAAATGCAAGAGGCATTTGACAAAGATGAAGATCTCTGGGTTTATTCATATGATGTAGGTACAAAGAGTGTAGTTCCAGGTAAGGTTAAATGGGCTGGAGTAACTAAGAGAGTTAATGAACTCTGTGAAGTTACATTTGACAACGGTGAGTCTGTAAGATGTACCCCAGATCATAGGTTTATGACTAGGGATGGTAAATACAAAGAGGCTAAAGATCTGGTCGATGGTGAATCATTAATGCCTTTGTATTGGGAAGATGCTCCATGCAGTTGGATTAAGAATTGCACCAACTTATATGAGAAGATAACATCACCTGAAGAGGTGTTCACACACCAAATGGTTATTAGAGATATCCCCAATGGGAGTCAGAGACACCACATAGACCACGACAGATACAACAATAATCCTGATAACCTTACTGTTATGGCTAAAGAGGATCATGCAAGATACCATATATTAGAATACAATAAGACTGAAGAAAACAGGATGAGAACAGCTTTAAGAAATAAAGATCCTGAATTTATTAAGATGCTGGATAAAACCTGGGCAGAGGGTAGGAAATCAGGGGTTGCTGAGTGGACAAAGAAGGCCCACCTTGAGAAAGAATTTGGCCATAAGAGCCAAGCTACCCAAGACTTGATTACTAGGAATAAGATTCTAAAAAGAGCTCACCAAGTTATACAGGAAGGTTTACCTAGAACACCTGAATCTTACTTCAATAAGTTGAAGAGGGTTAGAGGTTATTCAGTGAATTCTATCAATCGGTATTTCAATAATGACTGGAATAGTCTGTACAAAGAAGCAGAGACATTCAACCATTCTGTTAAATCTGTTAGGTTGTACAAGACCGAACCAACTGATATGTATGACATAACAGTACCAGGTTTCCACAACTTTGCCCTTGAATTACGGGGGTCTGCGGTCTTTGTTCATCAGAGCGGCGGCATGATGGAAAAGCCACGAGTCATCAAATCCTTCCTACGTAAGATCACTAACCTACTAGGTCAAACTGATTCTACGATGATCTTGGTTAACCAACCATATGGTGGTCCACTCCAAGGTAAATTTCCGGAGACAGTCGGTGGTAATGGGATTAAGTTCCACGCATCACTCCGATTGATGTTGACTGCACGCACACCTATTCATAGGTCATTACCTGATGGTAAGATTGTCCAGGATGGTATCTGGGTAGAAGGAGACCAAGCCAAGAATAAGATTATTGGTCTTAAGCAGAAATTCACTATGTGTATGCTTAATGAGACCGGTATTGATAAGTTCCAAACAGTAGCTAACTTTCTTCAAGAGACAAAGATTAGTACTATTGCTGGTAGCTGGAAGAAGTTGTCAATTCCTGTTTCTCTGTATAAAGATGGTGAAGAAGAACCTAAGATGACTGAACTTTCTTATCAGAGTTACAGCAGCCTTAAGGAGAAGATTGATTCCCAATATCCACATGTGCATGATTGGATGAACTATCTAATCTATGATTACCACACTAAAATATCTCCTATCCTTAAGGTTAAGATTATCAAGGATGTGTGGGCATATGAAATGCAATTCTTTGGTAAAAAGAAGACAGTACTTACTGATAAAGAGCAGGACTTAGCTGAGTCTATGTACAAAGATATGGTTAGATCGGTAATTAAAGAAGAGACTGAAGTAGTGGTATAGGTCAAATGAAGTGTAAGTATGAAGACCGTAAATTAATATTCTTAGAATATACTGAACCTGAATTTAATCTAGTTAAGGCTAAACTGACCTGGGGAGGTGAGGATGGGAAGGAAGCGGAGACCCTAGTATTTGAAGGAGAAGATAAGAGATGGTTTACGTTCTATGGGTTAGTTAATGTGCTTAGGAAAGAATGTCGTATAGACATTCAAGTCCAAGATGCTCCTAGCGAAGATATTGATGATTGTGATATCTCCAAAGATATTCTACCAGGAATAACCCTCTTCGAATTCCAAGTAATAGCTGCTCGTAAAGCTATAATGTTAAAAGAAGGTCTGTCTATCATACCTACTGGAGGTGGTAAGACCGAAGTAATCCTATCTGTGCTTCGATACTTATTCACCAACAATCGTATAAAGACTGCTCTCATTGTAGTGCCATCCGTTAGCTTGGCAGAACAGCTATGCCAACGTGCTTATGATCGGGGATTTACTGGAGAAGAGATAGCTCCACTACATGGTAATGCCAGAAGAACTAATTCAAAGATAGTTGTAGGTGTGGTCAATTCTCTCAACCTAGCATTAAAGAGGGGAGATGAGACTGCATCATTTATAGCCGAGACAGATGCACTTATTTATGATGAGGCACATCACTGGTCAGCTACATCATATCTTACCATTACTTTAGTTGCTAAGAAGGCTAGGTATTGTCTTGGGTATTCTGGATCACCATTTAGGGAATCAAATATTCTGGATAATCCCAGTGATGCTCTTCTCTATGGAATTACAGGACGTGTGATATACACAATTGGTCATCGTAATATAAGAGATCTTGGTCTCATAGCTGAACCATATGTCTACTTCAAGCCTATCGGTGGTATGTCCCTTAAGTACCAAGGACAGTACAATAAGATCTATGAGAGATTCATTGTAAAGAACCAACAAAGAAATGAATCTATTGTATATTATACTAAGAAATTCGTAAGTCTCAAATTCTCTGTGCTAATTCTAGTCCAAAGGCTAGACCATGCTAGGATATTGATGGGTCATTTTAAGGGACTCAATGCTATATCTGTCTTTGGCGGTGGTAGTGGTCTGCAATATAATGAAGTAGGTCTTATTGAAGAAGTACCTATTGAGTATAACATATTTAGGCAGAATTTTGAAGCTGGTCTCTATGACATAGCTATTATGTCTCAAGTAGGTGACGAAGGCATAGATGTTCCATCCATTGGTGCAGTTATCTTAGCAGGTGGTGGTAAGAGTAGGATTAAGAATCTACAGCGTATCGGTCGAGGACTCAGACGTAAGAAAATCTTAAATAGAGTTTATATATTAGATTTTCTTGATAAGGGTCATGTGTACATGAGGTCTCACTCCAAGAAGAGGTTAGCCCTATTTGAGGAGATTGAAGCTACCATTGATGATGATGAATACAGATTCATGAATACTATTATACAGCATTCACAATTACTTGAATCAGTGAAAGAGGGTAACGATGGTAAATAAGAAATTAAATATTGAAATAGTTATATCTGATCTGCCTATGTACGGTGAGGGTTGGTACCAAGCCAATGCAAAAATACAAGGTAAAGAATACCAGAATTATGCTCGAACTCAAGGACGTGCTGTAGCGTTCTTATTAGAAGAAGTGGCATTGGTATTGAAAGATAGGAATTATGAATTAAAGGTTGAAGATGAACTTACAGCAACAGTTAGGTAATCTAGATGTCATCCCACAAAGTAAGAAGGGTGAATATCTAACGTGTTGTCCATTCTGTGTCAAGAATGGTAAGACACCGGATGTAGATTATAAATTAGGTTTTAATGTCTATAAGAAGATCTACCATTGTTATCGATGTGGGTCAAAGGGATCTCTTAATGAGATGGAACAACTACTATACCTAGTTGACCACCATGTCCCAGAGGCCAGTGATCTTAGAAATAAGTTGAATGGGTTGTTTAATGGTAGAGATCATTCTGATAGTGATTCTATAGACCTAGATGAGCTGTCATGGCCCATTGATCCAGTTAATACTCCAATAGCATTTAACTATATGATCGATCGTGGCTTTACTCAGGGTGAGATGGGGTATTATAATATACGTGTTGGTAAAGAGGGTAAGTGGTCTGGCAGAGTTATCTTCCCATTCATCGAGAACTCTATTTGTCGTTACATAGTTGGTAGATCTATCAATGGGGCAACCCCACGATATGTGAATTCATCTGGTAGTAAGAGTTCTCTAGTGTATAATTATGATAATATTCAGAATTCCTGTATCATCTGTGAAGGTATTATCTCCTCAATTTCAGCAGAAAGAGCAACAGGAATACCATCGGTAGCATTACTCGGTAAGTCTATATCAAGAATCCAAGCATCAAAGATTAGAACTAAATGTAAAGAAGTGTGGTTGTCTCTCGATGGTGACTGTAAGGATGGGGAGGTGGACAAAGTATTAGACGTTCTAATTAAGTCTGGTCTGAGGGTATGGTCTGTAAGATTACCCCAAGATAAGGACCCAGATGATCTTAAGGAAGATTATCTAAACTATTTTAGTATGGCCAAGAGGGAAAGTCTGTTGTGATTACCTTAGTATCATCTAAACCGGAGATACCTCCTATGATAAGTGAAAAAGAAGCTGCATTATTTTTATTCAGAGTTGTGCTATACATACTTCGCCCTGATATCAAGGAGATCGAGCAAAGATCAAAAAAAGGTAGCATCTAATTGAATTATGTATTAGTTGACAGCAACTACCAGGTTAATAGGGCTATATTTAAGAATAACGATCTTAAGAATAGTAAGGGGGATCCTACAGGGGGTATTTATATATTCCTCCGTATGTTGTATAAGCTTTTAGAACGTGGTAACCTCATCTGTGTTTTTGACGGTGGTCACTCTTCATTCAGAACTAATCTGTACCCCAACTATAAAAAGAGGGAAGAACGAGAAGAGACACCAGAAAATAAAGAACTAGATGATATCTTTTCATTCACATTCAGTAGGCTTAAATCATTACTTCCAAAGATGGATATTCCTGTAGTACAGATGTCTGGAGAAGAGGCTGACGATATTATTTATCGATTAGCTGAATATCTTATAGGACAAGGTCATGCTGTTACTGTAGTCAGTGATGACAATGACTACCTCCAAATGGTTAATATTGGTGCTACTGTATTACGACCAATGAAAGATGAAGTATACCTGAAGAGTAGTTTTGAGCATCTTCGTGGATTTCCACCAGAATACTTTATCTATTATAAAGCTATGATCGGTGATGGTTCTGACAATATCCCAGGTATTAAAGGTATTGGGGATGTTACTGCTAAGAAGATCATAGATCAGATGATTGTGTCAGGGCCTACTATAGAGTCTCTGCATAATGTGTCAGAGAAATCTACTTCATCCTGGGGGGTTAAGATTAAATCAGGTATGTCTATAATCAAACGTAATATTATGTTAATGGATTTAGCCAAATGTCCCCTCACCCTAGAGGATGTTAGTTACACTTACTTAGAAGCAGAAAAACACTCTGCTACTAATATTTCTTTCGTTAATGGGTTCTTTAATGAGATGGAGTTCACATCTCTTAACCACTGGTTAGTACACCTTTCTATTAAAAATAAACAGGAATTCTGCAGCGTCCCCAACGTTCTCTAATTAACCTTCACCGTTGCATTTGGGGACAACCTTGGATTTTGACATTCCTTTTCAGCGTGCTATCTTAAGATTATTACTCACCAATCTACGATTTGCTACCCACTATGGAACATTAATTAAAGAAGAGTACTTCGAGACCCAATTCCTAAAGACTATATTTTCTCTCGGACTTAACTACATTCTTCAATATGAGAAAGAAGTGGATAGCTCCGAGATGACTACATTAGTAAGCGATTATACAGTTACTCGTGGTTGGTCTAAGGATATCTACCGAGAGATCAAGGATGAGATCAAGCAAGTATTTATGACTCCTATCAAAAACGAGCAATTCGTAACTGATAGGTTTATTACTTTCTGTCGTAAGCAGGAGATGAAGAATGCATTGATCAAGTCTGTTGGCATTCTGGAGGAGGATGCAAACTACGACCAGATATTAAAGATGATTGATCAAGCTATGTCAGTTGGTTGTGACGGTAGTGATTCACTCACGTACAAAGATCTACTCAACCTACCAGAATTGTTCCGTCAGAAGTACAACCCAACTAAGCTAGTGAAGACAGGTTATCCTACTTACGATAAGTGCTTCATGGGTGGTCTAGCAGCTGGGGAGATTCATGTTATTCAGGCTCCACCTAAATGTTTTACTGGTGATACATTAGTTCAACTGTTGGATGGTAGTGAAATACCAATTTCGGATTTTGAGTTTAGAGAACCAACTTGGGTTATGTCATATGATACAACCACTAACAAAATTATACCAGCTCTGGCAAGATTCGGTGGCAAGAAACTATCGGGTAATGTGGTAGAGGTTGTATTAGACAACGGTTATAAGGTCAAGTGCACTTCTGATCATAGATGGTTGATGTCGGATGGTAACTACACAGAGGCTGGAAGGCTGCAACCAGATGATAGTTTAATGGCTGTGTACTGGACACACACTAAAGGGGACCGTCCCAGAGTCAAGGCTACTAAAGAAGGTAGAGGTAATATGCTACAAGATCTTGTAGCAGAGCACTACCACCAAAGATCTATCGGTAGTGGTGAAGAAGTACACCACAGAGATTCAAACCCATATAATAACAACCCAAGTAATCTTGAAATTCTTTCTAAGGAAGATCACTCTAGGATACATGGGTACAATGAAGAACGTCTTAAGAAGATGTGGGAACAAGCAGCAGTAGCTAAGGCCAAACCAGAATTCAAAGAAAAGATGAAAATTATATTAACAGAACGTAATAGAACTGATAAAATGAGGGCATCTAGTGTTTTAAGGGCCCAGCATATGAGAGGTCTTAAAAAGAAACATCATGAAGAAAGACTTGTTAGTCAGAATCATAAAGTAGTATCTGTTACCAAGGTTGGTAGAGAAATAGAAGTATTTGATATTGAAGTACCGGGTCCGAATAATTTTAGTATTGGCACAGGTTTAGGTACTTCTAGGAATGGAAGGAGTGTTAGATCAGGTGTATTTGTACACAATTCTGGTAAATCTACCTTGGCTTGTAATATTGGTACTAATGCTCTACTTTATAACAAGACAGTGTACCACATTTCGTTAGAGATTAAGTCAGTTGATGTTATGGCTAAGTATGCAGTACGTATGACTAACTTGACCTATGATGAATTGGTAAGCTGTTCTGACGTCGAGTATATTGAACGTATCGCTAAGTTCAATCAGTATAAGCCTAGGTTGTTCGTGAATTACTGGACAGAGTTGACTGTATCTGCTCAGGTTATCCGTGGTTGGGTATCACGTACCAGATCTCAAACAGGATTCAATCCAGATCTTATCATAGTTGATTACGATGATTGCCTATTACCAGTTCGTGGTTCTAGGGATGATATGTATAACGATGCTGGTGAGGTTTACTCTGATCTTATAGGTCTTGCTGACTACTTCAAGTGTCCTGTTGTTACTTTTGCTCAGCCTCGCAGAGAGGCTTGGGAGAAGGTAAATAACGATGAATTGATCCATTCTTATGATCTAGCCCACTCTGCTCGTAAAGCTCATAAGACTTATTCAATCAGTAGTCTTAATTTTAAAGAAGGATCTAACGAAGGCATATTCTACATTGACCTAGCTCGACGTGGTGAGTCTGGTGTAAAGATACCTATAGTACGTGATCTCAGTCGTGGTATTATTCGTGAACGAGCCAATATTCATGCTGTGGGTGGTTAATGTTTGCAGGTTTTGATGTGTGTGAAGCTTGTGGGTTACATCGATTCTGCAAGAACCCCTTAATAAAAGGTAGGGGTAACCGTAGTCCTAAGGTTATACTCATTGGAGAATCTCCAGGATTTGATGACGATACTGATGGGGTATCGTTTAGTGGTAAGGTGGGAGCTATCCTATCTTCTACTCTAGGTGAGTACGAGAAAGATTGCTACATTACCCATGCAGTTAAGTGCTTATCTGTAGCTGATCCAGTAACCAGAACTGGAATACGAGCACCGTCAGAGCTAGAGATTGACTATTGTAAGAAGATCCTAAATAAAGAATTGATGATGTTTGAAGAGGGTACTACTATCGTTACGATGGGTAACGTAGCTCTTACTTCTATTCTTGGTCCCCATCGTGGTATTATGAAAGAGCTAGGGGTGGCCCGTAAGGTAAATATCTTTGGTAAGATGTTTAAGCTTATCCCCAACTACCATCCTGCAGCTATGTTGCGTAACCCTCAATGGCAACCAGACTTCCAGCGTATTATGCATTCTGCATTTACTGGTAAGTTTAAGGAAGAGTCAGGTGCATTGATTAAGACTCTTAACTATGAAGAGTCAATGGAACAGATTCAGAGGGCTATGGACCTTTATCGAAAGGGGGATATTGGTTGGTCACTATTTGATATTGAAACTAATGCTTTCACTGCATGGAAAGGTAAGACGATCATGTATTCGATCGCCCATAATGCAGATGACACAGCCTATTCTATTCCAGTATATATTAATAATGACTTTAAAATCAATAAAGAAGATGCAGTAGATCTGTTTCGTAAAAATGAGTACAGCAGATGGACTTATGAAAATGAAGACATAAAGGATACACCTGATTTTGGTATGTTAAGGGATGGGTTCATAGATCGTCTTTACAAAGAGATAGTAGATCAATATAGATTAGATTTCAATATTAGCCCACAACAATCAGTTAAATTGAACGCAGCTATTAAGGAATTCCTTCAAACAGTTCCTATTGCTGGTCACAATCTTAAGTTTGATTTGAAGTTTAAATACATAGAGGATAATCTAGATCTAAGTAGGGTACGTGTAGCTTACGATACTCTTATCATGGCCCACCAACTATATGGCCGTACCCCTGGGGCATCTCTCAAGCTGAAGGATCTATGTCGTAAGTTATTCAATGTTCAAGAGGACTGGGAAGTATCAATACATGCATACCAAGCTAAGTTCAAGCGTGTAGACGATAGGCATTATGGTAATATCCCTACCAAGATCTTAGGTGACTATTCCGCTCTTGACTCCTACTACAATAAGATGTTAGTTAACCATCTTGATAGTTCAATGCATAATGATATGAAGTTCATTTGCAATGCTGTTACTTCAGCAACTATTCCATATGTTGAAGCAGAGTCTAAAGGCATTAAGATCGATACGGATATGTTATCCTATCTTGCCAATGCTTATAAAGACCACTTGGATAACCTACTCGGTAGGATGAAATCACTACCGGCAGTAAGTAAGTTTATTGACGATATTGTTAAGCCTCAGATGATAGAACAGTCTAAGAAGACTAGAGGTAAATTCTATACAGAAGATCAATTTAAGGAAGATGCATTCTTACCTTCATCGGTGAAGAAAGTATCTACTATTATGTATGGGTCTGCCTATCTTGGACTTCCCAAATTAAGGGGATTCACTACTGATAAGGGTGATCCATCTACAAATAGTGCTACTCTGGAGGAGATGATTAAGCACCCTGATATTACTCGAGAGGCTAGGGACTTCCTAGGTCTTATGATGTCATTCAGGACATTCAATACCCTCCTATCTAGATATATCTCTCCAGTACCTGAATCAATGATTGATGGTCTTTACAAGCACGAGTTCAACCTTACTGGAACTGTAACTGGCCGTATGTCTTCTGGTTTCCACACTCTCCCACGAGAATCTGACATCAAGAGATTGTATACCTCTAGGTGGTTGGATGAAGGTGGGTTATTCCTCGCAGCAGATATGTCCCAATTAGAGATACGTATTGGTGCATCTCTGTCCAAGGAATGGAATTTGATTGATGCTTACAAAGAAGGTATTGACATCCATACCAGGACAGCCTCTATTGTCTTTGATAAATCAATGGATCAAGTAAAGTCAGATGAACGAACAATTGGTAAGACAGTTAACTTCGCCATCTTTTATGGTAAGGGTGCAGAGACATTAGCACAAGATATGAAGATGTCTGTCGAGAAAGCAAGATGGTTTATTGATTCATTCTTCAAGGGCAATCATGCTCTTAGTGATTGGATTGATAAGCAACATCAATTCGTACGTAATCATGGTTATATTACCACACCATATGGTAGGTTAATTGCTATCCCTGAAGGGCTTTCTGAAGAACCAAGATTGATAGGTGATGCACTACGTAGATCCGTTAACTTTCCAGTACAGTCTACTGCTTCAGATACGGTACTTATTGCATCTAATGAAATCTATTACGGCATGAAGAAGGATAACCTTAATTCTATTTTCTTAGGTTCTGTACATGACTCTGAGGAATTTGATATCTATCCTGGAGAACTACCTTCAATCATTCGTCGGGTTAAGGAAGAGAATGAAGTTAAGATAGTTGAAAGATTTCCATGGATCCTATGCCCACTAGAGATGGACGTATCTCTTGGTGCTTCATGGGGTGGGGCTATTGAGTTCAACGTAAGGGAGTGCTCTGACAAACACCTAGTACTAACTAATGGTAAGTCACTTCGCAAAGATTTCAGGATGTTGGAATACATAGGTAGTAAATGCTACAACATAAAGGTAGAAGTAACCAATGTAAAAGAGCTAACTGATAAAGATTTTGCAGATGACTCCTTCGTTAGAGACACGGAAGAGTGGACTGCTGATGTTACAATAGAGTTGAATACCTAGGAACTGTACAACTTGAATAACGTTCTATAAGTAAGCAATTCTTGGGCCATGATTAAAATTATTTTTGTCGCAAGAAAAAAAGATGTTGCCTTTTTGGTGTTTTTGGGCAATAATTAATGTCCTCGCTGAGCTGTGACTGTTGTAAAGGATGCAGATGATAACATCGCAAGAGTTGAATCTATTACAGAAAGTTGTTAAAAGAGTTGCTAGTAGGTGGAGAGATAACTCTTGTTATACTGTAGAAGACATTGAGAGTCAGTTCTGGGTTAAGATATTAGAAGTACACCCGATCCTTAAAACACTTGAGACTGATGAAGATCTTGAGTTTATGGCCAGGAGGATTCTCAAGAATTACCTCAGTGATATAGTTCGATTCCATAAAAGACGACCTGATACAAGTATATATAGCTTATATGACAACTTCCAAGAAGTAGTTGAGAGTGCTTTTGCAGAAGTATCTCTCAGCTTTACCACAGAATCTTCAACGGGTTACCAATCAATAGCAGTCAGTCAGCTCAAAGAGATCCTAGTCGATTGGGCACAGGATGAAAAGCCAAAGATCCAACGATATATTAATGAAGTAATCTCCCCTTCTGCAGAGATATTAGAATCCTGGAGGGAGAGAATTGCTAGTACTCGTAATGCCCCATCAAGATCCAGATTAAATAATAAAGATTACATACCCCCTACAGTCCTGGCTAAATTACTAGGTATACACCACAAAGAGCTGTATGAGTTTATGTGGAGACTGAAGGTATACTTAGAGCGTATGGGATATAACCTATCCGTTACGTTAGCATGAGGATTTTATGGATTATAAGAATCTCAAAAATGTAACATTTGGAATGGAGTTAGAATTTTCAGACTGTGATAGAAATACACAGCTACCTGAAGGTCTTACTTGGGATAATCGTGAGCAGGATATCATCAATAGTGACTGCAGAGCTATCAACCCTACTAGCAAAACATACACTATTGGTGGTGAAATCAACACTGTCCCAGGTAGTATTGAAGATCAAGTTAGGCTATTCAAGACTGCTATTAGAATCCTACCATCTGCCACTGTAACTTTCCGTTCTCACTTACACTTACATATTAGATTCGATGGGATTCGTGAGGATGTAAATCTTCAGAAAAGGGTCCTTACCTATATTCAAAATAATATTACTACTGTCATGAATCATAACTTTACCCCAACAAAGGTGCGTGGAATGACGACCTCAGGTTGGAGGTATGTTAGGGCAGACAGGACTAGGATGCAGGATTGGAAGTATGACCTCTGCATGAAAGCGAATAGCCCTAAAGAGTTCTACGATGCACACCAGATGGTCAAGGATGGTACTATCCTACCCCAGACCACTAAGAGGTATTGTCTTAACTTATTCTCACTTAAAAAGCACGGCACTATAGAGTACCGTGGTCTTTACATGACTATGAATCCAGAGTCTGTATATGACTCATTGGTATTCTTTGCAGACTTCATGAGTGAAGCTGTGGGTGACCAAAGACCTATATGTGATGCTGTAGATCTAGGATCTTACTTATTCCCACTGGAAATACCATACCATCATGAGCAGCAACTCGGGTGGGAGAAGACAAATACTAAGAGTGGTTCAGATGCGTAATTACACATTTGGTAGCGAGCTAGAACTAGGAAACATCGATACTAGGTTGGGTCCTCCACCCAGGTGTCACTTTACAGGTGATCCAGATGTCTGTAATATGAACCCACATGCTGCAGCTGATCCAGAAAAGAAAGATTATCACCTAGGATCTGAAGTTAATACAGATGCCCACGATTCTATTAGTTCTATTATGGATACAATAAATGGTGTATTTCACCATTACCGTAGCTCCCCTCCAGTAGTTAACCATAGATGTGTCCTTCATCTCCATATTGGGTACAAAGATTTACCTAATAACCTAGAAGACCTCAAGAAGATCTTGTCTTATACCGATGACAATGGTATGTGGTATATTAATAACCACTGGAAATACACTATCCCAAGTGATGTCGATTCTCACACTCGTAAATTCTTGTCTTTTGATTGTATCACTATGCAGAATTGGAAATATCAGTTCTGCATGAATGCTACCACCACAGATGACTTTAGAAGAAGTCATGCTAAGGTCAAGGACGGAAGGGTAATATTTCCTACCATGCGTCGCTATTGTGTTAATATGTACCCTATCTTTAAGCACGCAGCTATCGAGTTTAGGTGGTTCTTCCCCACAACTGATCTCACTCAGATTGAATCCGCATTCCAATTTATTACTCGTTACATGGACCAAGCCCTAGGTGATCGTATTCCAGTATCTGAGTGGGTGGGTAAGTATAACCTACCCAAAGAGGTACCATTTGATCATAAGCTGGAGAAGGCGTGGCGGCTAACCAACTACAAGTTTAATAGTAGGAAGATTGCTAATAGTAATCGAGAGAAGATCATTAATGGCGAGATCCAACTATAAGAGTATCATATGTGTGGTGTAGTAGGGGTTAGTAGTAAATATGATTCTAATAACCAAATAGTATTAAGCAATATTCATAACCTTATCCTTGAATCACAAATTAGAGGTAGACACTCAACAGGAGTGTCTTTTATATTAGATGGTAAGATTAAGACTATTATTGAGCCACTAAGAGCATCTGATTTTTTGAAGAAGCATTGGGAAGAAATCAGATCAGATCTTGGTGATAGAGATATCTACCTAATAGGACACACCAGATACTGTACGAGTGGGTTCGAATACAACCAGCCTATTTATGATGATTATTTTAGTGTTTGTGTTAACGGAGTTATTACTCAAGCAGACCCTGAAAAGTGGTATGACCTATTCCATGTCAAGACTTATAATAGGAATGATGCGGTTATAGTATTAGATAGAGTAAGAAATAACCTAAGCCCATTAGATATTAAGAGTAGCAATCATGTGTCTCTAGCTGCTATGGTACTACACAAAGGTGGGACTATTAAGGCAATGAGAAATGATTCACGTCCTCTCTATTACTACAATTATGACAAAACTACTTATTTTGCTTCTACTGTATCCATCTTCCAGAGAGCTATGGGTATTACTCCTAAATTTACCCACCCAAACACTGAGTATTTAATTAGAGACGGTGTAACAGAAATAGTAGATATGAGAGACAACGTTAACGAACTGCAGATTAACTATGCAAAATAAACTTGATTTTAGGCTTGCCGAAAACCGTAGGGAAGGTTACATAAGATGGACCGTGTGGTCTGCTCGTACAACTGATGCTGATCCATCTATTGAGATGATGAAGTATATCTTCGATCGTCAAGAGCTCAATATAGAGCAAAGATTCTGGTTGTGTTTCTTGTATGCCAATACTTACCAACTCCCTATGGCATATACGATGTATAATGAATTCCCAGATTATATTAATGTAGATCAAGATAGACTGGAATGGTGGAACAATGATAACTACAAGAATCTGAGATACCAGTCTGATATGAAATGGGTCAAGGGTAAGTTACCTATTCTGTATGAATCTTATCGCAAGAATGTAGGTCCCAATCAAAAGGAATTCTTCGATAAAGTGTGCTCATCCCCAGACCCATATGATAACTACCAGACTTTACGTATTCTTATCACTAACCACTTTAAGCATATGGGTAGATATACCGCTTTCTTTTATCAACAGGTGCTGAAGCATTGTTGTGGTCTCAATATTGATGCTCCTACTCTACTCCTTGGTGAGTATGGAAGTGAGTCACATACTAATGGTGCATGTTATGCATCTAACAAAGAAAATTGGTTGACTTCTTATTATGAAGAGGGTAAAACTAAGAAGATAAAGAGAGATGTGACATATACTACAGATATGAAGCAATACCTAGAAGATTTCAGCTCTGGTGTTCTTAAGGAGATACATGAAAGATACCCTGATACTATTGGCTGCGTGGATAATTTTATCCTTGAGACAACTTATTGCTCCTTCAAGAAACTCTTCAGAAGACGTCAAGGCAGATATTTAGGTAGCTATTTAGACAGACAGGCTGAGGATATCAAGTCTGTCGAGAATTTATTTGATAAGGTAGATTGGGACATATGTTGGGACTACCGTAAAGAGAAACTACATGAGTTCACTACAAAAGATAGAGGATTTACTGATAGTGTTAAGTGTCAATGGTTCTTAGACACTGGAGACTTCCCAGGTCTGGGAATATATGATGATTTAAGGAATGGGGGTTAGTATGCTAGAGATTCGTGTAAATAAAGAGCCAACTGGTCTATTCGCTGGTATTTATGCAGGTAAGGAATACAAACCAGGGGATACGATCACAGATCTAAGTGTTGGTGATGAGAAGAAAGAGCGTGACTTTAGAACTATTGAGTTGGACCACGCACATATTGATCACCCAATCGGGAGATTTCTGAACCACAGTTGTGATCCTACTGCTTTTGTTGATCGTAAACTTAATCTTCTTAGAGCCAATAAAGATATCCAAATTGGTGACATGATTACGTTTGACTACTCAATAAATGAGTCCGTTATTGCAGCACCTTTTGAATGTAGGTGTGGTAGTACTAATTGTAGGAATTATATCTCGAGGGATAAATGAAAGTAACAATCTGTGGTCTTGGTCATGCCACACATGCATTAGTACCCCTACTTTGTAGTAAGGGGCATGAAATTCATGTTCTTACTCGTAGGGACAATGGTATAGCTGATCGCAAGAAGTTAGACATAACTACCAATACTGGTCTAAGTGGAAGTTGTACTATTTCTAGTGATCCTGCTACTATTAAATACTCTGATGTTATTGTGATGCCTGTCCCATCTGATACGTATGATAGCTATCTGGAGAAGATGGCTCCTCATATCCAGTTGGGTCAATCACTTGTTATAACACCAGGTCAGGGTAGGTTTTACCGTTATGCTCAGAAGCATATTGATGGGTATACCTTAGCTAATATTAACATCTCTTATGTTTCACCTATGCCAGTCAATTGTCGTACAGTTGAAGAGGGTAAGTCTGTAGATGTTAAAGCATACAAGAAGAATTTCTTCGTTACTTGTGAAGGTAACTATATTGACCTTGAGCTAATAAGGGATCTATTTGATGCTAAGAATATCACTTATCAGAAAGGTGGTTCAACCTTAGCCAATCTTATGCCAATTAACCCAGTTATTCACACTGCACGTCTGTACAACCTATTCAAGGACACTGATGTAATTAGAGAGAATCCTCTGTTTTACGAACAGATGAGTGAATCAGATATAGAGCTGATGCACACTATACAGAGAGAGTTAGGTCGGATAGGTTGTGCATATAAGGTGGTAATACCAGATCTATTCGAATTCCTAGCTAAGTTTGTATACGAGACAGACTATTCTAATATGCATGAATTCTTTACTCAATATTCTGCTTATAAGGGATTCAGAAGTCCAGTCAAACCTGTAAGATTTGGGTATTCTCTGGATAAGAGTAGTCGTTATATAGGTGAGGATGTTGAGTTAGGTCTTAAGGTGTACCAAGAGTATGCAAGAGATAGGGATGTGAAGACTCCAGTTATTGACATGATCGTAGATAGGTTGCTTAGCCTATGAGTTATGAGGAATGGCTAAAACAACAAGATATTAAATCTTGGGACCTTAAGTTTAGAGCTAAGGTAGGTAATGCTCGTAGGTTTGGTATGGTGTGCCCACACTGTGGTTTGAGTAGTAAGGGCATCGGTGCCATGAAAAGACACCACTTTAATAACTGTAGGAGTCAAAATGCGTCTATCTGAATCTGATATTAAAGATCTATTAGATGGAAGCACTTTTGGCATTGAATTGGAGATTGCTAACTGCAATGCTACAGTTGAGTTGCCAGTGGGGAATACATTCTGTACCAAAGAAGGTAGTGTAATAAATAAAAACAGAGTAGGTAATGATCCTCTTAGAGAATACAATCATATTGGTTGTGAGATCCAGGTTAAGCCACACAATACTGAGGAAGAGCTACTCAAGTATGTGTTATATCTGTTGCATCTTACCCAGTGTGAAGAGATAAGAGACCCCAACACATTTCATAGCCACATAAAGATACCTAAGCTACTTCTGGATGAGAATGTTGGCATACTTAGGCACATCATAAACTACTCCAATAAATGGAATAGTAAGCTGATGCCACTTATCTCTCACCTACCTCCTATGGATCTGATTATGAATCAGAAGTACCATAGTCCGGAACAGGCAGCTATGTTCAAGAGGGCATACAAGGATAAGTACCGGTCACGACACTCTATTCTTCCTGAGTCTTCAATTGCTAGGATCAATAACCCAGAGATCAAGACAAGAGCTGCATTGATTAATGCTATGGCTCCTGCTAAGAAGAATGGTTCTCCATCTTGGTTCGTACTACCTCGTAATGCTGTCAACTTCCGTAAGATGAGAGATGGTGATATTGGTACGATCGAAGTAAGATGTTTCAGTGGTAGTTCTGATCCTGAGGTAATTCGTAATATTATTGAATTCCCTAGACTATACGTTACAGCTGCCCTACTAGATATTGATCCTATCCCAGTCTTCAAGGATAAGAAGTGGCCTGGGTATTATGGCTGGACGATGGAGACTAATGAAGAGTCTATGCGTTGGATCAAGACCGATCATGACAAAGTAGACCGTAAGCTCATCATACCAGCTATTAAAGAGATGTTGATTAACAGAGAGATTACTCTGGGAAGTCTAGGGTACCCAGAGACGTTCTGGAATAGGCAACTAGGCGATAAATTATATTACGAATTACTGAACTATAGTAAGGAGGTGGGCATTGAAGGGTATAGGAGTTGATCCTAAGACTATTCTTGAAGATCTGACCTCTATCAAGAAAGACGATATCAATTGGAAATCTGGTAGGTGTTTTGGTTATGTGTATAACCCAGGTGAAGTAGGCCTTAAGTTAATTGAGGACTCATTCATCAAGTATATGTCTGATACTGTACTAGATGTGAAAGCATTCCCTAGCTCCAAGATACTGGAGCATGAACTCAATGGTATTGCTATTGAGATCTTAGGTGGCGATCAAACTGATTCTGGTTCATGCTTTACTACTGGAGGGACTGAGTCTATATTTCTATCTGTGCTAGCCCACAGGGAGTGGGCCAAGAAGACTAAGAATATTACTGAACCTAATATAGTTATTCCTGATACGATTCACCCTGCCTTCAATAAAGCATGTTTCTATCTAGGTATTAAGCCCATTGTAGTTGCTGCTGGTCCAGACTTTAGAGCAGACCACAAGAAGATGGAATATTACATAGATGATAATACTATAATGATAGCTGGTTCTGCACCTTCTTATGGGGTAGGTCAGATTGACCCTCTGTGGGAGTTAGGTTGTATTGCTGAAGATTTAAAGATTGGATTTGTTATTGATGCGTGTGTCGGTGGTGGTATTATCCCATTCATGAAGAGTGGCCCAGAGTTGTCTTTTAAGATACCTGGGGTAACAGCCATTACTCTCGATTGGCATAAATGGTACATGAGCATCAAGGGTTCTTCCTCGGTAGTGTACCGAGATAAGTCTATGTTGGACTATCAGTGTTTTGTTCATTCAGCTTGGATGGGGTATTCAATTGTCAACCCTTCTGTAACATCAACTAGGTCCACCGGTCATATTGCTGCCACAGTAGCTATTATTAAATACTTTGGCTTGAATGGTTACCGTAAGATCACAGATGAGATCATGTATGAGGCAGATAAGATTAAGAATTATCTGTCCTCATGCGAAGTACTAGAGCTCATTGGTGAGCCAGAGTTGAACGTATTTGCATTCTCCTCCTCTAGTGAGGAAGTAAATATCTTCACTCTACAAGAGGTGCTCAAGAATAAAGGGTGGTTCATCCAACCTCAGCTTGGTTATGGTGATATGCCACCATCTTGTCATATCTCTGTTAACTACAGTAATGTGGGTATGATTAATGAGTTCATCATAGATCTGGATAGAGTTCTTAAGGCCGGATTACTTAGTAGTAAGACTGAATTAGATATGCTAAGTGATATGCCTATAAAGAAACGTGATAAGATACTTAAATCAGAACGCATTGAGGGCAGTCTATGAGTTCGTACATTATGCTGAAGGGAACATCAGGGACGGGAAAGGGCACCCGTATCTCCCAACTACAGATGTTTTTTAAACACATTGGTCTGAAGCATGAGATGCATTGGGTTGATGATACCACTAAGATAGTACCAGTGTGCCTTGTATTCCCTGAAGTGAATATGGCTTTCTTGGGTAAGTGGGTTAAATCTCAATATTCTAAGTTATGGTCTTGGACCTCTCTTGATTACATCCATGCTAGATTCCAATTCCAATACACCCCAGGATTTATTACTGAGTACAAGAACTACAATCTAGTAGCTGAAGGTTATCCCATGACTCTTGGATCCTGCTATAGATTCAAGCATATACATGAGACCTTTGGATTTACCAAACAATTCTATCAGTACTACCACTATGACCTACACAAAAAAGAGAATACCAAAGAACAAAATGATGAATGCTTCGAGCAACTCCAGGGTAGGATGATGGAGCGTAGTGGTCATAGAATCAAGGGATCTTGTTGGGGTAGTAACTGGGGTGCATATGCAGAATATGAAACCCACCAGAAGGAACATGATGAAGATCCAAGAGGGGTTGAACTTAAACTATCCCGCCATCGTTACGATGATGACATTAATGTTTTTGGTGCTAGTATTCTACCATTTATTGGCCGTCCGGATTTGGTTGAAGCATTCCATAAGTATTGTTTAGAGAATAATACTCTACGGAAGATGGGTGACAATCAAGTACATAATGAGTTCGTGATAGAAACTCTTAATGCCCCTAAAGTACCAAATAAAGTTATACCCAATATTGGCTGTGACCCTAAGCCGAAAGTAGGTGAAGATGCTATCGACAGTAGAGCCTAACAAGGAGCGTATACTTAAATTCTTTGAATTTATCTATGATAGACATATGATGTGGTATAAAAGAACAATCCTTAAAGAACCACACCCATGGTCTAATGATCCTATCCTTAATGATTATAAATCCTGCAATGTGTACAGAGAACTGGATAAAGGGACTGTATACATTATAGACGAATTGAAGGATAATAAAGACTGGAATAATGTCCTATTCAACTTGGTGTTCTATAGATTCTTTAATAAGTATGGATTTTTTGAGAATATATTAGATGGTACTCTGGCGGATTACAAATCTTTTGACCTACTATACTATGAACACTTGTTAGACTATAGGATAATAGAGAAGACTAGCTTATTCAACTCTGCTTATTTGGTCTGCCAAGTACCAGTAAATCCAGATTATCGCAAGAGTGATAAACATATCCAAGTCTTATTTTCTCTTCTGGACCTCAGAGATAGGATTCAAGCTGGTTATATAGCTAAACTATATGCTTGTGAAACTGCATATGACACATTCGCTAAAATTAAAGAACTAAAATTAGTAGGTGGTTTTCTAGCCATGCAACTATATGCTGATCTGTCTTATCTTAAGTTGATAAGTTTTACTGAGAATGATTATGTTGAGATTGGCCCAGGTGCTATTGATAGCCTAGAGTTCATGTTTGGAAATACTAAGTATAGTAAGCAACTGGATCGGTGTAAAGATCTAAGAGATATGCAACCAGAGATGTTTGAAGAGTTATACAAGACTACTGGGAAGAATTGGAAGAGTATAGCCTACACTGGCCCCACAAGTAATGCACCTTATCTATCCCTGATGAATCTACAGAATTCAATGTGTGAATGGCGTAAATATAGAAATCTACTACAATCAAGTAAAGACCCAACTTACAGGTGTAAGAAGAGGTATTATGTGGTTGACCCAACTAGGAGTGCTTATGAGTCCGGAAGTGAGAGTATTTAAGATGTTGGCTGGCCCTGATATCGTCGCAACTGTGCAGGATGAATCAGGAATTGTACGTGAACCAATGTACATGATTATCCAACAGCATGGTAATAATCAGAGCATCACCTTGGCTCCAGTCATGAATCATAGTGATCAGAAAGAGCAATTTGGTATGCTTAATATAGGTCTTTGTGTATTAGTATACCCAGCTGCTAAGAAACTAGCTGATGGTTATAATGCTGAAGTTGAGAAGATGAGAGTAGGTAGGTCTGGTCTTATTCTTCCAAGTAGTTCTATTCCAAACCTTGGGCCGATCAACTCCTAAGGAATTTGACAAGCTATAAGACGTTCTATAATCAAATTCCGAGTTGGGGCATACTATGGGTAAACCATTATTAGTTATTTTAGAGTCACCTGATGGGTTGGGTAAGACAACTCAATCTAAGATATTGTCTGAAAAGTACCAAGCTAAGCTTATCATCCAACCTTCAGCTGAGAACTCCCTAGGGTTTCTACGTAATGAGGTGAAGAATAATCCTCTATACAATCCATCATTCCGTCAAGCACTTCATACAATGTCCCATATCGTTGACGCATTCAATTATCTTGATGGTTCTTGCAATGTAGTTATGGATAGATCTTTTATATCTACCTATGTTTATGGGCAAGTGACACACCTAGAAGAGTTTGAGAACGATATCCTTCTCAGAGTACACCAAGAAGTATATCGATCATTCGCTTCAAAATACAAGACTATTTATGTGTTTCTAGACGCCAATGGTAAGTATAAAGAGGGTAACACTGATCAGTTCGAAGGGACATTCAACTGGGGTCATCTAAGAGATGCATATGTTTCTTTCTTCGCTGGTGTAGCTAATAGTGGAAATCCTCTTCTCACCGAAGACGAAGTTATTATATCTGTTAACGTACATAGCAAAAGTATAAAAGAAGTCTCTACTGAGATTGATTTCTTAATTAGTAGACACATGAAGGATAGTCATGCCACATAAAGATATTAATGTTTATGACAATTTGAATGAGATGGTATTTGATACATGTGATCATGTAATCAGAGATGGTGAGGTTGTTACATCTCGTAATGGTAGTAGCAGAGAGATCTGTGATTACAATGCGATCTTAACTAATCCTCGCAACCGTCATCTATACCTACATGGTCGTAAGTCTAATATCTTTGCAACAATAGGTGAAACTCTCTGGGTTATGGCTGGGGTAGATACTCTAGACCCATTAATGAAATTCCTTATCCCAAGATCTGTTGATTTCTCTGATGATGGTGGTAGTACTTGGCGTGCAGCATATGGTGCTCGTCTGTGGGCTAATGGTCAGATTGACCACGTAGTTAGATCTCTTTGGGACGACCTTAATAGCCGTCAGGCTGTGATGACTATTTGGGATCCTAGTAAGGATACTCTAGAGTCAATGAAGGGTGAGAAGACCAAAGACCGACCTTGTTCCAATTGGTTAGGCTTCCAGGTACGTAATAATAAACTAAATCTTAAGCTTCAAATGAGATCCAATGATGTCATCTGGGGTTTAAGTCATATTAATGTATTCGAATTTACATTTCTCCAAGAGATCATCTGTGAGATGATTAGGTTGAAGCATCCACTTATTGGTCTTGGGTCTTACACCCATGCTGCATTATCTATGCATGTGTATGACCCTGGGACAATTACCCAGGCAGTGGATATTGTTAAGAGTAAAGAGAATCGTGACTTTCTTTTTACTACTCCTAGTAGAAACATGAAGCTGGGTAGTATTGACCCAGATACTGTTCAATCCTTCTTTCATGAACTGTATGATTCCATGTGTCACCTTATTGACCCAGGATATGATCTCTTCCCACGCAGAGAATTACTTGATATCTTCATGCAGTTCAAGGTTCCTATAGAAGATAACCAGTTATTTGATTATTGTAGAGTACTTGAGTACTTTATCCTTGAAAAGAAGGGTATTTGGATCCCACTCAAGAGTATTATGAGTTTGTGGTTGAGTCTTAGTGAGGACCTCAAGATTGCTGTGTCCCACAATGGCTTTACTCCTAAGAGATGGTTGGAGGCTATTGGTGGACACATTAAGGAAAAATAGTTGGGGTTCAGATAATCAGAAGTTTATACTCCCCAAGACTGTAAATGACCCAGGTATAGAGAAGTTTCCAGTAAGATTAGTAAAACTGACTACTGGACTTATATTTGCCACAGTTGTAGTTCCATTTGGTTTTGCTTTTCTATGCTATCGGAATAATGAGTGGTTCTGGGAGGTCGGCAGGAAATGAGTTTGTCAGAATACATTAATCATATTAATAGCCTCATAGATATGGAAATGAATGAGGCTAAGAAGCTTGAGTCTCCCAAGTTAGACCAACTATTGCAATATGTTGGCATTGACTGGGTACCAGATGATATCTATTTCAATCGCACTAACATCATGTTTACAGATCGTGAAGAGTATGATAAGCTAAAAGAGTTCTGTAAACAATGTGCTGATATTCTTAAGTTGGAGCTAGTAGAGTTTAATCAGGCATGTTTTATAGTTAACTATGTTAATTGTGAACAGCTTACCAATATGTTTGAAGGTGAGTTCAATGGTTGAAGAGATAAAAGTACCTACTAAGATAATTAGGAATCAAGATGGTACTATGTATGCAACTATTGAGTCTATAATACAGACTCTTGACTTACTAGCTATTCATTGTACCAAGTTGGATTTCATGATAGGAGACCAAGTAGCAGAATGTATTACTTCAGTTGCTGAGGGTTACCGTCAGTTAATAGTAGGAGGTTCTAAATGAGTCAGATCCGAATGAATCTAGTAGATTGTACTAATATCAATGATGTTAAGGTAGGTGATCGTCTAGAGGGCACACATAAACTCAGAAGATACGAAGCTGAAGTTACTAAAGTGCACAAATCAAAACGTAAGGACTTAGAGATCCAGAGAATCATGAATACTTTAGACAAGGATATGCCTAATGAAGAGAAAGCTAAGATTGTTAACGAGCAATTGAAGGAATTCCCTGAAGAGGTGCTGGATAGAGATACCGTTATGGGGTTTGGTCACTCTAAACCCACATTGATTATGAGGTTTAAACATATTGGTCCTAATCGCAGTCAACGTCGGAAGGCCAAGGTAAGTTCAAAGAAGGTGGCCAAGGCACTCGCCAAGAGACAAGGTGCTGAGGCAGGGAAAACACCTGTTATAACGGCTGCAAGCGACCAGGCGGGGGAGCGGGCTGGGGGTGATTCTTTTGTTGCCTAGTGTTGGTGTTATGGGCTCTGTGGGGGGTTGATAGCAGTGTCTGGAGTTGAACTTAAAAATAGCTTATTTTATAAGCTAGGTGATGTATCTACTTGCTTAAGACCTTCATATTATGAAGCATATTGTACATCTTATATCTGTTGTCCAAGTACTCGTACATCTCAAGGTACTCTTAAGGTAAATATACACAAGTGTACTGTTGACTGCCCGGATTGTAGTAGTGTGTTATACTGGAAAGCAATATATAAAGGGGGACGTATCCGTGATTAAAAAGGGTGACTGGTTACTCGGCGAGAATAATGATGACATTTTTGACCAAGATAAGATTACTAGTTACTTTGTGGCGGGGGTGAATGGGGATGGTGAACAAGAAGTTGTTCTAGATTATATTACTTGGGACCAAGCTATAGCTATAATCAACCACCATCAACATTATGTGTCATTGAGTATTGACAATTGGTTGAGTGGGGCACCAGAAGATACAGAGGTGGCTGAAGAAGATGAAGAAACCTCTGAAGATAACCCTGTTGAGTTATCTTTAGAGGAGTGTGATCTTCATAGGCCTGTTGAAGAAGAACTTAAACCTGGCTACTAACTCTCCTGAACCCTAAGATATGTGCTGCATCATAGGGTGCAATACATACCTTATTTCCCTGATTACCGCCCAGGACATTGACATACTCCTTACGGCTATCTGCATAACTTATAAAGATAGCCACATGACCTTGCCAAGAATCCTTTGCTACTCGCCAGAATACTACGATATCCCCAGTCTGGGGTTCAGTAACAGGATTTCCCCACTTCAACCAATTCCTAGCGGAATATGCCTTATCAGGGATAGCACCACCTGATCTGGTTACACAGGTGGCTACAAAGATACCACACCAATTGTCTTTATCTGAATTAAAGGGGTAGCCTAGGTCTTTTGACATCTGGACGATCTTAGG
>Ga0315273_10000834_pt1 | contig 33684 bp, 35 predicted proteins | sample YL17G02_0_MG_FD_205753 | JGI IMG/M metagenome (GOLD analysis project Ga0315273, IMG submission 205753) | Sediment microbial communities from Yellowstone Lake, YNP, Wyoming, USA - YL17G02_0 | ecosystem: Environmental > Aquatic > Freshwater > Lake > Sediment | place: USA: Wyoming | collected...
TGTGCGAAGGTTTGCCTCTTATGTAGAGTTCCATTTGGGTCATGATGAGGGGAGCCTGCGGGTGGATCTTGCGCAGGGACAGCCCTCTTCGATTCGAGACACCCGAGCTGACCCAGAGTCCGCTTCAACAGTATCCTGAGGCGCGGGGCTCATTTCCCACCAACGCGTCTTTGAGTCTGATTATGTCACATAGTTTCAGGTTCGGCCCAAGGGCGCTGAGCCGGAAGATGCGCCGTGCATGCCATAGGCGGCGAGAGCCGGGGGCTCCCTGGCCCACTGAGCCAGCTCGCCCGCAGGATTGCACAGCTACTGAGACGCGACGACGGGCTGCGGGCGACGTCGGAAATATAACGCCCAGCCAACCAGGGAGAGGTAGGCGAGGTAGGCCATTATCTCAATCAGGGCGGGGTCGCTGGTGTAGCCGAACAGCGACCTGAGCAGCCCGCCTACCGTAGACTGATCGCTCAACACCGGACCGATGTCCCAGACATGGCTGATGAGACCCGGCAGCAGTCCGGCTTCGACGAACTCGTGGACGCCCAGCCCCACCATGCCCGCCGCAAACACGATCATGATGATGTTGCTAGCCTGAAAGAAACGCTTGAAGTGAAGCCTGACTACGCCCCTGAAGAGGAGAATGCCCAGCATCGCCGACACGCCTAATCCGAGCACTGCCCCGGTCACGGTCGTGGCGATGGAGGAGCCGTAGACGCTAGCTGCCAGCAGCAGGGCCAATTCGATCCCTTCCCTGACCACGGCGAGGAATGCCACCGAGAAGAGCGCAAGAGTGCCGTATTGCGCCGCCTGCGAGCCCTGTGACGAGCCACTGCCGGCGCCCCCTCGGCTCGCCCTCTGTACGTCTGATGCGAGCCTAGCGCCAAGTGTAGCACCCTGCCCGCGCATCCAGAAGAGCATACCGGTGAGCACCGTCGCAGCCAGGAGCAGCGTCCCGCCTTCGAACACGGCCTCTGCCTTCCCCACCAATTCGACCCCTGCGGCAGTAAGAGCGGCCGCGACGCCGATGCTGATCGCCGAAGCCGTCCCAACGCCTAGCCAGACGCATCGGGCGAGGTCCATGCGGCCCAGCCGCTGCAAGGAACCGAACAAGATGCTTAGGATCAGCACTGCTTCCAATCCCTCGCGAATGCTTACGACAAACGCCGGCATTTCTTCCTCCCTTGTAAGTGTAGGCTGTCGACAAGCCTCCATCACTCTTCAAGTCGGCCGTTTGCTCGTCGACGACCGCCATGAAGCTAGATCCGATCGCGGCATAGCTTCTGTCCACATGCCTTACTGCAACTCGTTTGCAATAAGACCATACACCAATACTGTAGGCATGAACATGACTTTTATCACATTTCGACTCCATGACCGAGACAAACCACGTGGCCGCACAATGGCATGGGAATTCGCCCCGGGGTCTTCGGATCGGCCAGGGTTGGCAAATGAGGGGGAATGGAAACGTGGCGGGGGAAGTTCGATCTACGCCTTCGTGGCTGGCGTTGCGGGAAGAGTCACCGTGAACGTTGTGCCCTGGCCGGGTGGGCTGACGACGGCGATCTGACCCCCGTGAGCCAGGACGAGCTGGCGCGAAATGGCCAGCCCCAGCCCCGCGCCCCCGCCCCTCTGGCTCCGGCTCTTGTCGCCACGGTAGAAGCGCTCGAACACGTGGGGCAGATCGTCGGGCGCGATGCCCGGGCCGGTGTCGGCGACCTGGACCAGGACTCGCTCACCGTCGCACCCAACGCGCAGGATTACTTGTCCGCCGGCCGGCGTGTGCTGCAGGGCATTGCCAACCAGGTTCCGCAGTACCTGCGCCAAACGGTCGGCGTCACCCTCGACAATAGGCACGGACTCAACAACCTCGAGTTCCAACCTGACGCCGGCGGCTTCTGCGCCAGGGCCGAATTGGCCTACCGCGCTCCGGGCCAGATCTACCAGGTCCACCGCGGCGTGCTCCAGGCGCAGCTGGCCGGCGTCGGCCAGGGCCAGGTCGTGCAGGTCATCCACCAGGTGGGTCAGCAGCCGCGTCTCGTCATACAGGCTCGCGACTTGCGCCATCTCCAGCGGGTAGACGCCCTCCATGATGGCCTGCAGATTCCCCTGGACGATTGACAGCGGCGTGCGCAGCTCGTGCGAAACGTCCGCGACCAGGTTCTTGCGCAGCGTCTCGGCCTCCGCCAGGCTGGCGGTCATGTTGTTGAAAGCCTCCCCCAGTGCGCCGATCTCGTCGCTGCTCTTGACTTCCACACGTTGGGACAGGTCGCCCCCGGCAACCGACTGGGCGGCGCGCGTCAGGCGTGCCAGCGGTGCGGTCAACAGGCGGCTGACCAGCACGCCCAGAGCCAGCGACAGGAGCGCCGCCAACAGGGCCGCCCAGCCCAATGATGCCTGCACCTGGCGCAGAAACGCCTGTCCCGGAGCATCCAGCACGACCCCGGCCGGTCGCACGTTGAGCAGCGTCCCGATCGGCTGGCCGTCAAGTGACAGGGCCAGACCCTGCCCAAGAACACTCGCCGGAAGCGAATCCCCAACCAGCTCGCCGGTCTTGCTGGCGAGCACCCGACCATCGGTGCCGGCCACTGCGAGGTTCGGCCCGGCGGCGCCCCCCGGGCCCCGTCCCCGTCCCATTCCCATGCCGCCCGGGCCGAGCTGAGCCAGCAACTCGTCCACGCCGTCCCAGCTCCCTTGCGCCGCGTAGTAGTCGGTCAGGGTCTGCGCCCAGGACGGTTGGCCGGCCATCCCGCTGGCGACCACATATTGGCGGAATTGCTCGCCCGTGGCACGCAGCGTGATCACGGCTACCACCCCGATGGCGGCCAGTGATATCGCCAGGAAAGCCAGGCTCAGCTTGACCCAGAGGCGGTTCACGCCTCCGCTCCGAGCTTGTAGCCGATGCCGAAAACTGTCTGGATGTAGCGCGGGTGCCGCGGGTCGTCGCCCAGCTTGGCGCGCAGATTCTTGATGTGCGCGTCGACCGTGCGCTCGTACCCCTCATAGGCGTCGCCCTGGACCCGGTCCAGCAACTCCAGCCGCGTGAAGACGCGGCCGGGGGTCTGCAGAAGCACGGCAAGCAGCTCGAACTCGGTCGGCGTGAGGTCCAGCGGCCGGCCCTCGAGCGTGGCCACGTGTCCGCCGGTGTCTATCACCAGCGAACCCGCGCGCAGAATGTCGATGGGCGGCTGTGAGCCGCTGGTTCGCCGCAGCACAGCCCGCACCCGGGAGACTAGCTCGCGCGGGTTGAAGGGCTTCGTCACATAATCGTCCGCGCCAAGTTCGAGCCCGACGATTTTGTCGGAGTCTTCGATGCGCGCCGTCAGCATGATGATGGGCGTATCGCGCTCGCGCCTGAGGATGCGAGCCACTTCAAGCCCGTCGATGCCGGGCAGGCCAAGGTCGAGCACCACCAGGTCGGGCTTCTCGCGCCGCGCCTGGATGAGCGCCGTCTGTCCGTCCCCGGCCTCGACGACCGTGAAACCCGATTGCTCCAGGTACGAGCGCACGAGCTTGACGATCTTGGCCTCATCGTCGACTACCAGGATTTTTGCGCTCATAGTCCCGCCTCCAAGCAGCATTATGGTCCACAACCCATCCTCGCGCAAACCTATCGCGAAGTTATGAAGAAGCTGCGCGGTTTCTGTGTGCGCGTTCCGTGTACGCGCCATGTGCCATTGCGAGCCTTTTGCGGGGGCGCCCCTGAGATATGACTGGGAGCAGGACTTTAATCTCAGGATCGGCGTCCTGGCGAAGTTGTCCGGCTTCGAGGAGGCGGGCATGCTCAAGAGCAGCCGCGTGAAGAATCCGGGCGATGGGCTCCGTTGAGCAACACGCCTCGGGACAGGAGGGGACGGCAGGTGGCCGGGGTCACAGCCGGGCAAGCGAGGCGCACTCGGAGCGACAGGCTCCTAAAGAGGATCATATGCGACCGGCTCCCAGGAGCACTGGGAGCCGGCCCTGTTAGTTGGTTGCGGTATGCTGAGGCGCTTCGTACCGAGCGAGATCCGCAGTGGGTGCGCCCCTGACGGCTTCTGGGGCTGCAGCCGCTGCCCCATGGCTCGTCAGTTGCAGTTGTCGAAGGCGGGCAGGTGATTGTCCAGCGATGCTGCCTGCAAGTTCGTGAAGACCTGAACCAGGTCCGCGCGATTGGCGACCACCGGCAACAGAGCGTCGTACAACGCTGCGTCCGCGATCTCGATGTCGACACCTGCCTGGCAGGCCGCCTTGCGATTGGCAAAGTCCGGAGCTGGGCTGAGGCCGGGGTTGCCCGGCGTCTCCAGACCGTACTTGGCGAACAGCGCGCTCAGCGCTTCGACATGTTGCTTCTCCGACAGCGCAACGCGGCTAAAGGGCGTAATGCTCCCGAGTTGAGTCAAGACGGCCTGATAGGTGTTTAGCGCCAGATATTCCTCGTGGATAGCCTGGGACAGAGCATCTGCTTCCGCTGTGCTAAGCGGTGGTGGCGTTGCGGAACGCTCCAGGTTGCTGGCCGACGCCACACTCATCGGGCCCAGCACTCCGATCAACACGCCAACCAACAGTACTCCGGCAGTCATGTGTCCAATTCTGTTATGCATCTTGCGTCCCCTTTCTGGTATCCTGTGATGTCCGGTTTGGCTCCAGCGATATGCTCGCCGGGGAACCCTCCAGCAGTTTGGCCGCCCTCGCGGACGACCGTCTTTGGCGCACTCCTCATGGGCTCGCGAGCGACCGCGTCGGCCCAGGACCGCTGCCTGGGGTGCGCGACGGCTGTGGCGTATGCGTGGGCTGTGGCCCATTGCCCGGAGTTCCAGTGGCCTGGGGCGTGCCGCCAGGCGTGCGCGATCCCCCTGGGGTCACCGTGGGCTGCGGCCCTGGGCCCGACATGTCGCGGACTCGCAGCCAGGTCGTTAGCCGAACGCCGTCTCGAAACTGGAGGCCGGCCGCCTCCACCGGCGCACCCAGATGTACTTGCTCTTGTCCGTGAATGCGCGTCTGCCGCGTGACCTGCACTTGCTGGCCGTCTATCGTCCATGTGCCGAGCAGTCCTTGCTCCGGCAGCGCCTCGATGGCGCCATGCAGGTAGAACTGCCGGCCGCTGCCCGAAGGACTGGCGAGCACGGTGATCTGCGTCGCTACGAGGTGGTCGGCTACTTGCCAGCCGACGATGTGCACGCGAGCGCCCAGCTGAACCAGGCCCTTAACCTGGAAGATCTGTGTGCTCGGCAGTACCTCTACCGACTGCCCGGCCACTTGCCACAGCCCAAGCAGGCTGTCGTTCGGCAACGCGTCGATGAGCCCGGTGAGCTGGATGGGCTGGCGCCTACGGGTCGGTTCCTGCCAGGCGACCCTGAAGACGCGCGCTGAGAGACCTGCCGGGGTCAGCTCAGCGGCAGCCTGCGCCAGGAGCCCGGACTCCGGCTCTCCGAGAATCAGAGTGTCGGTCGTGGCGGCCACAGGGATGCTGCTCAGCACCCACTGCGCGCCGCCGAAGCTCTGGATCGCGCCGTAGATCTCCGCATCCTCGGCGGCTTCGATGCCCCGAACCCGAACTGACGTGAGGGTGCCTGCAGGCTTCTCCACAGCAAAAGCTTCGACCCATTGGCCCACCTCGACCGGACCGCTTCTCTGGCTGATGACGCTCTCGGTCGTAAACCAGATCGTCCGCCCGGCGATGGTCCATGCGCCAATGCCGTCATTTGGTTTGGCGGCGAGTGGCCCCTTTAGCCGCACTTCCGGCGGCTTCACAACCACAACGAGGGCCAGCAAGCTGTTGTCGGCCAGGCGACGGGCGGTGACGTCGGCCCACATGCCGGCGGCGGGTGTTTCATTGGTCGGACGCACCCGCGTGACGTCGCCTACTGTCAGGATGTACCCTGCCACCTGCCAGGGATCACCCGCCGCGGCGGGCACGACATCGATCACGCCTGAGAACTTAATGGTGTATGTAGCATTATCCTCAGCCAGCGCAGGGACAGTGGGCAGGAGGAGCATGACTACAAGCAAGAGCGCTGGCACAAGCCGGGTCCGGCGGTTCGCAATGGACGTCCTGTTCATGGTATTTCTCCTTTTCCGCTATCGGATCACATAGGGTAGATAGCCGCGTCGCGAGGTCCATTGGGGTGTGAGGGTCGCGGTCGCGGTCACCACGGTCGGTGACGCGGTCATGGTGGCGGTCGGCACCGACATCACGCTCGTGGCGCTCAACGTGGCAGTCGCGCTCGGCGGCGCCGAGGTCGTGGTCGAAGTCGCGGTAGGCTGCGGATCGGCGACGCAGATGGCGATGCTGATATCGTCCAGGTAGAAGTCGCTGATATTGGTATCGTCCGTGCGGCCGGCGAACCGGAGGACTAAGGTCCGTCCTCCGTAGGCCGAGAGGTCGACCAGGATTTCATCCCACACACCTACTTCGGCCGTATTGTCCACCGTAACCAGGTCCGCTAACCAGCTTCCGTCAGTCCGGAGAAGCGAAACGGTCATCTGGTCGAATGCACCCGCGGTCTCGGCGGTAGCCAGGTACCACCACGCTCGCAGGGTGCTAGCGCCAACCGGCAGAGTCACCTGTTGGCTGAGGCGGTCGTCGGCGCTGTTGACGCCGGCGAGATAGGCGCTCTTTGCGCCGCTTCGAGGATTGAAATCGCTGATCAGCTCGTAGCCTTGAGCGCTGTAACGGAGCCAGGCCGGACTTCCGGCCTCGAATCCACCGTCCTGCACCAATTCGATGCACGCCGTACTTGTGGCTGCAGACCCGGGCAACCAGGGCGTATTGGTGGCAAGGCCTAGCCCCAAGATGCACCATCCCACCAACAGGAGGGAGACCTGTACGCTTCGTCTCACCGCATACCTCGCACTGCTATGGACTAGATTTCTTGCCGGTCTGCTTCCCGGCGCATGGCTCTACGATTCGTTCTCTGAGCGAACGTTTAGGGCGCCGGAGTGAAGGGCGCCTGATCAGTACTCGGGTCGGGGTCGTCGACAACACCGGCCCCGGCAGGGGTCGCAAGCTCGGCGCGCGCCGTGGCTCGGCGTCCCGGAACTGGCGTGTCTGGCCCTCGGTCAGGGGTCAGAGCTGGCGGCGGTTTGGGCGTACCGGTAGCGGCCTGTACGGGCGCAGACGAGGGCTGTGCCGGCGGGGTCTCCTGCCGCTCGGGAGCGGGCGTGTCTGGCATTCGAGCAGACGTCGGCTCCGGCTGATGGACCGGCGCGTCGGTGGCGGCAGGAGCTGGAGCAGTGCCGGTCTGTGCCAACGCGGTCGCACGGTGCCCCGGCACGGGTGTGTCAGGCTCTGCGATGGGCACCTGGGTTGGCGCAGGCTCGGCCGTATGGGTTGCGCGGGGCGCTGGTGCAGTCGCGGTCTGGGATAGTGCGGTCGCACGCCGTCCCGGTATCGGCGAACCGGTGAGAAGACCTCCAGGTGTTCCCAGCGATGCTGGGGGGCCGGAAGGGACAGGTGTTGCCGCGATCCCAGGCGAGGCGGTCGCGGTCTTGGCCAGAGCCGTTGCGCGTTGCCCGAGGCCTGGCGGCTGAGCGGTTGGCATCTCGCGGACGGGCGTTGGCTGCACGCTCGCAGGCAAAGGAGTGCCAGTATGTCCCACCGGTGCCGCGGGTGTGCGAGTCGCGGTGAGCGCAATGGGTGCGATCTGATTCCCGGATTGCGCAGGCGTCTCGACTGGCCCCGGGGTCAGAGAGGACCCGACGCCGCCAGACACGTCGTCGCTCATGAGGCGCTGGGCAAGGCTCTCAACCTGGGCGGCAACTGCCTCTAAGGTGACCCTGGCCGACATCTGACGGGTCGATTGTGCCAGCGTCGCCAACGTTGCGGCCTGCGCCGCCACGTGAGATGCGGCCTGGAAGCGCTCTGCCCGGGACAATTCGGTCGCCCTGCCCGCGACCGCTTGATCGCCGGCCAGTAACGCCTCCACGGCGGCGGGCACGAGCTCACCTCCGGCCTTGAGCCGGGTTTCCAGGTCAAGCAGCCGCCGATCGGCGATGCGTAGCTCAGCCGCGGCTCTGGCCGCGGCTGTCGACTTGAGGAGAACCGGCGCGCGTTCTACGACGACGCGGACGGGATACCCTACATCGCCCGGCTGGCTGGCAGCTACTGCGGTGACGGTCACGACCGCGATGAGGGTGAGGGCGAGCATTCCGGCTAGCGCCAGGCCGCGCACGGACCCCGTCAGGGCGGGACGGAGATACCACGGGCCGGTTCTGCCGGAATGGGTAGTGCGCCGGTTGTGGCTGAGCATCGCTGCGCGCAGCGTTGCCTTCGCCTGGCCGCGCTGATACGCAGTGAGGCAATAAGTATTCACGCGGTGCAGTCGCGCGGCGGCGGTCAGGAGGGGAAGCACTGCCGCTGCCTCATCGCCGTATTGCGCGAGGCAGTCGGACGCGGTCTCCCCCGCCAGTAGTCGCTCGATGCAATCTGCGAGGATTACTCCTCGGCGTAACTCATCCATGATCGTTTCCGCTCTTGTGGCGTTTGCAGGTGCATCAGGCGCGCCAGGGATCTGAGTGCTCGATGCTGCAGCGACTTGACGGCGCCTTCGGTCTTGCCTAACCAGGCGGCGATTTCAGCGTTGGTCATTGCCTCCGCGAACTTGCCTGTGACAACCAGGCGTTGTTCTTCGTTGAGCCCGGCCATTGCCTGCGCCAGCTGGGCCAGCTCTTCCTTCTGCTCGGCAAGCTGCTCGGGGCCAGGATTCACAGCGAAGCTCGGCTCGCCATCCTCCACCCCCAGCCAAGAGACTCGTTTCTGCGCCCGGTAGTGCTCGGCGGCCAGATTGCCGGCGATGCGGAACAACCAGGCACTTACGGTGGCCGCGGGGCGATCCCGATCGAGCCGGAAAGCGCCGATCGATTTGATGACCCGCAAAAACAGTTCGGTCGTCAAGTCGGCGGCGGAGTCCGAATTCCCGACGCGCACTAACAAGTAGCGGTAGATCCGGTCGGCGTAGAGGTCGTACAACTGCTCTATCGCGGCCGTCTCCCCGCGCTGGCAGCCTGTCACCACAGCTGCGATGAGGTCATCAGTGATCACCGGTTGCATGGCCATGTTCACTCATAATAATGAAAAAGATCACTTGGAGATACGGGCTGAGGCCATGGATTAGACCAAGAGTTAACTGACGCTGGGCGGGTTCTTCAACCCGCCCAGCGTCAGTCAGGAGAGAGGAGGACTAGCGGTTCGCGCCGCGGCCGCCCCGCATCCCCTGTCCCATACCGGGCCGAGCCTGGCCTTGGTCAGAAGCCGGTCCTATGCTCTTGCGCTCCACCATGGTCTTGACCTGGGTCTGCATGTGGTCGACCATATAGTCCATCTGCGCCTGGGTCAGTTTGCTCTCGGCGACCAGCTTGGCCAGGTCGGCCTTCTTCGCCTCGAGGATCGTGCTGATCAGCTTGTCCGTGCCGATGTTCTTGGTCGCCGCGATCTGCGCCAGCGACTTGCCGGCCAGCCGCTCGGCATGGATCTGCTCTTCGCTCAAGCCCAGCAGCGCCTCGACCTCTTCCGGCTGCCCGGCCCATGCAGGCGCCCCGCGCCGCATAGTGCCGGCAGTGCCGGGGCCGTAGCCCGTGCCCGGAGCATGGATGCCATTACCAGGACCGAAGCCTTGCGGCGTCGGGGTCATTGGGCCGGCAGCCAGCGCCGTGCCCGCCAGAAGCGCCGCCAAGGCGCCGGCCAGAACTGCGACTACCAAAATCCGCTTCATTTGCTCACCCTCCGTGTGGTTTCTCTTTCGATTTCCGTAGCAGTTGTTTCTGCTATCTGACCCCATTGTAGTGCCGAGTTGTGAAGGAATGGTGAAGGGGTGATGCGCATCTGAGGAAGAATGTGAGAGATCCAGTACTGTGAAATTCAGAAGCTTCTCCCCCGATGACGATTCTTGTCTGTCACCCCGTATCCTTTTTCACATGTCCCCGTTTATGTGGATGACTCTTTTCACGAACCGGCCGTTGCCTGGCACACGACCCCGGCATCGCTCGCCCTGGCGGGGCGTCAGCCGGTCAGAATGCCAGCCACTCTCCCCACAGGAGGTCTCGCGAGCCTATGGATGCGAAAACCAAGCGTTATCTGGTATCCGGTGCCAGCCTGATAGGCGGATTCGTCCTGGTCGCGGTCGTGACCTTCGTAATCCGCCCTATGCAGAAGGACTCCGCCCACCTGATGGGCACCCTGACCACCAAAGGCGGGGTTGTTATCCATGCGGGCGAGTTCGAGCTCGGCCGGTCGCTCTTCGGCTGGTACACCGTCAACCTGACCGGCAAAGCGGCGCCCCCCATCCAGGGAGACATCCACGTGGAATTCCAGGGGCCGGCAGAGATCAATCACGTCGTGAACAGCCGCTTCCCGCCTGGCCTGCCGATCTCGAACAGAGGGCACCCCTGGTATCAGTTCTCGGATGGCACGTTGCGGGGGGTGAAGCCAGGTGATCCGGTGGCGATCAACCTCCGTATGCAGGCGCCTGAGGAAGCCGGCGAGTACAAGTTGGTGTTGAAGAACGCCAAGACGCAACAGGTCTACCTGAGCATGCCAATAACGTTCAAAGAGGCTGCCCGCGCAGCGGCAAGTGAGGAGCCCTGCCACTGATCGTGTGGGCAGAGAATCTGGAGGAGACAGTGACCAAGTCTGTCGTGAGCAAGATCAAGAACAGCGATCGCCGGCAATGGCTGCGCTATGGCACGATGTCCCTGGGCATCCTCGCCCTGGCGCCGCCGGTCGGCTTCTTCGTCCAGCAGTTCGGCACCACCAGCTTGTGCGGCACCTTCTGCATGCGACACCTGGTGAGCTCGTCGTTTTTCACCACACTGGCCGCGCCTACACCGGCTATGACGCTCTTCCTTCTATGGCTTGGCATCACCCTGCTCTTCGGGCGCTGGGCCTGCAGCCACCTCTGCCCGATTGGGGGGCTGACCGAGTTCGGCAGCAAGCTTGTGCCTGGGCGATTCAGGATCGACTTCGCCCGCCGGCTGGACGCCCCCCTCTTCCGATTTGGCTTCCTGGCCGCGTACGTGGCGCTGCCGATCATGGGAGCGGCGGCCATCAGCTGCTCGTTCTGCAACTTCAGTTCGATCTCTGAGGGCTTCGGCTCGATCTTCGTCGAGCGGACCCGAGCAGGACTCCTAACCGGCACGCGCCTGCTGTCGCTGCTCTTCTTTGGCGGCTTCCTGGGTGTGATGGCGCTGGACGGTCGCGGGCACTGCCACCTGGTCTGCCCCGTGGGGGCCATCGACTCGATCGTGAACTGGGCCGGATCACGGCTGCCGTTCGCCTTCAGGGAGCGCGTGCGGGCGACACGCTGCACAGGTTGCGGAAACTGTGCCCCTTCATGCCCGGCGGCAGCCATAACTGTGGACCAGGAGACGCACAAGTCCAGCATCGATCTGGTGCGCTGCTACCAGTGCCGGCGTTGTGAGGGCAAGTGCGCCAGAGGCGCCATCGGAATCACACGGCCAGTGCCGGCCCTCAAGACGCTACGCGCGCCACAGACTGGCGAGGGAGAGCCTTCATGTTAGACAGGATCCTGCGCCTCGAACGACGCACGCGCCTCAAGCTCCTCTGCCTGTTCGGCGGAATGACGGCCGGGTCCGGCGTGGTGCTCCTATCACAGGGTTGTCCGGGCGGCCAGTGCGCCGCATGTGGCGGCATTTGCGCAACCAGGCTCTCTCTGCTGACGCTGCCGCTACTGCTACAAGGCGCAGTGCTGGTAGCAGGCAGGATCAGACGCACCTGGCGAGCGACTTGGCGCCGCGCGGTTCTGGAATCAGGGCGCTTGACAGACCGGTAGTGCGCTGACTGAGGGGAAACACGAGAGCCGCCAGGCGTCTATGGCCTGGCGGCTCTCGCCGCGCGTGTCTCCTCCTGAACTCTCGCCCTTTACTGTCTCAATACTTGCGCCGTGGCCGCGATCGCCAACGCGTGCTCTGCAGCCTGCCTCAGGGTGTTGGCCGCGCGTGGTCCCAGAGCCGTCTCGCTGAGCTGGAGGAGGCAGTGGGCGTGTCCTGTGATCCATGTGGCAGTGCGTTCCTGCACCTTTCGCCCCAGTCCTGCCACATCCCGGGCAGCCGCCTCATCAGCGTCCAGTAAAGCCGCAAGGGCAGTCGGGTCAACAGCGCCGGTTGCTCTCAAGTGCTCCTGCAGGTCCGTCAAACGGTGATCGGCATAATGCAGCTCAGCCACGCCCCGCGCATCGGGATCGGCAGCGAACCAGATCGGCACGCGCTCGGCCAGCAGGCGCAAGTCGTAGGGTAGATCGCCCGGCTGGCTTGCCGCGGTGGTAGTCGCTGTTAGAACCACACAGAGCAGAAGTGCCGATACGGCTGCACGGGCCAAGCCGCGAGTCTGAGCGAAATCGGGGACCCACCGGAGCGGCGCCCACCACGGCCTCCTGGTCTGCCTTTCCTGGACTGCGGCGAACACCTGCGACCGGTGGCGCGCCCAACTGCCATCCGGGAGCTCCCAGCCGGCAATGCAACCCAGCTTCTGCGCAGAGAGCAGAAGCGGTTCCAGCTCCTCCGCATACTCAGGAAAGCGTGCCAGGCAGTCTGCCGGGCTGTCGCCAGCCCGCAGTCTCTGGATACAACGATCCAGCACGTTTTCGATGTTCGGGTCCATATCAGGCCTCCCGTCTGCCCAGCAGGTTGGCCAGGGCATGCAGAGCCCGGTGCTGCAGGGACTTGACCCCGCCTTCGGATTTGCCGAGCCAGGACGCAATCTCGAGATTGCTCATCCCTTCGCCGAATTTACCGATGATCACCAGCCGCTGCTCTTCCGTCAGCTCTGCCAGAGCCCGGCGGATTTGCTCGGCAGACTCGCGCTGCTCAGCACACCAATGCGGATCGAATGAGCGGGATGATGCCCGGTACTCATCGTCCAATTCGGAATGCGGCCGGCCAGGCTGTGCCCGCCACCAATCGGTGACCAGGTTTGCACTGATCAGGTAGATCCACCCACTCAGCGAGGCCGCCGGGCAGTTCGGGTTGAGCCGGAACCGCCCGAGGTGCTTGATGACCCTGACGAACGACTCGCCGACCAGATCAGACGCGGCTTCCGGATCGGCCGTACGCGCAAGAAAATAACGGTAAAGCCGCCCGGCATAGATGCCATACAGCTCCTCTACCGCCTCCGATTCCGCGCTCTCGCAACGATCGAGCAGGCGGAGGATCTGATCGTCCCCGACCACCGGGTGCGCAACCATGCAAGTCCTTAAACGGGAGATTTCCGATCCAGATACGGGTAAAGACGCCGGTGCAGGCCAGCAGATACGTCCAGGCTGAACCTGGCCCGCCGAGATGGCGGTATCAAGTAAGGCTCCAAGTTCTTTTGGTTCATGAGCTGTTTGGCCCACTGGCCAGTGCCACGGAGGGCGCAATGGCAATCCGGTCGCTCGCCCGACCGGATTGCCATTGCGCGTGGTAGCCTCGTACGTGTGAGAGGCAAGGGCCCTGGCATTGCCTGGGTGCCCATAGTTACCTTAGAGAGTCGCCAGCGCATCGCACGGACTATGTCGTCAGGCTTTGGAGCGCAACATGCTCCGGATGCTCATTCCCCAAGGCGCTCTTTCAGCCAGGCCCGCAGGTTGATGACGGAGAACGTGTCGCTCTCCAGCGACTTGATCTGCGTTGCGCCGGGCGTATCAGCCGGCAGATTGAACGCCGCCACCGTCTCGGCCACCGGCACCCCGTACGCCGCCGACACGTCGTCCAGCGTCATCCAGCCTTTGATCTCGTCCACGTTCGTCCCCGTGGGGGCTGCCTTTTCCCCCGAGGACGTCAGCTTGCCCGACACCGACCACACGCCGGCCGCCTTGGCTCCGCCGATGACCCCGAAGAACACCGCCAGGATCAGCACGCCATAGACGAATGGATTGACTTTCATCAGATCACGCTCCTCTTTTCTTTTCCCTACCGCCTACTGCCCGACTACCGGCAGGCCCAGCTTCAGCTCCAGCGCACCTTCGCGGGGGCATACGTCCACGCACTCCAGGCAGCCGATGCAGTCGGCGCTCTTGATGGTGGTCGCTGTGTGGACCGCCAGGCCCATCGGACAGGCCGTGGTGCAGACGGCGCAGGCCTTGCACGCTTCGGCTTCACGCTTGAGGCAAATGGGGCTGAGTTTGCCGACCAGGCCCGTCGCGGCGCCCAAGGGGCAAGCGTAACGGCACCAGGGACGCTCGACGAAGAGCGAGGAGGCCAGCACGACCGCCAGGACCAGCGTCGCTACTCCCAGGCTCAGCTCCAACAGACCCCACAACCCTGCCCAAGGATCGACGTCGCGAAAGACCATGAACCCGAATGCCGCCGCGCCCAGTACGGCCCAGGCCAACACGAAATACTTCAGGAAGCGCAGGTAGCGATCAAGCACGGCCAGCGGGGCGGCCCGCCTCTTCAGCGTTCGTACGGCCTTGCGGACCGGCGGCACCCGCTTCTGGATGTAAGCCGGGAAGGAGCTCGTCATGTCCTGGATGAAACCGAAGGGACAGAGCCAGCCGCAGAAGGAATTGCGCGCCAGCAGCGCCACCACCAGGGCCGCGCCCAGGATGACCAGGTTGGACAGGTGGACGTGGGGGACGTACCTGCCGCCACTGACGACATACTTGTACAGTGTCTCCAGGCCGCCCATGGGGCAATATGCCTCCCAGGAGGCGGTGATCGTCGCGCCGCTCTCACCGACCAGCGTGTGCCGGACGGCGATGAACGCGATGAACAGGAACACGCCGAGCTGCGCCAGGCGTCGGAACGTGTGGTGCGTGAGCCAGGCAGCCAGCCCTTTTCGGCGCGGCTTCACTGCGCCGAAAGCCTGCGTACGGATTGTGGTGGTCATCGATCCCTCCTGTGGCCGTTGCCGATCGGAGCGCCGGACGAACCTGCATCGTTGTGCACTCAGGTTTGGCCGTTTCGACGTCGCGATCGGCTGCGTCTCAGACAGCCCTGACACTGCGATGATAGAGGACCGCTGCGAAGGTTTGATGCGCGGCTTGCGAAGAAGTTGTGAAGATCGGCGGCGGCGGACAGACGGAGTCTGTAACCCCCGGCTGCTCGGCGCATCCAAGAGGTGTAGACACAAATCCACTGAGCAAAGGACTGACACCGATGAACGAATTCGTTATCGACTTCCCGGGCGGCGCCCGCGTGGACGCGCACTTCGGGCCCTACACAGTGAAAACGGACCAGCCGCCCTCGGGCGGCGGCGAAGGCTCCGCGCCGGCGCCCTTCTCCGTCTTCCTGGCCTCCATCGGCACCTGCGCCGGCATCTACGTCCTGGGCTTCTGCCGCCAGCGCGGCCTGCCTTCCGACGGCATCCGCCTGGTGCAGCGCATGGAATCCGATCCGCTCACCCACATGGTCGCAAAGGTGGCGCTCGAGATCCAGGTGCCGCCTACCTTCCCGGAGAAGTACAAGGACGCGCTCATTCGCTCGGCCGAGCAGTGCACCGTCAAGAAGCACCTGGAGAACCCGCCGAAGTTCTCCGTCACCACCAGCGTCGTCTCGCAGGCCGCACTTAACTGACACAGGGCAATCAAAAGGCGCCGCGGGTGTGTCCCGCGACGCCTCTTTGACAATGAGCTCGACGTTCCGTATCTCGCCTTGAGAAGCGAGGACCGGGCACACCACCCCGGTGTCATCCGTAGGGCCTGCCCTGCCAGGGGGCAGGCGATTGCAGCCGCTTCCCGGTCGCCAAGACCGTCAGATCACAAGCACCAGCGGTAATGATTCTAGCGCAGGCTCAGGATCAGCTCCTCCAGCGCCGCCGAGAGCGGCTCGGCGCCGTTCTCCCGGATCACGTAGCCGGCCTCGACGCGTGAGCCGAAGAACACCGGGTGGCCGAACATGCTCACGTCGATGCACACCGTCATGTTCTCCCGCAGCACCTCGTCGCTGGTGGGGCCGAAGAACGGCCGCTCGTATTCGTTCAAGCCGACCGTGTGGACGATGCCCATGCTCAGGTAGGGGCCATATCCGAGTCCGGCCAGGAAACCGCGCGGCACCGCGTCGATCTCCCGACCGCGCACACCCGGCCGCAATGCGTCCCGGGTGATGCGGAGCGCCTCCGCGAGGTGGCCGAGAAATCGCTTCTGCTCGGCGGTCGGCGGCTGGTTTACGGCGAACGAGCAGCAGGCGCCGGCTGCGTAGCCGCGGTGCTTCGGGCTGAAACCGATCAGGAGCAGCTCGCCTTCCTGCATCAGCTTGTCGGATGCGGGCGGCACGACGCCGTTGCTGCGCGGGCCCGAGGCGGAGAGGCCGCGGAAGTTGAACCCGTCGATGCCGAGGCCGCGCATGCACCCCTCCGCGGCTGCAATCACGGCGTACTCGCTGGCGCCGGGGCAGATCAGCGGCATGGCAGCGCGCAGCCCGGCGGCCCCGATGTCGAAGGCATGGGCGAGCATGGCAATCTCCGCCTCCGACTTGATGGCACGCAGCATCTCATACTCGCGCGAGAGATCGACGAACTCCGCGTCCGGGAAGGCCTCGCGCAACGCCTCGAACAGGCCGTGCGGCATGATGTCGTAGCCTACCAGCCCGAGTTTGCGCAGGGGCTTGCCGCCCAGCGCCTCGGCGAAGACCTGCGGCAGGCTCAGGATCGCGGCGTGCGGGTATTCCTCCTCGGGCACGATGAAGCAGCTTACGGGGCGCATGCGCTGCACCGCCGAAACCTCGCGGGCGTACGGCTCAGCCTCCGGGCCGCCCAGGAGGACCGCCTCCCCTTCCGGCGGCACCAGTACCGCGCCCGCCTCGATCGTCGGCCAGTAGTTGGTCAGGTAACACCCGTTGGACATGTGCAACTCATCGTGGTACACCAGCGCGGCATCGGCCTCATGCTGGCGCATCAGCCGACGGACGCGTTCAAGGCGCTCGGCATACTCTGCTTTGGAGATCTCGGGAATGGTCATCTGGATTTCTTAGCCTCCGTGAAACGCAGTGGAAGTGGCCCGCTTTCTAACAGATGGACTGATGATAGCCGTGCCTTGTGCATCCTGCAACTCGGAGCGCAGCCCGGCCAAACCGGAAGCCAGAAAGCGCCCTCGGCCACCGTTTCGCTTCTGCAACAATGCTCGCCCAGAGGTAACTGTAATGCCTTCTGCGCATCCATGCCGGCTCCCACCCAAGCCGGTTGACGCCGCGGCTCTCCCAGGCCGATCGGCCCCCCGGCCGCCCACCTTCGGCTGGGGGGAGGCGGCGGAAGGGCTAAAATGTTGGGAGTAAGGGCCAGCGGGCGGCCCCCCCGGCCCTGCACGGGCTGCGGACTCACGGGGAGACCCCCTAGCCTGACGGCCACGAGCAATTCTGGGGGGTGACTGGGGGCGAAGCATCGGCGGCCTGCTTGAAGGCCCAGCTAGTATCTCGCCCACTGTGCGTATTGGGCTGGGCACCATACTTGCCGGTGCTTTGGGGCCGCTTGGCGGTCCCAAGAACCCATTGCGGATGTTGCCCCCTCCCCCATGTCGTGGGAGAGGGGGATGGGGGTGAGGGCCAGAGCTTGGGGATGAGGGCCATCACACCCTGGAGTTTGTGGGGACCTTCGCGCGGGCGTGCTCGAGTGCAAAACGCTCGACCGCTTCCATCGAGCGCGCGAACGCATCGCCGGTCGCTACCAGCGCCGGGTGACGCACCCATGCCTCGGGCGGCAGGCCGTGCTCTTTGTAGGCCTCGGCGAAGTACGGAATGCGCAGAAGTCGTCCGAGCACCTCTTCGGGGATAGGGTCGTCAATCTGCGGTCGCAGGTCCCGCCCCTGGTAGGCGGTGAGAAACGCCTCGAAGATGTTTGGGAAGACGGTCAGGACGGCATCGGCGCCGGCCAGCTTTTCGAGATGCCAGACGTGTGTCTGGCCGTCGACAACAGGGCCGACCCGCATGGAGGCGGCCATGAGCTTCGTCGGGTAGCGGCGCTCCCGGTACAGCCTGTGCGCGTGGCGAAAGATCGCGATGCCTGCCCAGCGCAGGTCCGCGGGGGTGAGCTCGATCCCGCGCTCTAGCGCCTCCGCGGCAAACTCGGGTGCATCTTCGTACCGGCCGAGCATCATTACCCCACACGACCGCCAGTAGCGCAGGTCGGTCCCGCGGCGCTTCGCTTCCGCCAGCCCGGATGATGCGGCCTCGCCAACCGCGACGAGCTGGCTCACGGTGAAGCCGAGCGTGACGTTCGTCGGTACGCCCTCGGCGGTGAGCAGTCTGACGCACTCGATGCCTTCCGCGGTGCCGGGCAATTTCACCATGATGTTCGGCCGGGCCGCGTGGATGCGCCGCGCCTGGACCAGCATCGCGTCCACGTTTGTCATGTCGCGCGGGTCCACCTGGCAGCAGATCTGGCCGCGGCAGCGGTCCGACGCCGCAAAGACCGGCGCCAACATGTCCGCGCCCCGCGCGGCAATCTCGATGAAGAGACGCCAGAGCGCTTCGTACGGGCCTCTGCCGGCGTCCTGCTCTGCCAGCCAGGCTGCCCACATGCCGGGCCACTTCTCCACGACCTGTTGCGTGAGCGGCTGGTTGGTGGTCGCGCCGGACAAGAGGCTGCCGGCGCCCAGACAGAGCCCGCCGCCGCTCCCTTGCAGTTGGAACAGGCCGGCGTCCCGGTGGGGCGCGCCCGGGCCGTCCAGCCACGACTCGTAGACAAGGGGGGACGAATCCCACCACACCTCCGTGCCGGCGCCCGCCCGGATCAGCTGCGCCACCGCGTTGGTGTTCGTCATTGCTTCTCTCCTAGCTCCGCCAGCCGCGCCGCGATTGCATTCTGATCGAGCGGGTAGCGGCCGTACGCCTTGCAGGTATCCAGCGCTCGCCAGATGTTGGCGCCGGGCACTCCGCCGTGAAAGGAGTGGTCGGGCGCCATGATGTAGCCCCCGCCTTCTCCGGCATCGAGCAGACAGCTCAGCGCCTCGCGCTCTACGTCATCTTGCCCTCCGTTCGAAAGCGTGTCTGATGTGTTGAGGTTGCCGATAAGGCAGAGGCGGCTGCCATACTTCTTCTTGATCTGGGCCAAATTCATGGCGGCCCCACGTTGGATTGGGTTCAGCGCGACGATCGGCAGTTGCACGATATCGGGAAGGATCGCGTTGAGGTTGCCGTCGCTGTGAAGGATGACGGGGACACCCGTCCCGGCGATCGCGGCGGCCTGCTCGGCAATGACCGGGAATACGTACTTGCGCCAATCTATGGGCCGTATGAATGTGGCCTTGTTCATTCCCCAGTCGTCGTGGATGATCACGGCGTCGACGCCGGCCTTGACCAGGTTGAGCGCCAGCGCAGTGTTCCACCGGCCCATCACCTTGAGCATCTCGGCCAGCAAGCCGGGGTCGTCGTAGAGCCAGGTGCCCATGTTGACGAGCCCCGCGAGCATCCACACCGCGGAGAAGGGGCCGCGCACTCCGCCCACGACCGCGAGCTTGCCCGCCGCCAGCTCGACGGTGCGGTGAGGCTGGAGCATCCGCTCAGGAAGGTCCGGGTCTGGGATGTCCGCAGAGATCCGCTTCCAGTCGTCTCGGCCCTTGACGATGTCGTCCTTCGACCACGCTGCCGGCCACGACTGGTCGTTGGAGCCCCAGGGCGTGCCCCATTCGTCGACGAACTCCTCACCGTGAAGCTGCACATTGGTGAGAGCCGAAAAGCCCAGCGGCGCGGTCCACACCATGTCGACGCCGGTTATGCCTGCCATGGCGACTTGGTCGGCGGCATTGTGGTGCGGGCTGGTCAGCTGCCCGAGGGTCTCGCGGATGAACCGCGGGCTCCAATGCAGTTCATGGAGCGGCACGCGGTCCGGCACGCCGCCGCGCAGGGCAGTCAAGTAGCGGTCTCGGCCGGTCATGGGGGTGCTTGTCAGAGTCACAGGGTATTCTCTCTTATGCAAGGTATCTTGCGCGACCCACCGTCTACGGTACTTGTATCGGGTAGGCCCCATGCTTCCGGACAACTTCGCGCATCGCCAGCACATTGTCCGGGAGCAGATAGCCGGCCAGGCTGTTGCCGCTGGCCATGATGTAGCCGCCGCCAGGCGCCAGGTCGCGGATCAGGCCTTTGACCTCCGTCTCGACCTCCTCCGGGGTGCCAGCGCCAAGGGTATTGAGATTCACATTGCCCATGAGGCACAACCGGTCGCCGTAGAGCCGCTTCGTTTCTCTGGGATCCATCGCGCCCGACTCCATGGGGTGGAAGGCGACGATCTTGAGCGTCACCAGGTCCTTCATGAAGGGCATCATATTGCCGTCGCTGTGGAGCACCCAGGGAATCGTCAGGTGCTTCTCGAGCTCGCGGTAGCGATCCATGCACAGCTCGCGAAAGACCTTCGGAGAGAAGAAGGTGCTGCTGCCGAAGGCCACGTCGTCGGTGGTGGCGAAGGCGTCGAAGCCGATCCGCTTGGCGTTTTCGGCCACCCGGCATGTCCATTCCAGGTAGATATCGAAGATCTCCTCGACGAGGGGGCGGTCGTCGAATAGCGCCAGCGAGAAGCCCGTTGTGCCCATTCCCAGCATCGCCGGCATGATGCCCATGCGCGTGACCAGCCACGCCGAGTAATCTCCCTTGGCCTGCACGAACCGCTCTGCGGGCGCCCAGAACTCGGCCTTGCTCGGGTCGGGAAGCCGGATAAGGGAGAGGTCGGCGCGCGACCGGATCAGCCCCTCCCCGTAGAAGAGCCGGCCGTCCTGGCCCCGGTGTTTCTCGGCGCAGACCGGCGCGCGCAGGATGTAGGAGAGATTGTCCAGGCCCAGGGCGCCGGCGACCAGGCGCGCCTCGTCGCCGGTGTACTGTTGGTCCTCCAGGCTGAAGGTCTGGTTCTCCGGCCCCCAACCCAGCAGCTTGGTGACGAGAAAAGGGTCCACCAGCAGCTCACACCAGGGAAGCCGGTCGGGCTCCCGATGCTCGAAGGCGGCAGCGACCCGCTCGCGAGAGGTCATTGTCATGGGATCTCTCCACCGGAAGAGTCTCCGGAGTGGGTCCGGTTAATCATGGGGTGGAACCGGCCGCTTCAGGCCGACCTGCGTGAACGCCTCGTCGGGAACCGCATCCCGGCGCTTGTAGATGAACCATTGACACGGGTTTGCGGCCGTATCGGAGAACGCAGTGCCGCGCATAGGCGTGCCAAGCCATTCGATGGGCAGGATCTGATTGACGATGGCGCAATGGGCGCAGTATGCTCCGACCCGGCGCAGGCCCCAGGTCCAGTTGTAGGCGCCTTCGATTCGCATGAAGTTGTAGGGCGGGTCCAGGCGCGAGCCGTTTCCGACCACCGGATCGCCCTGCACCATCCGGCCGCCGCTGCCGCACTGTTCGAGGCGGATGACATAGCGGTCAGGTTCGTCGAGGACGGTGAGACTGCCGTCGCGCGCCGGGCCGGCGAAGTGTCCCCGATGGGCCTCCGACGAGAGCTGGAGGCTCTCCTCAGGAGTAATATCGCGGATCGCCGCGTACCTCACGGTGACCCAGGGCTCCTCGGTGGCCCGCTGGATTTCGCCCAGTGCTGGCTCCCCCCAGCGGTGGCCCAGCACGGTCAACAGCGCCCAGACCCAGTCCGACAGGATGTCGTGCACCAGACGATCTTCGAGGCGCAACGCGTCGAGGAGGCGGGTGAAGGTCACAAAATCGCCTGCTGCGATCGCGGCGTCGAGATCTAGCCTTGCCGCCGCGCGGCGTGCTTCTTGCTCGGCCGGCGCACCCAGTGTCACAAAAAAGCGCTTATCTGCAGCCGTCAGGTACACCGGCCAGGATAGTCCTTCCACAGTGAGCTGTGCGTTGTCCCCCTCGCAGACGACCTCCGCGACCGGCACGCCGGCCAACCCGGCCAATCCGGCCGTCGTCCCGAGCCAGGGAGCCATGCTGGCGCGCACGAGGTCGGGCCATAAGGCGCCGCCGTCCTGGTCAAGGTAGTAGCGGACCATGTACCAGCACCATGCGCTGAGCAAGTATTGAATGCCTCCGACTTCCAGCGCCAAGTAGTCGAGCCATTGCCGGGCATCCTCCACTCGACTCTCCCGGACCGCCTGCTCCAGGAACAGGCGCGTGGGACGTCCGAGTTGCTCGGGCGGGTCCTGACGAATCAGGCGCTTGACAGTTGGGGAGTAACGCAGCACATCCATGGTAGCTATCCTTTGCCTCACTAAAGATAATGGTCCGACACGATGGCGCCGTCGACTCGCAGCGTCTGCCCGGTGATGTAGGTCGAGTGAGGACTGGCGAGGAAGAGAATCGCCTGGACCAGCTCCGGAATCTCGCCCACTCTCCGGGCCGGGCAGCGCTTGATGTAGGTCTCCATCGAGGCGGCCCCCGCGAACTTAATCGAGTCGCGGGCCAGCTCCGTCATGAAGACATTGGGCGCCACGGCGTTGACCCGGACGTTGCGCGGCCCCCACTCACAGCCGAGGGTAGCTGTCAGATGGATGACACCCGCCTTGGCGGAGTTGTACACGGCGCGGCCCGGCTGTGCCAGGTACCCGTTCACAGAGGCGATGTTGATGATGACGCCCCGCCCCTGCTTGAGCATGATCCGGCCCGCCGCCTGGCAGCCGTAGAATGTGCCCGACAACATCACGCCGATCCCAAGCTGCCAGAGCTCGACGGTCACGTCCTCGGAGGGCATATGCCGCGCAATACCGGCGTTGTTGACCCAGATGTCCAATCGCCCATAACGCTGGTAGGTGGCCTGGGCCAAGGCCTCCACCGCCGCCGCATCGCTGACATCCAGGGGAGCGAACGTGGCCCGCAGACCGTCCTCTCGCAGCGACTTTTCCGCCGTACGCCCCAACTCCTCGTTCAGCTCGGCAATCACGGAGACTGCGCCGTGCTCGCAAAACGCACGCGCAAAGGCCAGTCCAAAACCGCGTCCGGCGCCGGTGATCACGGCCACCTGGCCGGTCAGATCAACATCCAGGAGGTTCGTGGTCATCTCTCACTTCTTCGCGGCCGCGGGATCCACGGCGTAGTAACGGCCCCAGACGTCCCAGGCGCCATCGACGCGCAGGATCTCGCCGGAGATGAACGAGGCCTCTGGGCGGACGAGATAGATGAGCGCCGCGCCCAGGTCATCGTCGGTGGCGAAGCGGCCACGGGGGATGCGCCGCAAGACCGTTTCCCGGTCCGGCGCTTCGGGCGTCTTGAGCAGATCGGACAGGTCCAACTCGGCAATCCCCGGAACCAGGCAGTTCACGCGCACGCCATGGCGGGTCCACTCGGTGGCGAGGGTATGGGTCAGGTTATGGATGGCGCCCAGGGAGGCGCTCTGCGATAGCCACCCTGGCCAGCCGCCCATGCCGCTCAACCCTGTTACGTTGACCATAACCCCCCGGCCGGCGGCGACCATCTTGCGGCCCGCAGCCTGGCACCACAGGAATGCATGAAGTGCGTTGCTGACCAGCGCCCCGCGGAAGTCCTCGTCGCTCAGCTCGACCGACGGCGCGACGCTTGGCGCCGCGGCGCACGTCACGAGGATGTCGACCGCCCCTTGCCGCTCTTCGATGCGCTCAAGTACGGCGCCAACAGACGCCGCAGACAACTCGGCGGAGTATGCGTCCCCGCCATCATTCTGATGCGAGGAGCCCGCCAATCCGGCGATTGTGGTTTCGCCGGTGTCCACCAGCGCTAACCGGGCGCCCGCCCGACTCAGCGCCCTCGCACAGGCGGATGCGTGCGGCCGGGATGCGCCCGCCACCACCGCCAGCATGCCATCCAGCTCAGCCATGAGTTGCTCCATCCTGACTCATTTTAGAGATAGTGGTCGGATACCCAGCCGCCATCCACCCGTAACGTCTGCCCGGTGACGTACGCCGAAGCATCGGAGGCCAGGAAGAGGAACGTCCCGGTCAGCTCCTCGAGTTCGCCCAGGCGGCGGGCAGGGGTACGGCCGGCGTAACCGTCGAGCGTGGCCGCGCCCGTCTGTAGTGCAGCCATTATCAGCTCTGTGGGGAATACGCTGGGCGCAACGGCATTCACGCGCACCCCGCGTCCCGCCCACTCCGCAGCCAGCACCTCGGTCAGCCGTATGGTCCCCGCCTTGGCCGCACAGTACGCCGCCCGGCCCGCCTGCGCCACGAATCCGTTGACCGAAGCGACGTTGATGATACTCCCGCGGCCCAGGGCCAGCATGATCCGTCCCGCCGATTGGCACCCGTAGAAGGCGCCCGACAGCATGATATCGATGCTTCGGCGCCACGTCGCGGGCGACAGCGCCTCGGACGGCCCGTGCTCGGCCAGCCCTGCATTGTTCACCCAGATGTCGAGGCGTCCCCACTCGCTCGCTACCCGCTGCGTCACTCCTTCAACTGCCTCGGAATCGGTGACGTCGAGGGGAAGGTATCGGGCGTTCAACCCTTCGGCGCGCAGCGCCTCAGAGGCTCGCTCACCGCGTTCGTCGCTGATGTCTGCGATGATGGCCATCGCGCCATGTTGCGTGAAGCGCCGGGCGACAGCCAGCCCGATCCCGCGGCCCGCGCCGGTGATGACCGCCACGCGACCTGCCAGCTCTCCGGCCGTGTTCACTCGGCCTCCAGGCGGCTGCGGGCGACGGTATGGCGTGCGACTGCATCTTCATCCCACCAATCCCGAAGCCCGGGCGGTCGGTCACCTGCCAGGCGCCGTTGGCGATGGCGGGCTGGACAGCGCGCAGCTGCCGGAATCCCACGGTGTCAGCCTCAGGCGGCGATTCCTCGATCTCGATGCCCCCAAGCGCGGCCGCCAGGGGCGCGTGCAGGTCGGGGAAGTAGTGCGGGAAGACGTCGCGGCGGTTCTCGAGCGCCATGTTGGCGAACATGACGAACCCGGTCGCGCCGAGATGCGCGGTGGCGTCCAGCCGCAGGATGTCCACACCGCTCTCGCCCGATAGGCGGCCAAGGTTCTCGGGCGCAACCACCGACTCGCCGAATGCCACCTTGAACGGAGCAGCCTGCGCCAGTCGCGCCGCCTGCCGCCACGCCGTTGCAGGAAAAGGATCCTCCAGGAATTCGACGTCGAACGGTTCCAGCCAGCGCCACGCTGCGAGCGCGTCCTTGATGGAACCCATGGAACCCGCCGCGTCGACGGCCAGCCCTACGTCCTTTCCGGCTGCCTCGCGAAACGCGGCCAGGCGCTCGCGGTCCAGCGCGACGTCGAGGCCGATAGGCATCTTGAACGTCCGGTACCCGGCTGCAACGAGCCGCTCCGCCTCGCGGCGGACGGCGCCAACCGGATCATCCCGGCGGTAGTAGCCCATGATCGCGCGGCAGGGCACGCGATTCGTGCTGCCGCCCAACAACCGCCAGAGCGGCGCCCCGAGGAGCTTCCCCTGGAGATCCCACAGCGCCAGGTCGACGAGCGAGAGGCTGCGGGCGAAGATACCGCACTCTCCGAGCATGGCGACGGAACGCCGCGCCGCGTCCCAGATCGCGCGGATCGACCCCGCAGGCCGGCCGGCGACCAGGGGCGCCAGGTGGCGCATGACTGCGTCATCCAGCGCTGCGCCGCGGGTGAGGCCGAAACCCCAGCCCACCTCCCCGCCGGCGGCCGCGCGCACGACGACGAACTCGCGTTCCACCACATTCACGCCGGGGGCGCTGATCCGTTCCGCGAGGGGCACGACGACACGGCTGGCTTCAAGCCATTCGATGGGGGCGTCAAGCACGGCCACTGAACTCCTCGACAGCCTCAAACATGGCGATGATGTTCTCCGGCGGCACGTCGGGAAGGATGTTGTGCACTGCGGAGAAGACGAAGCCGCCGCCCGGCGCCATTACTTCGAGGTTCGCTTGCACGTGGTCCTTGACCTCTGCCGGGCTGGCGTGGTTGAGGATGTGGCGCGTGTCGCACCCACCGCCCCAGAACACCGCGTCCTTGCCGAAATCCTGCTTGAGCCGCCACGGCTCCATGTTGCGGCTGGTGATCTGCACCGGGTTGAACGCCTGGAAGCCGGCTTCGATGAGATCGGGCAGCAACGCGTAGATGCTGCCGCACGAGTGAAGGCAGATCGGCGCATCCGTGTACTTCTTGATCGTGTCGCAGATCAGCTTGTGGCGCGGCTTGAAGATGCGGCGGTACGCACGCGGGGAGAGCAGCGGCCCGCTATCCATCCCCAAGTCATCGCCCAGCCGGATGACATCGACCAGGTCCCCCACCGCCTGTCCGAGCTTTTCAAGTACGGGCAATTGTCGTTCGAGCAGCGCATCGCAGAAACGCTCGACCTCAGCCGGGGCCTGCGCGATGTCCATCAGGAAGTTGTCCATGCGGCGTAGGAAAATGCCCCACTCAAACAGCTTGCCGGGCCCCGCCGCCACGAGCGCGCGGCCGGTGGTCTGTCTCAGCGCCAGCGTCCGCGCCCGAAGCCCCTGCCAGAAGTCCGGCTCGGCAGCGTGGGTCCACGGACTGGCCGGGAATGCTCCCCACGTGACCAGGGCCTGCGCCTCGCCAAGCCGGCCGTAGTCTTCGGGGTAGCCATCGACATAGGGAAAGAGCGTCTGGTCGAAGAAGGTAGCGCCCGAGGGCATGGCGCCGATCGCCGTTCCGTCGCCCGCGCGCGCGATCAGGCTGCCATCTTTACCTGGCTCGGGGCGGAACCAGGAGGGGAACTGCACCGGCACGCCTCCGGGCAGAACGAAGTCAGACCAGGCCGCGTCTTCGGTGTCATAGGCGCGCCCGATGCTGATCACGTCGACGCCGAAGCGGTCGAGGATCTCTTCTTCGGGCAGCGCCACCTGCTGGACAACCTCGTAGACGCGCGTCCGCCCCTCGCACACGCCCAGTTGGCGCCGGAGCGCATCGTGGGCAAGCGCCGAGATGCCGGAGCTCGTTGAAGAGCCGAGGTCGATGGGAACCCGGTCCGGTTCCTCGTGGCGGAAGGCAGCCTGCAGCCGCTGGCGGGCATTCATGCTAATTGTGGATCCGCGCCGTCAGGCCGCCGTCGATCGTCAACGCTGTACCGGTTACCCAGCTCGACTCGGCGCTGCACAGGTAGAGGCAGCCCTGAGCCACATCGCGCGGCGTCCCGATGCGCGCCATCGGCTGCAGATCGACCACCGACTTGTGCAAATTCTCCGCGTCCCCCGAACCCTCCAGCCAGCGGTCGTAGAGCGTTGTCCAGATGTAGCCCGGCAGAATGGCGTTCACGCGCACGTGCGGCGCCAGGTCCAGCGCCATATTGCGCGTGAGGCCGATCACGCCGGCTTTGGCGGTGGCGTAACCCGCGAAGTTCTTCATCGTCTGGACGCCCTGCACGCTGGAGATGTTGACGACCGCGCCGCTGCCCTTCGCGATCATTGCGGGCGCGCTGTACTTGGTGCAGAGCCACACCCCGCGGAGATCGACGGCTAGGCAGCGCTCCCACTCCCCAGTGGAGGTTTCGAGCGTGCCCTTGGTGAGGTGCACCCCGGCGTTGTTGATGAGGATGTCGATGCCGCCGAAAGCAGCAGTAACCCCTTTCACCATTGAGGCAATGTCCTCTTCAATCCCAACGTCGCAATGGAAAAAGGCCGCCTCGCCGCCGGCCTTACGGATTTGATCGACCGTTGCCATGCCGGTCTTATCGTTCATGTCGATCACCGCCAGCCGCGCGCCTTCCCCGGCGAAGAGCTCGCAAATGCCCTTCCCGATTCCGTCACCGCCACCGGTGATGATGGCAACCTTACCTGCCAATCGCTGCACCCCGTTCATGATGCTTGCCTCCCTGTAAATAGGATCGACCAGGAAAAACCCATGGCGGCTTCACCTGCCGCCGGAGAAGGTCACGCTCTCGACGACCTGGCGCGCAGCCAACCGGCGCGGATTTGGCGGACCGGGACGGCGGCCCGGGGGAATTACAGAACCGGTTTGTACTTGCTCACAAACTCCGGGTTGGGCGGAAAACGGAAGCAGCGCGCCGTCGCCGCGCCGTCGACGGCCAGAACCTGCCCGCTGATGAAGCTGGCCTCATCGGAGAGAAGGAAGGAGGCCGCGGCGGCCACCTCATCGGGGCGCCCCGCCCGTTCCATGGAATGGATCTCGGAAAACGCGCGACCCATCGCTTCCGGGTCGGCCGATTCGGCCATCACCTGGTCATAGAGGGGCGTGAGGATCGCACCCGGGGCAATCGCGTTCGCACGGATGCCGACCGGGCCGTATTCGACGGATATGTAGCGAGTCAGAGCGTCGACTCCGCCCTTAGCCGTGTCATACGCGGCCCAGCCGGCGAACGAATGCGTGCCATGGATAGAGGAAACATTGACGATGGCGCCCCCCAGGCGGTGCGCCAGAAACCGGCGGATCGCCACCGACGAACCCCAGAAATAGCCCATGAGGTTGACGCTGATCACCCGCTCGATGCGCGCCACATCCGGTTCGTGCAGATTTCCCGACAACGCCAGCGCGGCATTGTTGACCCAGCCGCGCAACGGAGCGAACTGCTCCGCCCGCTCGGCGGCCGCCTCCAGGTTGGCCGACTGGGCGACGTCTCCTAGCAGCACGTCACCCTGTGCGCCGGCGCGCGAGCGGGCCGTGCCGGCCAGCTCCTCCTGCATCTCGACACCCACGACGGCCCAGCCGTCGTCCAGCAGGCGCTCGAAGATCGCCCGGCCAATTCCGGTGCCACACCCGGTCACAACGACACTCTTCTCCATCGAAAGTACCCCCTCAGTCGACGAGTCTAACAGTCCCGTCGAGCCCGACGCTCGCCACGGGGCGCTCGGTGGCGTTGAAAAGGGCAACGGTCAGCTTGAAGCGATCCACCTGGCCGGGTTGCAGGAGCCGGGCCGTGCCGGCCTGCTGGGCCTGCACCAGGCCGTGGGATGGCCACTGGACGTTGGGTTCGAGTGCGGTGATCGCCGCGCGGCCGTACCAGGGCATCCCCTGGCCGCCGCCGATCTCCTGCCAGAACCAGAGGCATGGCATCACGTCCAGGTCCCACGCCACGGCCAGCCCGATGCCGCGCTCCGGGCTGCGGATCGCATACCAGCCAGCTTCGAGTTCGCTGATGAAGCAGAGTCGCTGCCGCGGCGCCGGCGGGACTACGGAAAGGTCAATGGTTTCGCCCTGGCGGCCGGTGGCCAGCGGCCAGGTGTGCTCGGAGGATGGCGCGAGGTCGACCGCGGGGCCATCCATCCCGGCATCGGCCACGACCCGACCGCCCGGCAGATCTATGCGGGCGCCGGGCCCGGCCAGGGGCGGCCCCCAGGCAGGGTGATGGCCCCAGACATAGGGCACGGCAAATGCGGCCTCGCTCGTGACGCGTTCCTCGATGGTGAGCACGGGACGATCCGGCTCGAGGCGCATCTCGCGCTCCAGGACCAGGGGTAGGCGCGCGGGACACGACATGACGGCGTGCGTGCCCGGGGTGATCCAGCGCCACGGCCACCGGGCGCGGGAGGCCTCGCCGTGAAAGGGAATCGGAACACCGAGCACGTCGCCGCCCGCTCCCGCATTCGGGAATAGCTCTTGCCAGCCACCGCGATACTCGGAAAGCCAGTCAAGCAGCTGGCTCCCGTAGGAGTAGCTCTCACTGGCCCGCACGGGAGTCCTCCACTGCCCCACATAAAGGAGATTAGCGCCATCGCCGCCGCCCAGGTGGATCACCTCGGCGCCCATTTCAGGGTTGGCCACGACGCGCATGTGCGCTGTCCGGAGTTCGATCTCGGCCATCGTCTGCTCCTTTGTCAGTTGCGCGCGGACTCTGCGAGCTGCGCGTCCTCCGCCACCTGCTTCACATGCTCCCGCATCGCCTGGCGCGCGTCAGACCGGTCATGTTGTTCGATCGCCTGGTAGATGCGACGGTGCCAGGCTTGACCGCGCTGAGGCGCACCGGGCACGCCGAAAATCATCAGTCGAGAGGCCTCAAGGTAATCTGAGAGAGCTTCCAGGAGTAAGGGGAAAAGTTCGTTGTGAGAACCCCGCGCCAGGGCGTAGTGAAAGGCCTGGTCGGCCTCCACGTAGTTCCTGGCGGAGTCGCCGCTCTCGTCCATCTTCCGGATCGCCGCGGCCATCTCGGCGATCTCTTCCGGCTGCGCGCGGCTTGCCGCAAGGGTGGCGATCTCCACCTCGATGATCTGGCGCAGCTCATTCAGATCGGAGAGGGACTGGTTGCTGAGACGGAAGAAGCGGCCCAGGTGCTGCGTGATGTAGTCGGAGCCCATTTCGGCAACGAAAGTGCCGAGCCCGGGCCTGACTACGACCAAGCCGCGCGTTCCCAGGACCTTGACGGCCTCGCGAATCACGCCGCGACCGACGTGCAGCGTCTCCGCGAGATCGCGCTCCGGAGGCAGCCGGTCACCGGGCTGAAGCTGGCCGGAGTCAACCAACCCTTCGATGTAGCTCGCTACCTGCTCAGAGAGACGTTCCCGCATCAGGGTAGGGGGAAGATCAGGATACACAATTGCCTCTTGGTGGTTGTGGTCCTACCACCGGACCACCCTACCACACGACCACAATACCATGCGCCGGGCGGTTTGTCAATAGCTGCTTTCCCCGATGTTTTCCCCGATCAACAAGGGCCGGCATTGCCGTGCCAGCATGCCAACCTCGTTGAGATACGCCTGTTGGGAACTCAGAACCAGGCGCGAGCGCGGCAGCGCCGTTGCGATTCGGCGCGCCAGGGCGATGGGATGGATCGCATCGCCTTCCCAGGCGATGACCATGGCCGGCAAATCAAGGCATGTCAAGGGGGAAAGGTCTGGCATAATCACCCAGCCGGCCACCGCTTCGCACGCCAGGGCCAGGCTTGCGGCATTGTGAGACCGCAACATAGCGGCGCGCGCTGCCATGGCCTCGCCGGTCATGCCGAGCGCCGGCCAATCGACAGCTTCCAGCCTGGCGATGTACCGGTCGATCCCCAGCGCGGCAACATCCAGCCCGATCTGCTGGAGGGCTGCACTCTCCGGATGGGGGCCGTCACCGAAGGCCGGCGCGGAAAGCACCAGCTGCTTGACTCGCTGGGGGTAACGGAGGGCAAACAACAGGGCGGTCGCGGCGCCCATCGAGGTGCCTCCGACGATGGCGCTCTCGATCCCCAGGCTGTCCATGATGGCGCCGACATCACCCGCCATCGCGCTCGGCTCGTACAGCGCCGGGTCGGCGACGGGCGAGGAGCCGCCATGCCCCCGCTGATCAAAGGTGATCAGGCGGTAACGATCGGCCAGCGTCCCGAGCAAGCGTTGGGACTGCAGACGGCTGCCGGTCAGCCCGTGGGCGTAGATGAGCGGCGGCCCTTCACCGGTTACCTCGACGGCGAGCCTGAGGCCGTCACACGTGATCCACTGTGCCGGGCCCATTTTAGACCTTCGGATAGTGCAGCGGGCTCCCCGCTGCGCCGACATCGGCCCACGCGATGGACCAACCGCCCAGGCTCGAGATGGCAAGTCGCGACAGGCCCGGCCCGGCAAACGCGATGTTGCACGGGGCGTTCAGTACCAGGCGGGTCCAGTCGTCGAAGAGTATCTCCGGAACGCCGCCGGGCGCGCCGGCGTAGATGCGATCGGGGACGTAGCAGGTGACGTAGAGCTTGCCTTCCACATCCACGGCCACCCCATCGGGAAGGGTCTGCGGGAGTCGCATCACCACCGAGCGCTCTCCGGCAGTCCCGTCCTTGTTGATGGCGATCCTCGAGATGCCCGGGAGGTTTGTCTCCACAACGTACAGGCAGGTCCCATCGGGGCTCAGCGCCATGCCGTTGGTGTAGGCGGGTGATGCCGCGCTCCAGACCTCGCCTTCCCCGCCGGGCCGGAACTTGTAGATGAGCCCATCGTCCTGGCCCCAGTTGCGGGAATCCGACACGTACAGGTTGCCCGCAGCGTCAAACACAGGGTAGTTAGGCCTCACCAGCGGGTTGTCCCGCGGGCCGGTGGCGTACGGCGTCGCGACGCCATCCGGCGTCACCCTGAACACCGTATGTACGCCCATGTCGCAAACATACGCGTTGCAGCCCGCGTCGAAGGCCAGACCGAGCCCGAAACCACCGGTCGATGCGAACTGCTCCAGTTTGCCGCCAGGCAGGGTAATGCGGTACACTTGTCCTGCTTCACCTGTGGCATAGAGGTTGCCGTCCGGGCCGCATGCCACACCTTCGGGGTGATCGAGACCACCCGCGACCACTTCGATCTTGGAGAGGTCGAGTACCATGGAGATGCCTCCTTATCCGGGCTTGTATTTCTTGACAAACTCCTCGTCAAGTGGAAACCGGTAGCAGCGCGCGATGGCGCCCCCGTCCACGGCAATCACCTGGCCGGAGACAAAGGAAGACTCTTGGGAGAGCAGGAATGACGCCACGGAGGCAATCTCTTCGGGCCTGCCGGGGCGTTCGAGGGGATGCAGGATCGCAAGGCGCTGCACCATCTCCTCAGGATCGGGGGAGTCCCTGACCACCTGCTCGAAAAGGGGCGTAGCGATGGCGCCGGGGGCAATGGCATTGGCCCGGATGCCCACGGGCCCGTACTCGACGCAGATCTGGCGCGTCATCGCGTCGATGCCGCCTTTACAGGTAGCGTAAGCCGCCCACAACGGAAAGGCATGCGTGCTGTGGATCGAGGAAATGTTGACGATGGCCCCGCCGGATCGCTGCGCAAGGAAGCGTTGGATGGCCACCGAGCAGCCCCAGAAGTAGCCCATCAAGTCCACGGCGATGCATCGCTCGACGCCGGCACGGTCCGGGTTGTGCATGCTTCCCATGATAGCCAGGCCGGCGTTGTTGACCCAGCCGAGGAGCGGGGCGAGCTGTTGGGCCCGGTTGGCAGCCGCCTTCATCGTCTCGACCAGGGCGGTGTCTCCCAGAAGCACATCGCCGCGCTCGCCAGCCGCCTGTCGTGCTTCCGCAGCCAGCGCCTCCTGAATCTCGACGCCTACGACAGCCCAGCCGTCATCCAGCAGCCGCTGAAAGATGAACCGCCCGATGCCGGTGCCACACCCGGTCACGACGACGCTCTTTTCCATGAGAAGCTCCTCCTTCATGTGGTCCTACCATCGGACCACCCTACCATGCTGCAATACGATAGCATTCGCGGCGCGGTCTGTCAAGGGGTCAAAACGGCCCTGAGAGCAGGTCGAGAGCAGGTCGAACAATTGACAGACCGCGGGACGTATGGTATGATCGAGCTTGTGGTCCTACCACCGGACCACCCTACCGCAGACACAAGCACCCGTGCCGCCGGTCGGTTCTCTCGCTCGTCGATGCCCAGACGGGGTGCGCGTCCGGTCAGTTGTTGGCTCAGCCAACGGCGTTTCCCCGGGATGTTGAGCAGGCGCCTTCACCAGCCTGATGCGACATCCTTACATGCTCTTTGTCACGACGGTCCATGCTGGGCGTGGCCGGAACAGAGTAGCGCAGCTATCGCAATGAGGGAAGGAGGTAGAGTGCTGAAGTAATGCTTTTCGGCTCGCCGACGAAGGAGAAGTTGAAAGTCCTCTCAATACCATCAATCGAGAAGGGAAAGGATGTCGCCCATGTTCAGCCCAAAGGGTAATCGCAATCGCCTCATGTACCTGCTCGTGGTGCTTGTGGCACTCTCGCTCGTTGTCAGTGCCTGCGCACCCAAGGCAACCCCGGCGCCCGAGCCTACCAAGGCACCCGTTGCCGCACCCACCACCGCTCCTGTGGTTGAGCCGACCAAGGCCCCAGCAGTCGAGCCGACCAAGGCCCCCGCTGCCGCGCCCACGGCAGCCCCTGCAGCTGAGCCGACCAAGGCGCCGGTTGCCGCCGATTTGGGCAACCCGGACAAGCTGGTGCGCAGCCTGGACGTCAAGAACCTGCCCGCCGGCTGGAAGGTCCCGCCCGTGGTCGGCCACGTCACCAACTACCTGATGCACGAG
>Ga0315273_10000835_pt1 | contig 33645 bp, 47 predicted proteins | sample YL17G02_0_MG_FD_205753 | JGI IMG/M metagenome (GOLD analysis project Ga0315273, IMG submission 205753) | Sediment microbial communities from Yellowstone Lake, YNP, Wyoming, USA - YL17G02_0 | ecosystem: Environmental > Aquatic > Freshwater > Lake > Sediment | place: USA: Wyoming | collected...
CTTTTTTCCATTCATCGAACATCTTGTCAACGTCGGCCACGGTGTTGCCTTGTTCCTCGGCCATGAACTTCTTGAACATCTCCCGCATCTTGGCCTCTTCAGCGGCCTGCTTCTCGCGTTCGATCCGTTCGGCACGTTCACGTTCAAATTGTGCAAGAGCTTCCTTAGATTTTCGTTCTAATGCCGCACGTTCTTCATATGCTTTTCGTTCGGCTTCCTTTGCCTTCCGTGCTGCTTCCTCTTCCCGCTTCAACGCCTCGGCCTTTCGTGCTTTCCTTGCTATAGCAACGGGGGATTTCTGGTATCGACGTGAGCCTAATGCAACCAACAATGCAACAAGAACGATCACGGAAACCATGATCGTGTAAACGAGTGGATAATTCTCGGTAACGGTCACGGTCACGTCATCTTGTGTTATACCACTAAACCCGTCATTCACGACGATCTTGTATCGATGTTCTCCTTTTGAAAGACCATCCACGTTCACCGTGATCGTCATGCCGTTATCCCATAAACCGGAACGTATCTGGGTGTCATCCAGGTATATTTCATAATAATTGCCCGCGACCCACGCGCCGTTGATCGTCCAGGAAATCACGTTTCCCGTTGAAAACTCCACGTATTCCATGTTAGAAGGGCGAGAAACCTTTGGTGCAGAAGCTCGAATATCAGAAACGATCTTATCAGCGTGTGTGATTTCTCTCGTGAAAATCGTTGGTAAGACCGCACAAGCAATTAGGCAAAGGACAATGCAATTAACGAGTTTCTTCTTCGCCAGCTTCTCCCTTGACATTCGTTTCATCTCGATTGGTCATTGTCTAACTACCCGTTACTCGCATGAATATTTAAACCCCCGGACAGGCTGCCCGGGGGCCAAGCACTTGTCGTTTTCTTGCTCGTGTTACTTGATAAATCGAGCCATGAGAACGTTGTCTTCGTCGGTGTCGTCCATTACCTCGAAACCGAACCGGGAATAGAAATTCACGAGCCGTTTCATATCGGTATCGGCATCTACCTTCGATGCGGTCAACGAGCATTCTAGGCGGTTCTTGTCAAGATACTTCACGAGGGATTCCATCAGTTTCGTACCTTCGCCTTTCATGCGGTTTTCTTTCGTGGTTTCGATGCCGAGTATGAAGGCTTTACCTTTCTCGACGTGCATGTCCAGGCCCGAGTTCCCGGCGTGCAAAGAGATGTCCTTACCATTGCTCGCCCTGTTGGTGACGTTCTTGGAACCCGTCGGTTTCATCTTTTCGAGCAGCGCGTCACGTTTCTTCTTTAGATCCCGTTCCGTTTCTTTCAAGCGTATCAGATCGTAGCCTGCCGTGTCGAGCAGCCCACCAGCAACCCTAAACGTGCCCGATTGCCGGTATTCTTTTTGTTCTCCTAGCAGCTCGGTTTTCCTACCACGTATTTCTTTCAATTGCCGGTTGATTTCATCCAGCTCTGACTTGCCCTTGATGTCCTGTATATCGGCCTTGGAACCGATCTTCTCGTGCAATTTCTTGATCCGTTTCTCGTAAAATGCTCTTTTCTTCTCGGATCTTACATTCGGGAGCATTTGGCTTATCAGTTCTATTTGCCGCTTGATCTGGTGGGTGTTCATGCTGGAAACCGGGGCCGTTAACGAGTAAATCTTGTAGTAATCCTTGATCTTGAGCATCCCATACTTGTTCAGGATCTTGGCGGGGAGCACGACGTTTATAGCAAGTAGATCAACGCCTTCAGGGGTAAAATCTTTCACGGTGTATTTTTCCGAATAATACCCTTTCACGACGACCTCTAGTTCGGGATATTTACCGGACGTTATCGTTTTCCTGATTTCATCTATCAATTCGCTTTCTCGGTAGTAGTTCCTATTTGTTGAGTACATCCACATCTTTTCGATGCCTTTCTCATGTTCAACGAACCACCGTCCGATCCGTGACTTTCTACCCTCGTATTCCGTTTCCTGGCTCTCGTGTTCGATCACGTCGTTACAATACGTCATTGCATCGTTGAAATCATCGAAATCCTTTGTCTTGACTACATTCTCGTATTCTTGTCGTGTCACGGCGACGAAAGTAGAATTTTTCTGGAAGAGAAACAGGAGATAATGGTTATTATCCTTGCCGTAGTATTTTGCCATGCCAAGGATCTTGTAATCATCGAGCATGGCTAACAGCTCGCAAAATCTGTTTATTAACTTTATCGAGAAATGTCACGGGCGGCTTGGAACAGGTCGCTTGATTTGGCCTTGACTTTTCTGGTCTTCGTTCTCCATTAGGTTTCTGATTTGTGCTACTTGCCCCTTCAAGTAATCATCGAAAAAATATCCCTTCTTCTCCATGTCGTCCAAGGCGAGCCGCACATACGAGAAATCGAGTTGCTGGCTACCTATCGAGATTAGATACGGTTCAGTCTTGTAGTGCATTATCCGGTATCGAAAGAAAATCAGGAAGTATTCGATGGTTTCATGCGTGGGAGCAGCCAGCACCAAGTTTGGTTGATCAGGCGTTTAAACCACCACGCCTAACAATTCTCGTGCTTTTCGATCCTACCAATATGTCGTTCTTCGCCTTGGTCATTGCTGCTTTCAGCTTCTCTACCATCGGGTTTAGCCGTTTCATTTCAGGCTCGGTAATGTAGTGGCATGATAAAAACGTTGGAAGCCCGTTGACGCTCATGTTACCAGCTTCGGATAGATGCTCGTATATAGCGACAACCTTATCATCTATCAATTTCTGTCGCATCTTGTCGTTTAAAAATATCAATGTCATAAATACTGATAGCACCATGCCATTCTCTTCTTTATCGAGCATCCAATCACCAAAAACTCTACCGTTGTTTATCTCTTCTGCCAGGTTTAGCAATTCTTTGTCGTTCATCGTTTTCACGTCGTTTTTGCTGTTTAACATTCATTGAACGCGGATCAAGGAGCCTGGCCCTCCCCCGGATTGACGTGGGTTGCCTTCGATTTACTGTTTTCACCATGCTCGATTCCCGGTTTGTCGTGAATGACCCGGTTGAATCCTGAACTTGGGCTTTTCTTTAACTTGGAATAAACGTCTTCGATTATATCAATCCGGCATAATCGAAAAACAGCGTGTGCCAAACCGTGTTCCTTTTTTTCCTTGACCAGGTTATCGATGACTTGATCTATCTCGCCCTTGCCAATCGTGTGCCCTGGGTCATTGGGGTTCAATCTCTCGGCCAGCACCTTCTGAAACACCACGTCGATAGCATTTTGAAGATCGACCCTTGAAAACGAATGATGTTTCATCACTTCTTCAACATTGACCAACGGCGGTGGTAATGCAAGGAAATCCGTTATCGAGTTTATTTCTTTTTTACTTTCCGCGTCCAGGCTCGCAAAGAGCCATTGCACCGTGGCTTCCAGCGACGGCAGCCTTCTTTTCGTCTTTAGGGCGTTCAAGATTTGCCCGGTTTCATTTGTCAGGTTAATGCTGGTTCCGCTGCCAACCATATTTAATCATCATTTTATAATATTATAATTCCATGAAAATAATAATCCACTGTTAAATTAAACATATCGGAACACTTAAATACAAATTCGTGCATATAACAGCACATACCGACACGAACGAACAAGTGAAAAAACATGGATAAACACACAATAGCAAATCCGTCCAACCGTCACTTTGATCTATGGGTTAATTTGAATGCCCTCGATCAAGCTTTGGACGAAATAGGAGATGTTGTTATTAAGAACGTCGAGAAAGAGGCTGGAATCGACCCTGGTTTATTGAGGGTGTTGGTCGGCAATCTTATGAATTATATGGAAAAGATCGAAAGTGAAAAATAGAACGAACAAGTGAAAAAACATGGATAAACGCACACTAAGGAAAATCTTGCCAGCTCTTGAAGCTGGACAAAAGCCGGTTACCCGGATCGACGGGTATCGATACCGCGTTGAGATGGATGGAGATGAGGTTTCTTTTATACCTCTTGGGCACGGTGATGTTGCTCATTCCTTTCAGTTTTCGGATTGTTATGAGTTTACCCACGGCGGGCCGATCTTCCGCGAAGCTGTTAAAGCTGCCATATCTGTTAAAGACGCGTTGGTCGAGAAGCGCGCCGGGCAAGACCAGGTTCCCGCGTTTTTGGATGGTCTTACCTGGAACGGTCAGATCACGCGCTGGTTCGATGCAAGTGGTATAGAATATGATCTTGCGCCCTCTAACGCGGCCGTTGCGCGTGGGGAGAAGATATATCAAGTTTCCTTCACGACGGATGGATATGAGATAACCCACGTTTTCAACGAGGATGATTGAGTTCAATCCCGCATTTCACTTTTTTTCAACCCGATAGACCTGATTAGCTGGCTGGGCCTGGATATTGCTTTGAATTACTTGTGATTTTCCATGTCGTCGCAAACGCCGTCAATTGGCTCGGTTTCACTGAACAAGATAGACTTGACCCCGTTGATTTCAAACCCGATCACCACGGGCTTGCCACACTTGTTACAAGGGCGCAAAAACACGTTGCCATTTATGGGGGTTATTGAAACGATGGATTCTTTTATTTCAGAAAAGTTCTCGCCATGATCTTCTGATATACCCCATGCGTTCTCATTGATCCATGTATGTGACTGAATTTCATGGTTCCAGGCGAACGGGGCAATTTGGAATTTCGTAACGAAGGTGTGTGAAAGGCTATCAGGTTTATTCTTGCGAAATTCGGCCAATTTCAATAGTGTTGTTTTCACGAGTATTATGGGCACGATCTTGTCGGTTTTCAACGGTTGGAACGTCGGGTTTTCATTTGGCATGGGTGGTTTCACGTCGTTTTTGCTCACTAAATAAATCCGAAGAGTTGAGCAAGCTGAATACCGTTTAAATTACTAAAGGCCAAGCAACCGATGATTAATCCAGCGATGAAAGCAGCAGCGGCGATTAGAAGAATTATCAGTTGGTTTATTAGATGGTTTCTTTTCATTTCCAAATAGTGTTTGGCTAATTCCATCTCTTTATCGTCCAATTTGTCGTTTGTTGCCATAGTTTTTGCACCACTTAGTCATCAGCCTATTACTACCGAGAATATAAAAAGGATGTTGGGAAAGCGGAGATATTGAACTAATATATCGGCCTGACTACCATGATCGAGGGCATGTCGCCTGATGTGGCGCGTGTTAGCCTTTGAAATGGTGCCGGTTGAAAAGTTAGCTGATAGACCTGATTATTTTCCGTATCCGCGTTAGCTCCTCGAAAATCTTGAATTGAACGCTATGGTTAGTTTCCTCGGTTACCAATTGCTTGTGTAGGCTGTCCAATGCGATTTCTTGGGTTCGCAAGAAGCGGATGTCGAGCCGTTCGGAAGTGGCGTGAATCCTTTGCTCGATTTCCATGAAGGAACGTATTTTCAGTTTCCGGTCGATTGATGCAACGAATACGTGCTGGCAAGGGAGGTCGAGAACGATGTTAGCAATGCCTGTTCCTGGGACGTGCACCGCAACTTCTTCGGGGTCGAAAGCGATGCGTATCTTGGCGTTACACTTCGGGCAGTCGAAGGTGACGGTTTTAAAGGTGAGTATGTCGATTCGTGACTTGATCTTGATCCCGTGGGCTTCCAGCAATTGCTCGACATCCTTGTTTATCTGGTACATGCTCGATGTAACCGATAGTCGAGATATAAGGGTTCTTGGTTAGAACAACGGTTCCTGTCGCCAACCATCTTGCCTGTCACGGGTCACGCCAGCGGTGAAGTTCGTTACCAGGATCTGCGAAAACGTGATGTCGGGGTTTGTCGAGTTCATCTTTGCCGTCGGGTTCAGATCAACGATGTTGTAGCCCTTGAAATTGTCTTTCAGCTCGGCATTGAGCGTGAGGATGAATTTACCCTTGAGTTCCTTCAATATTCCAATGAACTCGTCCATGTTAAAGTCGGTGCAATACTGATAGGTGGTCGAATAGGGGGGGTCGAAAAAATAGAGGATGTTCGTGCCTTCGTATTTCTTGATGACTTCTTTATAGTCAAGGTTCTCGATGCAAACCCGTTCGAGCCGTGCATGTGCGGCGGCTATCAATTGTCGTGTGTCGAAAAACTGCCGTGCAAGGTTCCTATCCCCTTTCAAAAGGCTTGAGTTTGCTGCCCCGGCGAATGGTGCGTTGAATTTGCCACTACTATTGACACGGTACAACCGGCACCAGGCGTTCCTGACCAGGTAATAGAACCGGAAGGCTTTTTCAACCCTGTCCAATGCGTTCCAATCCGTGTTCCGGTATTCATCGAAGGTGGTGCGGGCATAAAGGGCAACGTCGAACTTGGCAAGGAACCCGTCCATGTCATCCTTGATCACGTTCCAAAAGTTCACCAACAGGTCGTTCACGTCATTGACAATCTCCAGCTTGGCGGGTTTCTTGGCGAAAAACACTGCGCCCGATCCGAAGAAAGGCTCGATGTAGATGTCGTGTTTGGGCATCAAGCCAACGATGTAATCCGCAACCGATGACTTGTTACCCATCCAGGCCAACATTGACTTGTTTTGACCAAGAAACTTGTTATCGGCCATTTTTTACACCGGTCAGGACGGCTGCTTGCCGCCCGGCTCGCTTTTATTCGATGCGGAAGAGCGGGTGAATGCCTTGTTGCTTTTTTCGATCAAGAAAATCCGCTTTCCTTTTCTCAACAGCAAGGCCAACCTCAATGCGCCGAATGAAAACCGCTTGGCCCTCGCATATATGAACTCGTTGTTATCATCGAATATGTAATAACTTTCGACCGTGCTGATGTTCATGATTTCTGCCCTTATCGAGATTAGAGCGTTCATCATTTGCCAAATTGAATGTATCTTGTAATAGGTGAACCCGTCCTCGAAAAAATTGTAAATCTTGCCACAAATCTTGCAACGGAACCGATCTTCATTCTCGGTGAACACGAGCGACCCGGAACCATCACCGGGGCAACAAAAATCAAGCGTGTCCATTCTTCTCGCCCGGTTAGGCTTAGATCCAATACCCGACGACGAAACTACCGATGTTGCCCTTGAGCAGCTTGACAATCTCTTCATGTCCCCAAAATTCCCTTTCAATGATATTCACAATGATAATTATCTACTTGTTTGAGGTTATAAATGGTGAGAATGAACAATAATGAACAAGCATAAACAAATGGATAAACAAACATGAACGTGAATGAACGGAAGGTCGTGATCATGCCTTGCCCGTGACCTTCTCGCTGATCTGTAGAATCCATGTGAACGTGTTGCCTTTAAGGTTCTTGTGCCTTTCTGGATGTCCGCCATGTTTTTACCACCATCACCACAAGGTCTTTTGAACCATCGGTGGCTCCCGGCCCGACTTGATCGCTTCACATATCGCCCTGGCAACCGGCGGGCACACGGCATTACCAATCTGTTTAAATTGCTCGCTCCTCGTGCCGTGAAACCGATAATCTGCTGGAAATCCCATCAGCCAAGTGCAAAATTCGATTGTAATACTCGCCCTAATCCCCGCGGTGCTGCTCATTGGCACGTTTCTTTCTCTTCTGAATGCTTTTATCGATTCTACTTGCCTAACAGCTATCGGGTCACCTTTGGGCGGCGTTGCAAGGATCTTTTTCCACATCTCGAAATGCGCGGTTCCCCCAAGCATCCCAAGGCCACTATTTTCGCCGTACCCGGCTGTAGGCGTTGGAAACACGACCCTTGTAATTCCTTTCTTTATCACGTTCGGGTAATTGCCCGCAAAAAGTCTATCACGTTCATGTGGTAACCCAAATTCACACGCTTTTAAATAACGTTGGTATTGAAGTGGAATGATGCCCGTTGCAACTGCCCCCGTTACCTCTTCCATAACCCACCACTTAGGCCGCAAGGCATCCCGTATTTCCATGTATCGTTTTATCAAGGCCGGGTCGTGCGTTTTGAACTTGTTAGCGTTGCTGTGCGTTTGACAAGGCGGGCTGCCGATCAGCACGTCAACCTTGCCGATGGTAGAAGGGTCGAACTTTAGTATATCACGTTCGATGACTTCCCCACCTATATTATCCTTGTAGGTTTCCAATGCAACGCCCCAATTATCAACACCGATCAATTTTACACCAGAATCCAAGAACCCGCATGAGAAACCGCCAGCACCACAGAACAAGTCAACTATCACGCCCACGTCATTCACCACAAGGTATTTTGAACCTTCGGGTCGGTCAATGCACCATTATCAAGGTTTCTCTTTCTCGCGGATCTGTAGCATCCATGTGAATATCCCCTTCTCCTTGTTCTTGTACCTGTCGGTATTACCACCATAGTTCTTGACTTTTACCAGGTGGAAGTTATCAACGTCCATCTTCTCGGCATCCATCAATGTCATGATTTTCGACCGTGTTTCGTCCAGCAGCACTTCGGCATGAAGTTTCTCTTCACAATGACGTTTCCATTGGTCGAGCAGCCCTTTCAATTGCGTGTTCTTGTCATTTTCAGCCATGTTATATCACGTTTATTCATATATCCATTCCTTGATAAGCGTTGCGGCATCTTTCAAGAAATGCGTTTTCCATTTCAATCTCATTTGGGACATTCTTTAATTCTTCAATGAACAAGGTGCAAAGCTTTCTCAAAACCTCAAATTGGTTGGTTCTCATATTGTGAATGCTCTCTATATAGGTGTGGCTTTTAGCCATGCGTTTTCCACGCATTATTTCATTGAATAGCCAAATAAATGCACATCTAGCGCGTTTGAAGGTTTGCGGGTAAATCTCCCACTTGAAATTCCTGATAGATGCTACTATTTCGTTATACCCCTCGCAATAAAACAAACCATCATGCTTGCCAGCTTTAGCAAGGGCATCCATTGCATCGATATTTTTCACCATGATCGCCATTGCTGTTTCCCGGTCGATTCTTTCTGCTTGTTCAAGCAGTTTTTCTTCGGGTTTTCCAAATATTGCTATTAACTTCACATTGTTGTCGAGCCACTTTACTACATCTATATCCGGCCACAAGTTTTCTATTTTTTCGGGTTTTCTAGCCTTTTTAGCCATGTCGTTCACTTCTTGCCGTCCTGATCCACATCCTTGCCCTTTTGCTTTTCGATGTCTTGCGCGTGGTGAAAGTTATCGAACACGTAGCTAACCACGTCTTTGCCATGTGTTTCTAGAAACCCGCTATCTATCCCTTGTTTCTTGTTTTCCTTGATTATCGTGTCAAGCACGCCAGCAACGTCTTGCTTTTTTAAACCGAGTATTCCTTTTCCGCTTTCCATGTTATCGGCCAGCACCTTTGCACATAGCATGTCAGCCGCGATGTCAAACTCGACCTTGTGTGGCTTCTTCAAGCACGAATGATACAAGCCTGGAACCAATTTCACGCCGCACCACGCGCATTTCAAGGCGATTTGCTTCGTTCCTACCACTAAATTCCCCGACGGGTGCGCTGGTTTGTCTATAACGTCCAATTTAATGTTATTGATCAGCCGGTTGCGGGCATGTAGCAACTTGGTGCGGATGTTATGGTGCATGGGTTTCCAAAGCCTTTGTGGGATGTCAAGGATCTTCATGACAAGATCGAGAACGTATTTATCATCGTTCGATAACCCGCCTTCGTTCTGGTATTCTGGTTTCGTCCTGGAGCCGCTACACTTCGTCGGGATGTAGATTTCATCCTTTATTGGCTTGCTAGTCCATCCTGGCTTGTTATGTGTCACGAAAAGGCCGTCATCTGTCAGGATGATCGATTGCTTGCAATGCGGGCAAACCGCTTCTGGAGAGCATTCGATCTTGTTGTTTGTATTCGGGATAGTGCCGAAGAAATCATCCAACGTCACGATGCAGCCCAAATCGTGTTGGTACATCCTGTCATCGGGTAGTTCTGCCATGCTCGCTTTAGGGTCGTGCCAGCATTGAAATTCCTTGATACGTTCCCATGCAGCACGGGCAATCTTGATGGGCGGTACATTCTGGTCATCCCATTCTGGTTGACAGCCACATCCTTGTATCCAACAATGACCATACATGCTGTGTTGCCGGTTCGGGCCTGTGAGGACATGGCCGCATGTAGGGCATGAAACGTCAGGTCGTGGTGGTGCTGGCTTCGTTCCCTTCTTGAAATTCTTGTACGGGTGTGTTGGATCTGAGTTACAAGCAACGTGGCAGTCAAACTTGTGGTTTTCACAGATGCGGCAGTCAGTTTGGTTTCTACTGAATGGCTCCAGGGCTTTATCGGCTGCTCGTTGCTGTGGCGTGTCGGGAACTGACGGGGCAGCGGGCGGCGCGGCACACTTCAACGCGCCGTTCAACACCTTGATATTCATCCACCCCTCACGTACACCAAATTCTATCGGCCCGTTCACAGCCATATCGTCGGTGTGCTTGTCATCTGTCCAGCATTGCCTCACCTTGATCCGGTTCCACGCGGCGAGTGCCGATGCCAGTTGCGCCAGCAACTTCTTGCAGTCATCCTCGACGTTCTTGAGAAGCAGCCCACGCGCATTCAAATCCGACATGAGTCGCTTGTTTCGGGTAGTGAGCCGCTCGACCTCGGCCTCCAACTTTGACGCACACGCTACGCATCTATCCCACTTCCGGTTCGGGTCTTGAGAGTTTCCACAGCCCTTACAAGCCATTCGTTTTCACCTTGCACATTTAACCGTGACCCATGTCCAATTTCTGGATGAATCGCCTTGCGCTCTCCATGTTTGCTAGGGATTTACCGTTCATGCCCCGCTCTAGCTCGCCAATGGCGATTTTCAATTCCATGACCGCTATTTTCTTACACTCTTCACGGTCATATCTGCCGATTTTCGCTTTTAATTGAATGATCGCATCGGATTTCTCTTTTTTCAATTGCAAGAGTTTTTGTTGGCTTGCCGTGTCCTGTTCACGCTTTAGCCGCTCGATTTCTTGTTCATCCGCCTGTTTTTTCATGCCGGTTCGCCCTAAAGGTCATTCTCAATGTCATCGGTTAACATCTTGCTAATTTCTTCGTTTTTCTCGCACCCAGTGACCGTGAAGACCGGGATATTCAGTCTTGGATCGATAACGTTGAATTGCAAATTCACGCTCACGCACTTGTAGCCGGTTTTATCACCAGCATCAGCTAGCGGCATCGGCTTGTAGAATTTCGTGATGTCGATGACCTTTAAGGCTAAGAACCGTGCCTTATCGCTTTCAGTGAAGTTGGTCATCCATACGCTTTCGATCCGAACGATGTCGCTGATCACGTCTTGGATCATCGTGCTGAACGTGTCCAAGTCTTTCAAGGTTCGTATGCCCAATTTCTTTAATGCCTTGACTTCCGCAGCAGTAAACACGCCGATCTTATCAACGCTGAAGGCTGCAAGTTCGATGTCCTCTTTTTTCATGGTTTTTTCCCGTTCTTTGTTCATTCTTGTTGATTATTGTTGATTATTTTGTTGATTCTTGTTCATTCTTGTTTAGTGCCTTTCCTTGCCTTTCTCAGGCCAAATGCACGAGAAATGTAACCTTGCCAACCAAATGCTCTCTTGATTCGCATAAAAAATACCCTGATGATAAACTTGGCATAATTCGGACATCTAAACCGATCCTTGCATTCCTCGCACGGTTTGACTTCGATTTCATCTTGCTCGTCGTCGTCCGAGCATATATCATCGACGGTGACAATTTTTTTTGCCATTTGGCTCGCCACATGCTCATTTAGTGTCCTTATTTATCACTTTATCCTTGTCAGTCAGGCTGCGCTTGCAACCCAGGCAATATTCCTCGTTTGATTCTACCACGAAGACGAGGGTTGACTTCGCGCTGCACCACGGGCACTTGATTTCATTCGGTTTCTTGATCACTTTAACCATGATGTCGTTTCACCCGCCCGTGCCTTATTTCTTTTTGTAATCCTTTCGATTTTGTTTTTTCTGTATTTTCTTCGTCCATGCCGACGAGCATTCGGAGCAGCATGTTACATAGGTCGTGTTTTTAGCCCGAACTGCGAAATCCCTATGACATTCCTTGCAATTCCTTATTATATAAGCATATGGATACCTGGTCATGTTTAGGCGTGCCGGGTCAAACCTTCCCTTGCCAAATGTTTTTTTATTTTCCATTTTCTATCGGCCTTCAAAATAACATGAGCTGGTGGTATTTCTCGGTTATCCGGGCAGCTGGCCCCGGTTTGCGCGTCGCCTGACGGGGCATGAACCTCTCGAAAACAGGCTCGCCGGTCACACGTTCGGCAAAATACGTTTCATAGGGAACGCTGCTCGAATCGTTGACCCAGCATTCACGCCCTCGCTCGCAAGGCCGGGTTTCACACATGCCCTCGCAATACCTGGCATCGAAATATTCCTGATGACAAGTGAAACAAAGGTGCAAGGCTGCGGTTCGATAATCGTTCCACCCGTGGCCTGGGAAACCATCTTCTTCGGCTTCGTGCTCGGTGAGCTGCTGGATTTCGAGCTTGCACCAATCACAATTTAATCGATTATCCTTGATCATGATCTTTCTTCTCTTTTTGCTGGATTAGGTAAGCCGTGTGTTCTTCTTCACCGTAGTCTTCCGTGTACTTGTCAATTTGATAGTTTTGATAGTGATCACAAAGGCCATGATCCTTACCCGTGAAATCGCATTTGGATTTTGTTTTGCACCCCAATTCGATGTAATTGCACGTATCATCGATAGAATTCTTCAAGGGGCATTTAGTTTTCAATGCTTTAGCCATTTTTACTTCACTCTTGTTGGTTTGTTGCAAATCGACGTGACTTCGTTATTTTCACGTTCCTTCCGTTCTGTTGCCTTTATTTTCATCAGATACCTTGCATCGTTGATCTTATCCATTGCATTCTCGAATATTTCTACCATTTGGTTCTACCTTCATTTTCTATCGATCATGGTCGTGAATTGGTGAAACCGGCATTTAGGACAATATACTTGCCCGGTATCTTCGCTGCTAGAACCAAATTCCTTCTTGTTACTATCCAAGACAAAGCTGGTAGTCAACTCGAATTTGTGCTGGCATTTGAGGCACGTTGCTGAGATATAGAGGGGTCCAACCATTTCACTACCACTTCTTGAACCTGTTTTTCCGAACAACGATCTTGTTCATCTCGTTTTTGAAGTTCATGGTCGCCATTTCTTCGGCAAAGGCCGAGTATCCCAGCCTCAGGTTATATTGGCCGATGAATTCCTTGATTTCAAGTTCAATCTTGATTTCATCGGTTTTATCGAGAATCTTGTCGCCAATGCACACCCGGTTGGTCTTGTCGAGGTATTGCTTGAACTCGACCATGGTCTGTTTTACCTCGCCTTCCAGATCGCATCGACATTCGGGGCATTTCAAGTCAGCATGGTAGTCATCGATCAGCACGCCGCAATGCAAGCAATATAGGTCGTGATCGCCCTTTTCGTTGCTCTTGATATCTTGCAATAAACTACCGATTTCATCTATTACTCTCGATTCTATTGAGGTTTCTGTCATGATGCTCATTCCTTCTCGTTTTTTGGCGAATGGTGAATGCACCACAGGCATAGTGCGGGCATGTTATTCCGGTACGGGTTATCCACCACTTCACAAGTATTGAACGTTTCGGCCCCTTCCTTGAAATCCCATGATGTCGTGTCGTGATGGTTACAAGTGTTCATGCGTCGTTCCGCCCACTTCGATGCCAGCTTTTGCTTCCAATTCTGTTTCATTCGTGATTTCACCTTGCTTGGTTCTTGAATTTTGCCAATTCTTCAATCAGGCTATCATTGATCACCGTTTCATTAGCCAATTGCTTCTTTAACTCTTCGTTTTCCACATGAACGGTCATGGCCTTTGCAACCTGGCACTTGAGGGCTTTGATTTCATCCTGGGCTTCGTTTTCCTGGTCATCGAGCACGGTGACTTCTTGCACGAGCACGGTTTTCTTTGCCTTCTCGAAATACATGACCGCGCCGTGCCGGTTCTTGAATGCCCTGATCGTGACATCCTGGGTGTCGATCCCCTCGACAACGACCGTGATCTTCATAGCCCCCCGCCCTCCTCGACCTGATTCCAAGCAATCGCGCGTTCCGTTTCGGTTAATGGTTTGAAAGTCTTACATTTGTCCCTTCTATCTGGATGCACGGGGCATTCCACGCAGGCTTCAAAGCCAAACCCGCCGGGGTCGAAATGCACGTCACATAAACCGGATTTAGTTAGGTGCCCACAATCCATTCTATATCGCTCTCGTTATCTTCTTAGATTCAGATAGGTTCTGATGGTTTTTGAATGTTTTTTCAGCAAACAACTAGCATTGGCTCGGCCCTCGACGTTCCAAACGACGAGATGACAATCAACACAGATCAAACTTATCATTTCGCTTCCCATGGTTATTCTATTGTGCCGGGTGTTGCGGAACTCGACGGCGGTAAAATGACTGCCCCCGCACCTGTGGCATATCAATTGGTTCATGTTTCACACGGTTTCCTTCTTTTTGATTTTAAGAAATACCATTTCATATTCCTTTGACCCGTGGATGTCCATTTCGAGGTTGTTCTTCTCGCAAAATTCAATCAAGGGCTTTAAAACCTTCCACCATAAAGCACTGAACGAATAATAGAAGGTATCTTGGTTAAAACTCATGCCCTCGACCCGTCCTTTGAACACACGAGTAACAAACTCGTCCTCGGTACATTCGTCGTATAGCTCGGCAAGTTCATCGACCTTGTAGATCAAACGGATTAGCTGCTCGCGGATCAGGTCGGGCATCGTGTCGTTTTTCTCTTCCGTCATGCCTTTGTCGCCTTCTCTAACCTTTTTATCAGCGAATGAATGTCATCAATCCTTACATGGTGTTTTCTAGTGACATGGTTTAACATTGGTTTTTGTTCGTTCATGATGCCTTGTTCTTGCCCTCAGTTTCGAGCATCCTTGCAATTTCACGCCATGTCCCCAACCGTGCCTTCATGTAACGCGCGAAGTCTTTTTGCATTGGTGATTTGACCTCGTGCTGTCTGCCTCGCCCTCGCTTGTACCAAGTTTTTTTCTTGTATCCCATTTTTCTTCACCAGCTAAACACGCGTTCATTCCATTTCATCCAACAATTTCTTTATCTCCAAGGCGCTTGTGCGGGCCAGGCCGACGGGAACGGCATTCCCGATCATTTCTGCGATCTTTTCATTCGTGTCGCCAACGAACTTGTAGTATGGGTCAAACCCTTGAAGGCAAGCCATTTCTCTCAGGTTTATCATCCTGGTTTCGACCGGATGTATTGCTATCGCCCCGTGATTCCATTTCATCGTGAAGGCGGGTTTAGCCGGATCGAGCCTACGGTGCGATTCTTTGAAATTCGGATAGACGGATTCGCCGGGGCCTAGTTTCTCGACACGGGCGATATAGTCAGGTCGTTTCATCTGGTACACGGTTTCTTGGTTTGGTGCGTCGGGGGGAATGCTTGCCAGCACTTGCCCGACGGTAACATATGGCTTGTCCCCAGGCATACCAAGCCCGCCTTTCTTGAAATGTGTTGGCCGAGGGAATGAAGGAACAGGGCAATCAAACCGGGAACCGAGAAACATAACCCTCGGCCTGGCTTGCCCGACACCGTACCAATGGGCATAAAGTTTCTTGAATACCACGTCATAGCCAATAGAAGAAGAACGTGCTACGAGCCATTCTATCACTTTCATACCGTCCGGTCTTTTCATTGAAAGGATACCGGCGACGTTTTCCATGATAAAGTATCGTGGCTGTATCCCCTTCACGATGTCGAGAAACCGATCAACCATCGAATTGCGTTCGTCCATGGCATCGCGTTCGCCAGCGAGGGAATACCCCTGACATGGCGGCCCGGCTGCGATCAACGGGATCGGTTGGTTTCCAACCAGCTTCTTGATATCTTCAGCCGATAGCACGTTCAGATCGGCAACGATGCCAACCTTGTCTTTCCTGTTGAGATTATAGGATTCTATCGCGTTCTCGCTCTTATCGACAGCCAGCAAGCATCGGAATCCAGCAGCTTCGATACCGGCTGACATCCCGCCGCAACCGGCAAACAAGTCGATGAAATTGAAAACGGTCACGGCTTCTTTCTTGCCCATGCCATAGCTTAATGATGTGGCTATAAAACCAATGATGCGATCAGGTGATCTTGCCTTCGACATTCCATGTTTGGTTCCACGCGACACGCCAAACCCTCTCCCCGTGCTTCATGGCTTCGGTAAGGGCTTTGTAAATGTCATGGCCTGTCCATTTGATGAATTTCAAGCCAGCTGCGGGCTTGTCCTTGCCCAATTCGGTGATCTTGAAGATCCCGTGTTTCATATCACTTGAATATTTGTTTTGGATGACCACGATATCATCGATCTTGGGGGGCTTGCCTTGCGGGAGGTATTTTTCAATCTCCACGTATAGATCACGACCAGGCCAGGATAGGATAGCCAAGAACGGGTTTTCAGCCATTTTATTTGACCACGTTACCGCGTTCTTTTTGCCCTTTGATTTCTTGTTTCCCGCGTTTTCTTTTAATTCCTGCATGGTCGTCGGGCTTGCCTTATTTTTTGGCTTGCTTGTCCATATTGGTATGACGTAAGCATATTTTTCAGTTACATGGACATCCATATCGTATTTTTGTGCCTCGGCTTTGATTACATTGATCAATTCTTGCCATTTGCTATCCGTGTATTCAAAAATGTCATGATATTCAACAACACTATAGGGTCGGCCTTTAAACCGATAGATTTCGGTTGTTTTCGTTTTAAAATCTCCAGCTAAGCCAGATCGCGGGAATCTATCTTTCACGCCAATGTATTCCTTATCTTTATAAAACCTAGTCGGTTTCGTTGCGTTTTCTTTCATTTCAATCAAACGTGCTGCCTTGCCCGCTGTTTTCTTGCCAGCATTGGCATCGGGGATGTAGATCGACGTGAGTTTGTTCAAGAATGCCAACAATACTCCGTGTGGAATCTTCTTACTCTTCCCGTATCTCGCATCGAAATTACCCACGAGGGTTTTAGCATCCTTAGTGAGCATATCATTATCTATCATGCGAACGACTAACCTGACCAAGAAATCATCAAGATCCTTTGGTTTCATGTTCATGCTGATCCTTTTCACGAGCCTGGTAGCAAACTCGCGCCGTTCTTTCAACCCTTCCAGCTTGCCAGCTTCTTGGGCCATTTGTTCGCCAATGTCGCCGCTTTCAGTCAACAGATAGTCAATATACATATCCGCAACGTTTTCTTTGACCAATTCCTTTCCGTTCGTTGATTCAGCCTTCTTTTTTGCCATGATTTATGCCTTTGTTTATTGTTGTTCATTATTGTTTTTTCCGTTGGGTTAGCATTCCCTTTTCGTTGATGTAGTGATCCTTGTAATAACCGCCGCCATAGTGCTTCCATTCCATGCCTCTATCTTGTTTTATGCCAATCTCTATTCTGAACGACACGGTGCTCGGTTTCAAGCGAAGCACGCTATCCCCGGTTCGTTTTCTAAGGTAGCCGAACTCCGGTTTCCAACCCCTTTGTGCGAAATAACGTTCTATCTTGTCAGCGTCGAGCTTGCCTTCAACAGGCGTTGGATCGATAACATGAGCCTTTGTTTTGTTGAGATACAGCTCTTCACGCACCTGACCAGGAATGTAAATGTTTTGGGAAGGGTGGTGTTTTTTCTCGAAGGCAACGATCTTGAGCATGTGGTTCGTGTCCCGCTTGAAGATCGTGTCAAGGCTCGTTATCTTGCTTGATTCCAACGCAGGGGCGATCTTGACGCGGAGTTCCTTCCTGGAATGATAGTTATACCTTGTCCCGTCGCCTTCTATCACATAAACGAGGTTCAAGTCAGGGCGATACTTCTCGTGGAACGCACGTATATTTTCATCGATTGCCTTGATCTGGTCTTCAATCGCCATGAGCCTTCACGTTCAATGTTGCATTGCTTTGAACTCGATAACATCCTTGTATTTTGACCAGGTTCTTGGAAACTCGGTTTTAAATCCTTTCGTATCTTGCACGAGCCACTTTGCTATGTCCTCGTCGGGTTCATCCTCGTTATAACAAAACTCGATTCTAAATCTATCGAATTTATCAGTATCTGTGTCCCTATCAGCAAAAACTTCAAATTCATATCCCTCTTCGCTCGAATGAATTATTGCTCGTGCAATTTTACCTTCTTGGCAATTCACGTCGATGTCAATGCTACCTGGGGGCAATTCAGCATTCAGATCGGTCAAGAAATCGTTGAGCATCTTGTCCGTGCACTTGGTTCTAGCTGCTTTGTTAGCTGACAGGGCGGCTTTTCTAATGAAATTGACTATCCAATCCGCCTTATCCCAACCCTTTTCTGTCAATTTATAGACCCCGATTGAATACTCGCTCGGTTCGTACCCTGACATGCCCTTGCCGCCAGGCCGGTATCTCCCGGATTTGGATTTAACGAAGAATGGTTTTAATGACCCCGTTGCTTGCCCTACCTCGATAACATATTTCTTTCTCACCAGGATGCTCCACATTTCAATCTCGTCGTAGGGCGAATGCACGAACCCGGTTTGTGCGATCCTACGCGCTCTACCATCGGCAGCAGCAATTTCACCGTTATTTTGGGCCATTAGGAGCAGCATTTCATGATTATTGGCACGAAGAGCATCAGGGCCATATCCTTCCGCTTGTGCTATTAAACTATGAAAATGCAGCCCTTTTTCTAGTGAAATGTTATATTTCTCAAGATTTCGTGGCTTTGGCTGTTCTGTTTTCACTTCGATGGCACGGGGTTTGTCAAATTCTTCGATCCTTTTTTTGACGTGTTCTATATTCTGTTTCGTCCTTCTTTCCTTTTCTAGTGATTTTTCATGCAATTTGGGATGCTTGCCTTTCAGTTCTTGGCTTTCACGTTGATTTCTTGCGAGTATCTTCTTAAAAGTTTCGAGCATTTCTTCAAATTCTGCTTTCGTGGTCGTTTTATCATCAGCCCTGTTCAGTTTGTATAATCAATTGCTCGTTTTTCATCTTCTCTATCTAAATATCGTTTCATTGATCTTGTTATTTTCGTGGGCATTATTTTTCACCTTCCATTGGCTATCGAACAGGGCATAAAATGGTTTTAATCACCCGTCCAATGCTTATCACTTGGGTAATCGCCCTTCTTGATACGTTCTTCGACGTAGCCCCGTTTTCCTTGTTTCAACAGCACGACAGCCTTCTTGATCGCCGGTTGAATGAAAATAGATGAAACGCCTTTTACCGTTGCGGTATTTTGCACGTCGATCTTCATGGTTTTCTTGGATCTGACCTGGCCCTCGTTCATGTCCAAGTTGATGTATTTCATCATGTCATCGACGAAATGGATGAACGTTTGCTCCTTTAACTTCATTAATGACTTCAAATGAGATTCCGCATGTGGTTGGGCGGGGAACAAGGTCAAGTATCGGTTCCAATTCACTGTCTTGGTTGGCTCGGCCTGGTTTGCCTTCTTTGGTGCGATCTTGACCGTTTCGACGCGTCCTTGCAAGGGGTAATGGATGGTTTTACCGATCACGACCGCATCCCCGAAGAGCATCGATGAATTGCGGTTCAAACCGAGTTTTTCGAGCAATGCTTCTTGGTAGTTCCATTTTCTCCAATATTCCCATTGCATCTTGTCCCAAACGTCCAACGGGTCGGCCAGGGCTATCGATCCGAGCAGCAAGTGGGTTTTTTTCAGGTCGGCAATCGAAGCAGGGAGCGTCGGTTTCTTGCTTGACTTCCCGCGTTCGTATTCGAGCACGGAATTGGTGAAACCAGCGTCATTGGAATACCAAACTTGTGTCTTGCCTTTCAGAAAATCTGGATCGCCCTTCCAAGCCCTTGCCTCGGCGGTAGCCATGTCGCTCAACGTCCTGGCATGGTATTTCTCGATTTCTTTCTTGGTATAATCGAGGTTCCATTGCGCTAGGTCATGATCCGTGGGGCCAAATCTTGGCTCGGTTTTGATTTCAGCAAGATGGTTTTCTCGTGTTTTGAGTTCCCGTTTCAACCCGTCGATGATTGGCGTTCTCGAATTGGCCTTGTTTGCCTTCATGTTTTCGTTCTACCTTTTTTCATTGGCTATCGAATAGATCGTTGAATAGGTCGCCGGTTCCTTCTTCGATCATTTGCTCGCCTGTCATGTATCTTAACGCGTTGATTTTCTTCAAGATTTCCTTTGACGGGTTGGCCTTGTCATAGATCACTCGATAGGTGCTTGGTTTTGCCTTCACTTTGCCAAAAGATATTTTTGGGCGTTGGATCGCGAATTTTTGGAAGTCTTTTTGCACGATCAATTGATACACGGTATAACTGATCATGGTGGTCAAATAGCCTTGAAGCTTGGTGAGGGTAGCAGCATCCAGATCGTCAACGACGTGGATTTCAATGATATCATCCATATCATTCACGCTATAAGTATGAAGGTTGATACTGTACTTGAACCCACAAGTTTCCTTGAAGAATCGTTCCACGTCAGCAACGGACGCGCATTTCTCGATTGTCAATCGTGTCGGGTTGGCCTTGTTGTTATTTCCTTTTGCTTGGTTCACGAAGGCTTCATTGTAGTAGTCGAGGAGCAATTTGCCGAGGGCTTGCTTTGTAGCAAAGCTGGTTCTCTTTTTAGAATCTTTGAGAATCTTGACGTTGTATTCCTTGAATATACCAGCAGCAAGCTCGCGGAATCCTTTGAGTGCCAATTCCTCGTCGTATATGCCCTTTTTACGTTTCTTGTCGTAATTGGTGGATAACGGAACGAACCAATTTGTGTAGAGCTGGCCTGCGGAAGCTAAAAACCAATCGAACGCGTCCTGAGCGAGGCTTTGATCGGCCACTTGCTGCTCGACCGGCACCTGATTTCCTTGCTTGGCCTTGAAATTCATGGTCGGGTGCATCCTATCCCGAAAGCCTTTCCATGCCTCGAATATGCTGTCATACTCGCCATAGTTTTCGTTCCAAAGGCCATATCGAAGCGCGTGGATCGCCCGTTCCTCGTAAGGCAAGGTCATCCATTGGTCTTCGCTAAGCTTGGCCTGTTCCATGACGGGTTTCATGTCAGCCTGGCCCTTGGCGTTATCGAGCTGGTCTTGGCTGAGTTCAAGATAGGTCATGCGATACCGTTGGCCTTCTTTGTTGCCCGTTGCACGCCACATATCTACTTGTTCGATGACGTATAATATCTGGTCGTCGTTATTGACATAAACCGAGTATTCATCGGCCTTCTCGAATTGCTTGAACCCAAGATAGTCACGGATCGCCTTTGCGGTCTTCATGGGCGGCTGTTCGTTTCTTTTCGTTTCCGTGGTTTTCTTAGGTGCTACTTTTATCACGGAATCAGTGCTCATGATATAAGTCTTGCCGTCATCGAATTTGACATGGATACTAGTGCCATTTTCGTGTAATGCCACTACATTCCCGATCTTGCCAACCAGATGATTTGGTGGTGGGCTAACGATGTCGGTAACGACCCCGGGCATGTACATCCGCTTGGGCATCGGCAGCAGCTTGACTTTCATCCCAATTTTCAATCCTTCCGCCCTGTTCTTTGCACGGATCTGCTCGTTTTTCTTCGTGGTCGTGTTTTTCATACCTTCCGGTTTCTTTGTTAGCTCGGCAATCATCTTGTTGACATGCTTTTGCGTCGTGGTAGAATCGACCTGGCCGATCATGCGGAAAACCACGTAATACGAGAAGCGGTCGCCGTCGATAGCGTCACCACCACCCAACACGCGCATTTGGTCGAGTTTTTGGCCTTTTTCTGGAGAATCGTTCCGTTCAAAGACCGCGTGTTCCGGGGGTTGCCCAGGATTTACCGACAAGTGTTCTTGAAACTCGTGAGCATCGATATCGCTAATTATCAACCCGTCTGCTATGAACACTACATTCTTCTTGCTTTGCTTGATAAAGGCTTTGATATCATCGGATTTCAAGTATTCAACAGCCTTGCTCTTGTTTTCAAAGCCCATGGCGTTCCCGTTGTTAAAATTCCAAAAAATGATCATGGGATTTGTTGCCCTGTTCCTGGCGAGGGTCGATGCCTTCTTTGGCTTCGCGGTGATCATGCTGGCGATCTTCACCATTTGTTGCCGCAAGGCCGTTTCATCGGTTCCTTGAAGGTGCGTTTTTGAATCACCGTGCCCCGTGGCCCATCTAATGCCAAAACCAGAACCGTAGTTTTCTGCGGTTACATAATAGCTCTCCGGGCGTTTCTTGCCGGTCGTGTCGAGATTCCAATCACCGTCCTTCACATGAACGAGCGTGTAGCCGTGCTTTTGCCACTTCCAATTGCGAGGGGCCTTCACGTCAGGATTAGACGTGTATTGTTTTGCGATCCTACCTTCACCAAAGACCTTGCTTTTCTCGATCAAGAGGTTTGCGTCGTATTGTTCACGTGTCATGACGACCAGATCGCCGGTATAAGAACTCATTTCGAGCAATTTCTTCCGTGCGTGTGTTGCCTCGGCCTTCGTGCCTAAAAAGCCTGTGTTGGCAATCTCCTTGTAGTTCGTGCCGATTTCGACCACCAGATAATCGCCCCTTGGTGCATCGTTTTTCATGGCTCGATTGCCATGTTTTTCAGATAATTTTGCCATGATTTTTCGACCTTGTTCAGTATTATTCCATTTTCCCCGATTCTAGTTGCTTGATATATGCTTTGTTTTTTGCCGGTTCTGGATCATTTTCGATGATAATCAAATGCCTTGGTTTATATTGTCCTTCAATGGTCAAATCGGTTTCTCTAAAAGGTACTCCGGCTTTTTTCAATATTTGTCGTGTTTTTACCAAGTATTCCTCACTCACATAAAATTGGCCGTGGCCGTAGTTGATCATGGGGATCTTAGCATCGATCAACGCGTCTAACGCCGGTGGAATATTTTTATTGATATTTACTGCTCTATTCTTCGCCGGTTTCTTGCCCCCGGCCTTGTTTCCCAACCTTGAGCCGCTATACAAGAACTCGCGCGCTGCTTTTGGGCCTAAGTCATACTCTTTCATCACGGCTTTGACCTTGGCTTCGTATTCTTCGAGCGAAATGACGCGAAAATCATCCTCACCATATTCCATACCAGCTTCTTTCCATTCTTCAATATTGTTGGCGATTGCCTTCTCTGCCTCCGCTTCGGTTGCATAAACCCAAGGATCGCCCTTTTCATCAGTTCCCGATAGATGCCATTTCTCGCCAATCGAGTATTCTTCGATCATCCAACCTGTCGTTGGCCTTTTGGCCTTCTTTGCTGGTGCTTTGCCGAGATTGCTATCAAGTGCCTTGATCCTTTCGTATTCATTGGTTTCCTTCGCCGCTTTTGCCAGGTCGAAAGTCATGACGTTACCATTTAGGGAAATGACCTTCGCCTTACGTAACCCCTCGTCGGTGCGCTTTTGCAAGTCAGCAACCTTGTTAAAAGCATCCGTGAAGGTCTTGAAGGTGAACTTTTCACCCGTATGGGTTTTCAACGAAATAACGTCATTCTTACCTTGTTTGATGATATAATCGTCGTCCGAAGCCTTGATTTTCGTTCCGGGGCTAATTTTGGCAGCGTTCGAGTTTTTCTTCATGTGCTTGCACTTTTGTCGAGGATTTGTGGCTTATATTTGCGAGATTAGGTTCTCGAAAATGTCATTGGTTGAGAATCCGTCGCGCTTGGTTATATTCCTTTCGTGCGCTTTCCTGGAAACGTTTATACGAGCGTGGATCGGAACACTAGACATGGAGAAAACTAAGCTTGGTAATAAAATGAACGTCATTTTTCACGAGAACCCGGCCACCGAATTTACCACGCTCGCCTTGAACGTGAAAGTGGGTTCGGACGAAGAAACCGCGCATCATGGCATTTCTCATTTTACCGAACACATGATGTTTGAGGGAACTCGCAAACGAACCCCGTTTGAAATCGTGAATGCCATTGAAAGCGTTGGGGGCTATATCAATGCTTCTACATCAGAAATCAACACGGTTTATTTTGCGAGCGTTCCTATCGGAAACGAGAAAATCTTGTTTGACGTGATCCATGACCTCGTGTTCGATCCTGTTTTCAAAAATGAATCCATTATCAAGGAACGTTCTATCATCATGCGCGAGTATGAGAATAGTATCGACGTTCCCGAGGGATGGTTATGGCTTAAGACCTATGAATCCATGCTTGGAAAGCCCTCGGTGATAGGTAGCAAGCGGGCAATAGCTGGCATGAACAGGGCTGCGATCCTCGATTTTTACAACGCCTGGTACGTTCCGAATAACATGAGCGTCATCATTACCGGAAGGCAGCCGTTTTTTGAAGAAATCGACCGTTGTTTCTCGAAGCACGTAGCGGGCAAGATACCACGCAGGCAAAAACTCGTTTCAACGTTTCCCTCACGAAAGATGGTTTCTCAACAAATGGGAAAGGACGCTGTTTATGTCATGCATTCCGTACCCGTTCCTGGCCTTGATAGCGATGACTCATATGTGCTGGCCCTCATACGTTCCATTCTCGACCGTCCCATGAGCGGTAGGCTGAACGTTGCAACAAGGATACGAAAGGGTCTTGTTTATGGCATAAATTGTTCCAATTATTCATCCCGCGAGTATGGCATTTTCAACGTTTCTTATTCCACGTCGAATGAAAACCTAAAAGAATGTCAAAACATCGTGCTTCGTGAAATTAAGAAAGCTGGTGAAATAGATGACGTTGAACTGAGAAATTCTAAAAACCACATAAAAGGAACCTTCATGAGGGCTAAAGAACGCATGAATGCTTTGATCGAAGTGCTTGCCTTTTGGGACACGATTGGTGACGTGTCCTTGTTCGATAAATACGTTCCGAGAATCATGCGAATAAACAAGGCCCAGGTTGCGAAGGTCATGCAAAAATACCTGTCCGGTGACGTTTTCACGGCAATTTCGACCTGATTTTTCACTACATCGAGTTATTCGTTATAGTGAATTTTTCATGTTTTCTTCTAAGTTTCAAGTTTATGTCATTCCTGGGCGAAACCTTTATTAGATCGGCTAGTGATCCTTGCCCTCGACAGCATGTGATCCTCGAGAAAAAGGTTTGGTCCTCGAGAAAATCGTGCTGGACAGGCGCAAAAAACATGGCGAAAAAGAAGGATTCCGAAGAGGAATCATCCGAAGAAGAAGAATCGGAAGAAATTACCGAGGAAGAGACCAAGAAGCTGAAAAAAGACATCGTGGTGGAGCTTGCCGCAAAGGTAATATCTAGTTATACGCCTATGCAGGTTTCTTTGAGGCAAATCCATTATCGAATTGTAGAAATGTCGAAGGCACTTTCGGGGTTCAAATACTCGAACTCTAGGAACGAATATAACGGGCTGTCAAGGAAACTCACGAAGGCTCGTGAGGCGGGGCTTATCGAATGGGGTGCGTTTGTGGATCGCACGAGAACCTTCTATCCACCAACAATGCCCGATTATTCGCCTTATACCGCTGGCTTAACCGAGGATGAAACCAATCCGGTCAAGATCATTCAAAATTCAATTTGGTGGTTGCGTCGCCGTGCGGATAAGTTCTCCCTCGACAAGAAACTCTATCAAGAAGGAGTTGTCGTGATCGAACTTGAAAAGGCTGCGCTCCAGGACGTTTTCATGGAAGCTGTTGATAACCGGGCGTTCCTCATTCCAACGAGGGGGCAAGGCAGCACCACGCAATTGAAATCATTTACCGACGCGTTGGAATCGTTGGGAAGGTCGAACAAGGGTGGTAGGCCAAATCTTCAATTCCATTTGAAAACATTTGGCGATTTTGACCCTTGGGGCGATAGGATCGTGGATTCTTTCATCGAAAAAACGCAACGTTATGGTGCAAACTATGTTTCCATTGATCGGATCGCCCTGAACGAAAAGATGTGCATTGACCTAAACTTGCCAAAGTTGCTACCGGAGAATGACAAGACCTTACACGAGAAAATCTACGGCAAGAAGCCTTATGACAAGGACAATCCTGACCCTCGCAAGAAATTCGAGCAAGAATGGATTGCAAAATACAAGGGCGTGGTCGAGCTGGACGCGATAGAGCCGCACATGCTACAACAAATGATAAACGAATCGATTGACAAGCACTATGACAAGAATATCTATGCCGAGGTTCAGCGGCTCGAAAGAGTGCTTCATAAACAATATAAGAAGCATGTCGCCAATATCATTGTTGATATGGAAGCAAAATTGAATATAATGAAAGGTGGCGCTGCAAACTCGCCATGAATGAAGCATTAACGCCTTTTTTTCATTAAACTTGCTCTTTTTTTAGGGTTTTGTGCCAGGTATGTCACGATAGCCATGAACGCGTCAAACATGATGAATAACGATGGTTAGTATCATTGATATACATGCACCGATAATGCCTCATTAGATGTCGCATGAAGATCATAACCATTTACATGCCGCAGCATGACCTCGACAGAATCCAAAAACGTGTTGAAAATCAAGAGTTTTCTGATCGTTCGGATGCGATCCGGTACATGGTCAAATTGTTCCTTGATATCAAGGATCTTGGCCCTCTTCTTATACAATTGACTGAAATCATCGAAAAAATGGACGGGAAATCGGGAATCGACATCGGCAAGGTATTTGAAACCGTGATCGAACAGGCGAGACATGCCCAGGCCGATAACAAGACGACCTCTAGTTCCCCCAGGGCCGATAACAAGACTTCAAAATGAAAAAAGATTGATTTAATAGATGGAACGCTTACCCCCGGCTAGTATTTCTTTTGCGGTTTCCGCGCTTGGCTCGTGGTATGAAACAAATACACTGCTCTCGTCGTAGTATGGTTTCGTGGTTCGTATGCTGATATTCTTAAAGCCTTTTCGATTCCTGGCGTTTTCTGCGATCCGGTCGGCAAGCTTGCCGTCGTCCGTCCCGATCACGATCTTGTTGATCTTTTTTTCAGCCGCACCCCAACCTGACATGCCCTTATCTGTCATGACGACGTAATACTTCCGCGTTTGGATCACGGTCACGCGGGCCTTGTTCGCTGCGCTTGTTTTATGAGATGCTTTGTTTTTCACCATTTCTTGGCTTCTACCGGGGTTGCTGGTCTTGTCACGTATCTTTTTTGCATAAGTCTTGATACGTTCGTCCAGCGCGTCCTCGTTGCCCATATCTTCGGAGCTGAACACCTCGTTGAAGCCAGGGAGCGTGAGCCACACTTCAAAGTGTTTCGGGTGCTTGCCGTACAAGTCAAACGCGTCGCTGCCGAGTTCGATGAATGATGGCCCGCCGGGGTTATCGGTCGGCCCGACGTATCGCAGGTAAGCGCTCTTATCTTGCTCGTGCTGCCCGAGGTCAACTTCAGTTTTGCTTGCCGCCTTACGCATCAGCCCGACGTGCGCTGTTTCCTGGTCGTCGCTGGCCAAGCACCCCTTCAGCGATTCTGAACCCGCACCTTCTGGGCCTTGCAAGAAGCCGAGCACCTTGGAAGCAGGGTTATAATCCACCACGGAACCATCGACGTTTGACCACGAGAACCCGAGGATCTTGCCCTCCGTGGCGGGTAGTGCTCGGTTTTTTTTGCCCGTGCCCTTTTTTGCTTTGCTCTCGTTTCCTATATTGGCTATTGCAATGTTATCGAATATTGCTTTAGAAACGCCAGCTTGTTTTGCAAGTTTGGCTCTACCAGCAGCCCCGATGTCGCCATATAACAAATCTTGTATTGATTCAACGCCATAATCTTCCGGGTTGATATAATTCTTCAATTCGTCCTCTAAAGATTGTTGGTTTGCCGGGGTCGATATTTGTAGTTTGTAGAGAATGCGCTTCACGTTTTCCAATTCCTTAGATGCCTTCTTGCCTTTTGCATCATCAGATTGGTTCGTTTTCTTCTTCGTGCTGGTCGTGCCCTTGCGCTTGCTCTTGCGAATGGCCTTGAACGGGGCCGGATCCATGGTTACTATCAAGCCATAATCGCCCACGTCGGGCATTTTGCCGAAGCTAAAACTGAGCTTGGCCTTCTCGACAACCGGATGTGCGTTCATCGCGTCAGCAATTATGTCAGCAGCCCTATCGACAAGATCAATAGCTGTTTCATCCCAAGATAATTTCGGGGGGTGATCAATGTCATATTCTTCGCCCCTTTCTTTTGCTGTTTCTTTTCGAGCATCCTCGATTTTTTTGTCTAGACCGATGACATAAGGCTCGAAGCCAGGCAAGATCGCGTCGGGCTGATAAACGCCACGAGAATCGGAAGCAATCGTTTCAACCATGATCGTGTAGTTATCATTATCTTCGTCGTATATGTCCGTTGGGTCGCTGATTTTCTTGATTTCTTTGAGGGCGTTATCGACATTCGCCTGGACGTGCTTTTCGAGATATTCTTGGTTTATCTTCATGTAAGGTCAGCCATTGGAAGTGGTAGTTCACTGCTAATTAACGAGTATAATGGATAGAAAAACGTTTCTATCGAAAGGCTAAATCAGCCCACAGGGGCTGAATAGTGGCTTTGTTGGTGAAAAGGAGAGAAAAAAAGATCGGTTATGTTGGTGGTTCGCCCTCGCCTGCTTCGTCCTCGCCAGCTTCTTCTTCACTGCCCTCGCCCGCGGCGGGATCTGGTGGGGTTTCATCCTCGCCTTCTTCTTCGATGTCCATGTTCTCGTCGTGCGCGCGGGGAGCGACCAAGTAGAGCAAGTTACCGACAGCTTTCTTACCCTTGATTATCTGGAAGTCAAACAACATCGGCCCGTGGTTCATGCTGGTGATCGTTACTTCCGTGCACAAGTTACCCATTTTGAGGATGTTCTCGATGAACATGAGGGAATAGATGGTTTCCGTGTCGATGTCGGCCTTGAAATCACGGATTTCGCTGTCCTTGTCCTTCGATTCCATGCTCACTTCATAATCCCCGGTGTCGCCTAGTGCGTTGAAGGTCACGGTCTTGGTGTCCTTATGCCCCACCAATGTTACTATGTCAGAAATCAAGGCTGCATCCTTCACGATTTCTCCAAGCGCTGCAACGTCGATCTTGAACCGGACACGGGTTTCGTTGGATTTCTCTAGAAACCCTTTCACGAACTTCAAGGCCTGGTCAATTTCCATGCCGTTCGTGAAACCGCTGTCAATGTCCTTGCCCTTGATCTTGAACTTCCGCTTGCTCTTCCCGTTGCTCATGTGAACTTCCACGTATTTAACGGCTACTTTGTCGCCTTTGCTGTCCGATTTACCGTCGTATTCCAGGCTAACATTGTCGGCGGCATTGGCCCGCTTGATAATCTTCAGGAAATCGGCCACTTGTGTATTGAAAACACACGGGTTTGAGATTTGCCAATCTGCGAAGTATTCCTTGAGCAAAGTCACGGCTAGCATTGCAACGTGGGAGCTATCGATTGCCGTGAAATGCAGCGCATCTTTGGAGAATGCGAAGAGCAAATCATCGACAAGATACGAAACCACGTCGATCATTGATTTGAATGCCGAGATTTCATCGATGCTTACCTTGAATTTGCTCAGGGCCTTCGTTTCGATTGCTGACGGCAAGAGGCTGTTGGGGTCAATTTCTTCGATAACAGGTTCGGGAGCTGGTTCGGGAGCTGGTGCTGCTGGGGCTGCCGCCGGGGGAGCTGCTGCGGGAGATGTTGCTGTCGCCGGGGCTGCTGCTACGGGTGCTGTCGCCGGGGCTGCTGCGGGAGCTATTGTTGCCGGGGCTGCGCCTGGCAAAGGAACAGGCTTGGCCTTGATAGGCTTAGTAACACTTTCTGCTGGCTTCTTTCCCATTTTTCTATCACGATTTGATTTTTCTCATTCGATGTTGACTGTTTCAAGCCATTTCATGGCCTTTTGCCATGCCACAGCACGAGATTTGAACCCGTGCCGAGGATGTTTGTTCATATATGCTTTTGAAAGGTAACACGAACTATAACTTTTGCTTGGTCGATTCTAAGCCCCGGTGTTTTCTCCTTGACCATTTCGGCTAGCTTTTCTTGTTCCATGCTCGGCCTGTTCTTGATCAAAAATTCCATTAACTTGTCAATCGATTCCCAGGCTTGCCAAATCTTTGACGCAGTTTTCTCGGCAACCAATTCATAGCCAACCAATACAGCAAGGGGGCCTTCACGCTTGAGCAACGAATAGATCGGCAACCGGCGGGGGTATTGGTTGCAATGTCGAATGAACGTCTTAGCCACTTCGATTGCCTCCGAAGGATTTTTCACTTGATGCACCGGGATCTTGAAAACCGCTTGTATTGTCATCAGTTTTTGATGTGCTTGCATGATCAATGAATCATCGACCCCGGAAACCATTTGGTATGCCAATCGATCACCATATATCACGATTGCCGAAGGAATCCCCGTGGAATACATTTTGATTGCTTGCTCTTCTAAACGATGTGATTCCTTGCCCGTCGTGCTTCCCACGAAATCACCATATGATTTAAACTCGACCAAACCATCAGCGTTCTCGTTAGTCATGTCAGCAACGTCAAGATTAGGCACTTTAGGTTTTAGGATTATGAAAAACGCCAATTTGAGGGCTTTTCGTTTCCAATTGACCGGATCGTTCTTGATCGTATCCATGAATACTACATTGTCCTCGCGGGTGTCCAATACCCATTTATAGATGTCCTTTGCCAATTATATCACTCGTGGGGTCAATATTGGGTCGATGTCATTTGAATTGCAAAACGGGCATTCAGCTACCTCTTCGATATGGCCTGTTCTGTCCGTTTCCCTATGAGAAATCCACTTGTCGTTCTTGTTTCTAGGAGCTGGATAGGTGAAAATCGGGATCGTGAATTTATGGTTACAAGCAGCACATTTCCAGGCTTTTTTCTTTGATAATAACACGGTTTGCTCGGTTTTATGCACGGTTTTCACCTTCTTGACGTTTTTGCTTCTTGCCAGGGTAAGAAATCTCCGTGCTAACGATGTTGATGACTCCTTGGCCCTTGTAGCTGGCGTGATCATGTGTTTTTCACGTCCTGGTTATCTTTTCTTTCGATTATCGAGAAATTGATGGTTGGCCTGCCACGGTGCTGCGTTTCTGTATAAAATGGAGATTTCTTCACGTCACCTTCTATCATTAACCGCTTTAACGCGTCGTATATTGTCGTTCTTGGCACTTTCAAGGCGTGTACTAGTTTATCACGATTCATCGGGCCATTTTTCAATGCTACCATTATATCCGCTTTCAAGGTAGGGTTTCCCTTCTTTTCCCTTGGTTTTGCTGAATCTTGGCCTTCCATGATTATCATGCCTTGTCTTTTTTCCTTAACTTGCCGAGCAGATCACGATCACAATTCAAGCAAACAGGATCTTCTGTGAGTTTTTCTTCATAACCAAACCCTAGCCTACATCCGCACCTTTCGCACGTTCCTTGTTTCTCGATTGTTGGGTTGCCCACGTCATGCACTTCGCACGCACCACAAATCGGGCATGATTTGAGATTATAGAACGGGTCGAAATTTATGGCATTATTAACAATGACCGGCCCCTTGAAGTGTCGTTTACAAGCCCGGCAATAATATACTAACCCGTCATTAAGAACGCGTTGTTTTTTCTTTGTTTCATCGATTTGCCAGGTGATCGATTCAGGCATGGTGAACGCAACTGTTTCCTCGACACTTTCTATTTCAGTGGCAATAGGAACTAGCGTTTCCTTAGTGGCTAAGACGGGGTTAATAGTGATGTTCGTGATTTCTTTAACTATTATCGTGCCTGGATCTTCCCAAACTCGTTCATTGGCTTCCGCTTCTCGTGGTGGAGAAATAGGGGGGGCGGGCGTTGAACCCGCGTTATCTACATGGTCAATTAACTCTTCTTGGGTTTCTAATCGTGGTTCTTGTTCAAGAACCGTGGCCTGGACAGCCGTTTTCTTCGCGCGTGTGTTTTCGACCGGAGATGAACTGCCCCCCGATGATTTAACGGGCGCATTCGAGAAAAAAGCGTCGAAAGAAACGTTTTTCCCGTCCTGTTTTTTTGCTTTCTTTCCCATTTTCAAATCATTGATTTATAATTCATCGTGATACCCGTTTAGGTTTTCTAAACCCGTGAAAGGTTGTTGCTTGGGTTTCCATTTGATGCTACGCATGTCAACCTTCGATCTGGCCTTTTTTGTTTTTAATTCAGCATTATTTTCTTTTACTTTCATGCCATTTTTAACGCGGAATATGGTTTCTGTCATTACTAGTTCCTTTTTGAAGAAATCAGTTAAAGCTTTGCGTAGAAACGAGGAACGTGAATCTTCTTTGTTGGTTTCAACGATAACGTCAACGAAATCCCATTGAATGGGGGACATGCTGATCGAGATACAGCAGTCTTCAAGGCTGCATTCTTCGAGATTTTCAGCCCATAACCGCTGTGCTATTTGCTTAGGAACGTGCTTGAACCAAACATTAACATCGACATCAAGCGTTGCCTTGTCATCAACCCCTGTTGAAATTCCCGTGAATAAATAGAATTGGAGAAACATTCCTTGTCTAACGAGTTCGGATATGTTAGTGTGCAGCCCTATGTCTTTAAAATAGGTAAAAACATCATGCTGCGCTTTCGTGATATGTGTCGTTAGGATTTTCGATGTCATGTGCCTTTCACTTCTTCGTTTCTACCAAAACATCCAATGTTTTTTGACCACCAAGCACCGCGTCCTTTCCCAAGCAATGTATCTTGAAATGGCGGCACATCGAGCACTTCATGACCCCGCCAGGCTTTGGCCTTGCTGACTTTTCACCAGCACGATACCGTTTGATAGCCAGCACCACGTCCAAGATCCTTACAAGCCCGGCGGTGTAATCTTCTTTGCTGACGGGGAACTCTTCACGTTTCAACGAGAAATCTTGCTGAGAAATCCACAAGATCACGAAAGTTTTTCCCTCGTGCCCGAGCTGCATGGCATACGCGTTTCCTTGCCCCGTGGCCATTGACCTCTTGAGAGCGGGATACGAAATTTCACTACAGGGCATTAACCCGACCACGCGGAGAAAATTATCGTGTTTCATGGTCTTAAAATCGGCCAATTTCATGAAACCATTAGCTGGGGAACGCAAATCGACGTGGCCGGTTATCTTGATCTTGAAACCTTCGATATCAAATTGATGTGAGATTTCTTCTTCGGCCTTGATAATATTATCTCCGAATTTGTCCCTTAATTTACCTTGTAAATATTGATGAATGATCGTGCCTATCGCGGCGATCCCGGTCGTTCCTGGTAGTGAAATCACGCCTGTTATGGCATTTTTAAACATTTTAACTTCGATCTGGTCGATTGACATTGGTGGTGAGGGCGGTAAAATTCGATTCCAGAACAGCTCATAGGTACAATCTTCAAATTCGCTGTCACGGAACCAATTATCTTCGAGGGTTTGATAGCCCGAATAGGCTAGCTCGTATAAAATCTTGAGAATTTCAAGCTCCAAGTCAATGTAGGCGGGGCCATTCCCCCAACGAATCCAGGCGATTTTCCTGTTGATTTCTTCAAGGTTTTTTTCCGCGCTGGCCTTCAATTGTAGCAATGTTTCGAGTTCCTTTTTATCCGCCGGGATTATCTCGTTTTTTACCATGTGGAAGCCCCTTCCCGTTCATAGATGGAAAAAATAAAGAATATCACGTATGCTGCTCATCCGCTGGGCCTTCGTCGTCCGGTGGTGAAAAATCTTCTTGCCCGTCGTTAGAAGTTGGTGCTGCGGTAGCCTTGATCACTTCTTTCAATTGGTCGAGGAAAGCGGCCTGCATTTCTTTGATAGCAACCACGATCTTGTCGCCCATTGCGTTGATCGCATCTATAACCTCGGCCTGAAAGGTCAAAGAAGCACCACCGGAACCCGTGCCCGTGCCGCCCGACCCCTTCCCCGAACCCCCG
>Ga0315273_10000837_pt1 | contig 33598 bp, 25 predicted proteins | sample YL17G02_0_MG_FD_205753 | JGI IMG/M metagenome (GOLD analysis project Ga0315273, IMG submission 205753) | Sediment microbial communities from Yellowstone Lake, YNP, Wyoming, USA - YL17G02_0 | ecosystem: Environmental > Aquatic > Freshwater > Lake > Sediment | place: USA: Wyoming | collected...
TGGTGGCGCAAGGTTCGGTTGCCAACGAGGAGACTGTTAGGGCGGGCCGGGCATTCTACGTCAACACGACAACTGCCGTCGCTTCAGTCGTAGCGCTGCCGACGACAGCCGTGAGTTTGGCTCTCTACAATAATGAGCCGGACGGCGGTAAGTCTGGAATTATCGACTGGGTTGCGGCCATTAACATCGTGGCTGGCGCTGCAACTGGGACTTCGGAAATCATTGCAAATCTCGGCCAGGTTCGGGAAACGCCTCCGACAGACGCTGCCTTGGCCATTAAGAAGGCAAATGGTATGGGCCCCGGGAAAGATAGCAGGATGTTGACGATCGTTGGTGGTACCGCCTTACCAGCGGCAACCGGCATTGCGGCCCAATGGTTCCCGCTCGGGTCCGCAGTCGGCAAAACCGGAGCTGTTGCAGTTGGTGTAAGCATCTTCATCCCGGTTGACGGAAGATTCATCGTTCCTCCGGGACGCTATTTCGCGTTGCACACGTTTTCGGACATTGTGACCGATACATTCCAGGTTTTCGTAGGATGGCACGAGAAGCAAATCACTCTGGGTTAAGCACTCTACAGTAAGGAGAAAAGAAGATGGCAAGAATTCCAAAAAGACTTTACGGGCCAGCTCAAATTGCGACTGGCCCGACAACAGTTTACACGGTTCCGGCCGTGACCAAGACTGTGATCCGCCAATTTCACGTCAACAACCCTTCGGCCTCGATCGTTACCTTGACCGTCTCGATCGGAGCTGATGCTGCTGCAACCCGCTTCTTGGATGCCTACAACATTCCAGCGAAGGGTGCCGGCGTTACTGATTCCGTTCGGGATATTTTCGTCTATCTCCCGATGGATGTTGGCGAAATTCTCACCCTATCAGCAGGGACCAACCTCGTCCTCGTGATCATCGTCACGGGTGACGAAATTATCCTTGGATAGGATTGTGTAGGTAGTTTTTGTGTAGTGAAACAAGGAGGAACTATGTCGGATAAAATTCCGCAGCAGCAAAAATTCGACCACGGAACCGGGTTAAAAACGACAGCTAAGCCACTCGCTTTGCAGGGAATGGGCTTAGAGGATCTGGCGCTTCCTCTCCCGGACCCTTGTGGTGTTGACAGCTTCGACGATCCAAACGGAGAGTCACCTTCGGCGAGCTTCAGCAATGCCACCTATAAGATGGAGGACTAACAACCATGGGGAATCAGGTTAAGTACATCTCGAAGACGGTTACGACTGCCGCTACCAGAGTGCAGTTGGTTGCTCCTGGAAGCGGAACGCTTCCCTGCCAGGCGGTTCTGATCCAGGCCAAAGCTGGAAACACCGGCAAAATTTTTGTAGGGGATGAGACCGTTGCATCTGGTGCCGGTTTAGAACTGATCATCCCCACCGCAACTAAAAACGATTGGTACCCGATCACCAGCGGAGATGGCACCGACTCCATTGAGCCGCATAACATCTGGCTCGATGCCGCTGTAAACGGGGAAGGCGTGAATGCGCTTCTGATCAGGAGATAACATGTCCACCGGGGCCAATGTGATTGACACCGTTCTGGATATGCTCGAAGAAAATAAGGTAACCCCTATTTTCTGGACGCGGGCGGAACTGTTTGTCCATCTGAACGACGGCATGATGGAGCTCAACTTAATGGCTGGGAAATACCAGTCGGAACAGGCATTCGCTCCTACCGTCAACACGATACAGACCACGCCCGCTGGTATTATCGGGATTCTTCATATTGGAACCAGCTCCAAGGTGCTCATCAGAAAACGCAGCCTGGAGGGTATGGATCGGGAAAAGCGGTCATGGGCGAATGAAGTAAGCCCGAACAACGTGATCAAGCGCTGGGGTCCTGTGGGCCTCAATCTCTTTTTTGTCTATCCAAAACTAAATGCACCGGGTATGACCGTGAATCTCACGACGCTTGACATGCCTGGTGTGATCGGTGAGGGCACAACAATTCCATTGGATGAAGAATACGTCGAGGCCCTGATCGACTATACATTTCACATGGCCAGATTCAAGGAAGGGGGTCAAGAATTCTCTCTGGCAATGAAGAACTACGAGGAATTCCGGGAAACCTGTGGCTACATCATGCGGCGTAAACTCTCGGAAAATTATGTGCTTTGGTCAAAGGAGCCCCATGCCGACACGGGGCCTCGGTATTCAACCGGTGCGAGGAGTTAAAACGTGGCCACAACCGTTGCCCAGTTACTGGCCCAGATCCAAACAATGGTCATGGAAGACGCCACATTCTCGTCCGGCCTTTGGTCGATCACCGAGATTATCGGGTACATCAATCAGGCTTCTGACCAGTTCATGCTCCAAGCGCAGGTTTCCAAACAATCAAATGACATTAATCCGGTCGCTGGAACGCGGCAATACGCAGATCCCGCCAATTCCATGCAGCTTGACCGACTTGCCTTTCAGAATATTCCACTGTATCGAAGCAACGTCCATCAGTTAGACCTGTCGAACCGTAACTGGCGGACCCTTCCAGGAACTCCACGAAGCTATCACCAGGATCACTTGGCAAATAAGCAGTTTGAACTGGATCGTGCGCCTACCGCTGCTTTAGTCGCGGCCGCTGCAAAAATAAACGTGATCTCAACGATTCATCCCCCGGCCGTCGCCGTAGCAGGAGACAACCTTCAGGTTCCGGATTTCGCTGTCTACGTCGTCAAATTCGGCGTTCTCCAGCGCATGTTTGCGAAAGAAGGCGAGGCACAGGACGTCGCCAGGGCGAAATACTGCGAAGAGCGGTTTGGCTTTGGCTGCGGCCTCCTCTCGAAATTCCTCGGAACAGAAACGGATACACCGCTTCCGGAGGTAGCCAAAATTGGCTGAAGAACGGAACCTTCCCCATACCTTTGAAAACATGGGCCTCTTGCTGTCCAGGCCTGGCGATGCGATCAGTCCGAACCATTTCACGATCTTTAAGAACATGGAATCGTTCCGGACTGGCTACATCCAGAACCGCCAGGGATCGATTGAGATTGGCACAGAGGCCAGTGTGACGCCCGTACTGTTCGCGGCGGCTGTTCACAGCATGGGTTTTTACCTTCAATACCCGGAGGGTTTTCCAACCGATGTTTACTTTGGCGCTGGTACGGATCTCATTTACCGACAGAATGGCCCGCTAACAACTCTTCAGTCTACTGACTACGTAAAGTTTACGGGGAATCCGATGGTCATGGATTCTTACAAGATATTCAACTCTTTCGATCCGTGGGAAATTGTTTTTGATCTCAATAAGCGGGTGAAGGCCCAGGATGCCAACGTCTACAGCTTCGGGATTGCTGAACCAACTAAGTTGGCCACAGCGGCAGTCAGTGGTGCCGGTCTTCTCAACGGAAGTTACGATTGGGTCTATCAGTACCGCAACCTCAACACAGGGTCCGTCAGCCCTCTTTCACCGATTATGGCGGCCCAACTCGCGACCGTGAACCAGGCCGTTGATGTCACTGTCCAACATCCGACTGATCCCCAGGTGACACACATCGATCTCTACCGGGCTGGCGGAACTCTCGCCGGAACATATCTTTTCGTCAAAACGATCACGGCCACGACATTTGGAGGCGCCGTGGTAATCAACGATAATATCGCCGATTCTGGTCTGGGAACTGAGGTTACAACCCTTCAGATTCCTTTCTCGAACATCCTCGGAGTGGCCACTACCGTCCGCAAGACGACGGATAACGGAGCAACCTACACAAATTACACGACCAACGCGAGTGACAACAATGCTGCCACTGAAGTAGACATTTCAAGCCTTGACACCCTGGCCAACGGTGATTGGCTCGTGGTTGGGTCCGACGTCCAGCACCGAAAGCTTATGATTGGAATGGACGCCGCTGTGAATTCAAACGCTTCCGTGATGACGGTTCAATATTGGAACGGTACGGCCTGGTCAAACGTCGCAAGCCTGAAGGATGGGACAGCGCTGAGCGGAAAGACGTTTGGACAGAGCGGAATTGTCACCTTTAAAGCCCCGCTGGACTGGGTGCAGAACACGGTAGACACCGTGCTCGCCTATCACATTCGATTCATCGTCTCGGCCGCGCTTGATGCTACTGTCAAGATCGACGAAATCCGCATCAGTTCGAGTCCTATTGACGCCGATGTTTTCACGATTCACAAAGATCGAGTATGGGTCAACGATTTGAATAACATGGATCGCCTCTGGTTTAGCCAGCGCATCCGCGTCGAGGAGTTCAGGCTGGACAACTTCATCATGGTCGGCCAGGGCAGCGATCGCGTTCGACGGCCGATATCCGTCGATGATCAGATGCTCTGCCTCACCGACAATACCGTCTATAGGATCCTGGGCGGTGACGAACTTTCCTTTGAGGCAGACAAGACAGGGGCGCCGCATGGCCTTTACGCCCGGTACGCCATCGCCGTTGGCATGGGTAGGGTGTTCTACCGTGCCTATGATGCGGTTTACGCTATGTCCTCGACAGGTGAGACGCAGAAGGTCACTGAGTCCTTTGACCAGCTCTTCCGCGGCATTGCCGGTGGTTCTGACGTTACACAGGCCGCGTTCTTTAACTCTTTCAACCAACTCGATTACGAGCGGCTTCAATACTACGACAACAAGCTTTATTGGAGCTACAAGACGAGCGCTGGAACTCGCTTCGAGCTGATCTACGATTTCATCACCGAGCGCTGGACCCAAACCGACAGGAAAGTAACCTGCTATCTGCCTGTGCCATATCAGGGGAGGCTCTACAGTGCCCATGAGGATTTGTATGTTTACCACAGGAACGTAGGAACGCAGGATGTTGCCGCTTCCGGCGCCGTCGATATCTCGATGGATTTCCGGGCCGCTTACCTCAATTTCGATACCCCGGAGCAGGACAAGAACTTCGTTGAGCTTGTTCTGGATCTTGATACGGGTGGCGCTGCCTTCTCCGTCCAGCTCGATTTCGAGAACGGAGATTTCTCGACAACCTATGCAATTACAGCAGCCACGGGTCGGAGATTGATCTGGATGCCGATCAATCTTGGCATCGGGATCTTCGCCAAAAACGTTGGCTTCAGGATCACGACCCTCAACCAGAACACCAGTATTAAATTCTACAAGGTCAATTTCAACTTCTGGGTTGAACCTCGCGAGCTCAACAAAACCTCTTGGGATTGGAGCGACTACGGAACTCCAGACCGTAAGTATTTCAAGCAACTCGTGGTCGACATGGACACCCAAGGAGCGTCGGCTGATGTTCTCGTCTATCTTGACGGGGATACGCACTGCATAGGCTACCCGAACCCAACCTTCGCAAATGTCCAGACGACAACAAGACAGAGGGTTGTGCTCTCGCTTCCGATCGACACAGAGGGAAAAATCGCGAAGGTCCACGTCAAGAGTTCTCGGCAGTATTGGCAGGTCAAGGTTTATGGCCACTATTTCAACTACATCGCGAACGGCCTCGAGGTAGGGAAGAACCAAACAGAGTGGAAAGATTGGGGCTGGCCGGCTGACAAACGCTGGAGACAGCTCATGATCGATATCAACACATTCGGCAAGGATATGCAGTTGAGCCCGGAGTTCGATGGGGCCGCGGCTGAAACATTTACCGTCAACACGCCAGGGCGGCGGCTGATCACACATTCAATGCCGCCCAACACACTTGGGAAGCTGGAAAGGCTCGTGTTTAACAGATAAATGGCAATCGTCAAAACAATCTCAGAGATCCTAGCAATTCAGACACTGGCGGCCGGAGCCTTTAAGAAGTCCACCGACATTGACGTTACCACTGCGATCTCCTGCGATTTTTTCTTTTCGTTCGCTCCTAATGCGACAACCGATCCAGATTTTTCGACACAAATGCTCATTGAGGGATCGATGGACCCAAGCGGACAGTATTCTTGGGTGCTCCTGGGGAATATTGGGAGCGGGAACGACGCCGCTACCTCTAATACCCTGGATAGCGCCCTCGCAGTCGGAGCCACTGTAATGCCGGAAACCGCTGCGTCTACCGCTATAGCGCCAGTGAATTCATGGATCTTCATCAGGAATGCGATATTGGCCAACAGTGAGTGGAAAAAAATCAAAAAGGTCAACGCTGGGGTTAGCTACGAATTTTACGACGCAATACAATTCGCGCAGTCAGTCGGTCAGACCTGGTTCAATAAGGGAATCCAGGAAGTTATCAATATCGACACCCAAGGTTGGAAACGTCTCCGAGTGAACGTTTGGAACAACTTTGGGCAGATCAACCGGGACTGTGTTCTCAAGGTTAAGATGATTAAGTCGGAGGGCTAATATGCCGGTTACTAAAACTCTTTCTACGCCGCTCGCTCTCCAACAACTGGCTGCTGGTGCCTTATTGAAGTCGGCCGTTATAGATGTCTCGACCGCCTACTCCATTGATGTTTTTTGGAGCTTTAGTCCAGACAGCGGTGCTGTTACACCGGATGCTGCTACCCAGTTGATGGTCGAAGGCTCAGAAGATGCCAGTGGGGATGGGGGATGGTTCACAGTAAGTTTTCTTGGCAGCCGCATGAGTCTCGCTACCGCTGATACCTTGGACAGTGGCCTATCTGCTGGAGCTACTGTTATGCCAGAGGCTTCGGCTTCGGCAAGTATCACGCCGATCAACAGTTACATCTTCCTCAAGAATGCGACCATAGGGAATAGCGAATGGAAACAGATTTCAAAGGTGAATGCCGCGACCAGCTTGGAATTCTTTGATGGTGTCGTGAACGCTCAAGCTGGCGGTGAGACGTGGTACAACCAGGCAGAGCGATTCACAGTCAGTTTTAATATTGAGGCTCTGACCAGGATTCGGGCTGTGGTCAATAACAACGCAGGTGGAACAAACCGGAACGTGATCGTTGAATGCAAGGTGATCGTCGCTACCTAAGCCATGGCTATCGCAAAAGACTACGTTGAACTTTTAGCTATGCAGGCCCTCGCAGCTCCGGCGATCGTCAAGAGCGCTGAGCAGAACGTCGCCACTTATCTTTCGGTGACCCTCGTTACCTGGTTTACACCGGATTCTACTGCCAGCCCCAGCACTGGATTTATTTTTCAATTTGAAGGGAATCTTGATGACACAGGAGATAGCGGCTGGTTCACGATCGATCAGGTCCAGTCCGACACAGCGGCATCTTTCAACCAAACTCTCGACAATAACGTTGGCGTTGGAGATACGACGATTGTTGATGGTGGCGGTTCATTTGGTGGATTTCTGCCGCTTCTTGGGTATTCGTACCTTAAAAATCCTACCTTCGGGCTCAATGAATGGGTTAGAGCCGGGCGGGTGAACGATGGTGTGAGCTTCGTAACGATGGACCCCGTGACAAATGCTCACGCGGCTGGGCAAGTCTGGAGAAACATGGCACGAGTAACGGTTCGGGTTGTTCCATTGGAATCTGTCAAGAGGTTCCGCGTGCTCGCCAATAACTACGCCAACGGCGCGGCCGGGGATCAGCCGAATATTATTCGCGTTCAGGGGACCTTTACAAAGGGCTAAAGATGGCATTCGGAAAGATCAATTCAGTTATTTGGGTACCGCAGACAGTCTTGGCGAACACCTACTTGGTCTCTGCCCCGATATCTGTCCCCGCTGCACTGAGCGTCACATTTCTGCTGTATTTCGTAAATCTGGTCGCGAACTCCTTTGGAAACGTTGGACCGCTTTTTGTGATTTACGCCTCTGATTCTGATACTGACGACAGTGGATGGATTCCCTTTTGCCGGGTCGCTCTTCCGCGTAACTCGGCCGCCATCGATACCAATAGTTCAGCCGTAGCGGCAGATGCAACCAGCATCGCGACGACAACCATCAACACGGGAAACCTTGACAACAATAACTGGATTTTCATTAAGGACGTTGATCTTGCGGCGTGGGAGTGGATGAGGATCAGGAACGTCGTGACTAACACATCTTACAATTTTTACGACGGAATCCACTTTGCCCATCTGGCCAACACCCCAATTCATTACGCGGCACACGTTGTTCAGGTGACCACTGGGGTAGAACAGTTCAAGAGATTAAGACTGGCGTTTATGAGCACTCATTGCAGCACTCCGCGGGATGCGGCCGTTGCCGCTAAACTTTGTACGCAGGTGATCGTCTAATATGCCGAGCGAGACTAGGATACGCAAACGAGTTCCGGCCTGGATCAAGAAGCCCCCCTTTGGCACGCTTCTCGATTCTCGCTTTACGCCAGGCAGGAATCTCAGGCTATGCTGGCCGATCAATGAACGGGTTGGTCCAAATCTACATGAAATAGTAGAGGGCCGCGGTAACCTCGATTGGCTTTCAGACTTCAGCGGTGTCGAAATCAACCGCGTCTGGCAGAGCCAGTTTATTAATAGTTCCGGAACCACGCTCATCAATGATTCCGGTGCCAGCGTACAAAGTAATCTCACCGCTTCAACGTTCCGGTCGACCACCGCCGCCACGCAACCCCAGTTTGATCTTTCCAGGGGGTTCAGCTTCGCGTGTTTTGGAGTGTTCTTTGAATCTGCCCTTGGCGCGGTCATGCTTCAGAAGGGCGATACCGTCAACAGCAACGCCCAATTCCAGGTGCGTTGGAATGTTGGCGCCGACAACAATATTCACTTCCGGATCTCGACGAATGGAACGGCCTACGCGATCGACCTCACTTACAATCTTGGCGGGGCTGGAACGGGTCCGTTCTGGAGACCGGTCATCGTCACCTATGACAACGTGACGGCCAGGATATACAGCAATGGCGGTTTGGCAAACTCGGTTGCTCTGGCCGGCCCAATGTTCGGTGCGGCTTCGACGAATGTTCGTTGGGAAAACCTTTTCACCAACAACAGTTGGATGTACTTTGCCGGGTTCTGGGACCGGAAACTTGAGGACTGGGAAGTCCTCAACATGAACTTCCCATGGACACTTTTTAAGATGATCTACAAGGAAGCGCTGGAAACCCTGCCAGGAACCGATCCGGATACGACGGACGGAATTATCCCCGGCACGACTTCTGGACCGTTTGACGGTCCTGATCCCAACCGCTTCCCGGGGCCCAATCCTCCCCCTTACGTCGATGGATCAGGCAACAAAAATATTTTCATATATTACGGTCATCAGTACGAGTTTCTAAAGGACCCGCTCGATGTGACGCGCCATGATTCCTACGAGCTGGATTTCGGCTGGACCCGATGGAAATTCATTAGGCGTCTTTGGTTTGCCGGGATCTCCAGCGCGTCGATCACGCTGACGATCTATGTTGATGAGGTTTTGAAGTATACGATTCCCTTCAGTCTCGTCCCGGCAACGGGCACTGGATGGGCTAAGGTGGTGCTAAAGGTTCCGGCTGGCCTCAAGGGGATGCTGTTTAGGTTTACTTTGACTTCTTCGGCGGCCTTTAAGATTTTCCTGGATCAGTCAGATATTGAGTGGCATCCGCTTAGCGGCGATCGCGGGTACGAACGAGCCCAGATGTTAATTTCACATTTGCATGAGAGATAGCAATGCCCAATGAAGCTGCTGGAAGTCTAATTCAGGTTAAGGATGGAGATTTCAAGAGCCTGAATCTTGTCCTCCGGGAGATGTATAACCGGCTCGACAAACTTGGCGGCGCCCGTGGTGTCTGGCAGCATCGCAGCTATATTGATCTGAACCAGCATCAGATCATCAACATGACGGACCCGATAAAACCAGAGGATGGCGTCAACCTAAGAACTTTGACAGCGGCGATCGCGGCCATTCCGCCAAGTTCTACCGGCTACTACGAACCAGTGACAAACGGAGATCCGGCAGCTCCGGAGATTCTTTTTCATGACGGCGACGTTGTGATGCACTTTATTCCATAGGTGCTTTAATGAAACACCAAGACGCAACACTGATTCACGTTCCGTACAATTTCAGCTACGCGAATGCCGCGGCAAGGACTGGAGCGGTGGGATTCGTGGCTGGGGATCTCGGAAAGTTTGCCCGGCAGACAGACGACAATAGTATCTGGATGCTGACAGCGACTACTCCGACCTGGGTACAAGTGGGCGGCGGGGCACCTTCCGGGGCGGCTGGCGGTGTCCTTAGTGGAACATACCCTAATCCCGGCTTCTCAACTGATTCCCTTGGCGGCTGGTTTGCTGCCGGAGAAACGTGGACGTTTGGAGCTGCCGATGCTCCGTCCTATACCATCACGATCGCCGGCGTCGACGTTACGGCCAAGTACACGATTGGAACGAAGTTAAGAATGACGCACGCGGCCGCCACGAAGTATTTCATTGTCACAAAGACAGCATTTTCGACGGATACGACCCTTACTCTGTACGGCGGCACGGACTATACCCTGGCTGCGACGGCCATCACGAATCCGTTTTACTCCAGGGACAGGGCACCAGTCGGATTCCCGATGGACCCGACAAAATGGACAGTTTTTGTCGCCGATACTACGTCAGTATCGCAAGCCACTCCGACTAGCGGAACCTGGTACAACCTTGGGTCTCTCTCGATCACGGTTCCGATCGGTGTGTGGTACCTCGACTGGCAGGCTAATGCCCAGTGTAATTCAACTGCGGCGCAAACTTCAGCGTCGCAGCAGACAACCCTGTCTACTGCCAATAATACGGAGTCGGATACGGAGTTGAGTGGGATGGTCATTCTCGGCAGCGCAAGTGGCACATTGACGATTGGCTCGATGCAGACTCGGCACAAGACCCTTGTGCTCACAGCGAAGCAGCAATATTTCTTGAACGCGAAAACTTTGCACACAAACCAGAACACCATCAATCATCGGGGCGATATCGCGGCGACCGTGATGCGGGCCATTTGCGCATACCTGTAAGGGGAGAGAACAGTGAATACGACGGTAGCGGAAGTCGAAACGAGCTTTATCACAGTGAAGGAATGCGTCTTCCCTTACCAGCTCAACAAGACACTGCTGCCATCGGATATTCTGCCTCGGATCTATGACGACCTAGTTGCCGAGGATTTGTTGAGGGAGTTACTTCATGAGCAACACATGGAAAAAGCGGCATTCGTCGATTTCCTGGAGTCTATACCCCTCAGTATATTCGTCGACCTCCAGGAGAACAGATATGTCGGTCTGGCCTGGATGGCTGACATGTCAGAGACGGAAACCCACTATCGGGCTTTCGGTGCTTACTGTTTCTTTAAGCGTTACTGGGACATGAAAACAAGCCTTCTCTATGGCAGAATTTGCGTCGCTCAGTGGTTTAACCCTCAGCTCTTTGGACTTCCGTTTCGTGGGATTGATTTACTCTTGGGAATGACGCCTAAGCCGAATCGTTTGTCGAGAATTTGGTCGACGAGACTTGGGCTTAAGTATGTTGCTGTTTTGCCTGGATTTACCAGCTATCATGGGAAGCCAGCCGACGGGATGATCTGTCAAGTCACACGCGAATATTTTAATAAAAAGTGGGGGATCTAAGATGGGAAAGAAAAATCAGAGTAGACAGCAGGAGATGTATAACCAGGTCGGCGGTGCATCATCCGACCTCATGCGCGAGGGCAAGGATTACCGCACGCAGGCTGGCAATTACTATAAGGATGTTGCCGCCGGTGGCCCCGCAGCTCAGCGTGCTCTGGCCCCACAGATCCAGCAAACCAAACACCAGTATAGAATTGGTCGGGAAGCAATGGAGCGGAATCTGCCCCGAGGCGGAGCTCTGCAAGGCGCTCAACGCGAATCCTATCTTGGAGAAAGCGGAGACGTTGGCCGCCTATTCACTGACAAAATGGACGAGGCGATTGGGAATCTTGCAAATTTAGGCGTCTTCGGAACGCAGCAAGGAATGAGCGGGGGGATGCAGTCTGGCAATGCTTTCGGTCAGTTATCCCAAACCCAGCGGAGTAATTTCATGAATGGTGTTGGCGGTGTTGCAAAGATGGCAGGCAAGCTGGCCTTCTGCTCGCGTAAATTCAAGAAAGATATCATGCCCTTTACGCACAACGAGGCGGCTCTGGCGGTCATTCTTGAAACGCCCCTCTTCACGTTTAAGTACAAGGAACCATTCGCCGATGGCGGCGATCGCACTCACTTCGGGATCATCGTCGAGCAAGCACATCCCTCTTTTGTCATCGGCGATATGATGTCGCTCCAGGATGTGGTCACATTCCTGATGGCGAGCGTTAAGAGTCTTCATTCTGGGGACCTCGTACTACACCGCCGGGTTTGCGAACTTGAAACGGCTGCCAAGTCAGTACCATTACAGACAGGAGTTTAGCTATGGGCCTGAAATCAGGTTTTGGTAGTGGTGGTTCCAATAAAAGTCTTTCCAGTGATTCCACTGGAGTTGAGACCGGTCCTAAAACTGGGCTTGGGGCCAAGTTGGTCGGCAGCGGGAATGAAATTGGCGCAAGCGCAACAACAGGCGGCGGTCCAACGGGTGCGGCTGGAGGAAAGTTTTCTCTTCCCCCGGAGTTTCAAAAAATGTTGCAAGAGGCGATTTTCGCTTCAATCGATTCGTTCAATAAGCAGCAAGAGCAGAAGAAGCAGGGTCCAACAGGCGGGCTAACGCCGCCCCCGGACAACAGCAACGCGCAGGCACCTGTAACAACCTTGGCATCCAGCATCAGGAGAAAGATTGATCTCAATCCCAGCTCCATTGGCCAGGGCGTAACCTATAGCAGAATTTTTTAAGGAGGCAACATGGCCAGTGGATTTGGAGCTTTCGCACAGGGATTAGGAAAAGTCGGACAAGGGATAGGGGCTGGAGTTTCAAAAATCGGCTCCGGGATTGGCGCTGGAGTTTCAAAAGTTGGAAAAGAGATTCCCGGCGGTTGGAAGGGTGGTCTTCAGCGCGTGATGACCGGAGATATGGAAGCCGGGAAGCCAGCGGCGAAGGCATTACCTACTGGGCCGACTAAGACTTATGAACCGTACAACTCAGCCACTGCTGGGGCGAATGGTGAGGTTCCAATTAGCCAGGTCGGACTTCAAGGCCAGACGTCAGGCATCGCTGGGGCGAACCCTAGCATTAAGAAGCCTGGGATGAGGCAGAAGATCGGCAAAGGTTTAATGAATGCCGGCGATACCATAAAAGGCATGACTCCGCCACCGGCAGATAACGCTGAAGCCGAAATGCCCGCGTACAACGCAAACTGGAGAATGTTCCCAGGTAAGAAGAAAAAATGATGGGCGCTAAATCTTTCGGAGGACGTTTGATAATCATCAGTGGTTTCCCCGCTCCGCCGGGATCTCTGACGCAGCCACCCAAGCAGGATAAGGGTGAAAAGTTAGCTCAGGACGTCGTTTTGTATATGGGTCCAGACCTCATTAACGGCAACGGCGCCTACTGTGGAGGCTGTGCTCTTTTCATTCGGGATCTCTCACACTGCGCAATTCTCTCCCCGGCTAAGGTGGACGAGAAGAAAGGTGTTTGCGGCCTTTATATTCCTGGAGTCTCGACGAATTCCACGAAGATGAAGGCTTTGGCTACCATCCCTGCCAAGGTTGCTGGCTACATTGAAGACGGCCCAACCAAATGCGGAATTTGCGAATATTTCTTAAAGAAAGAACACGCCTGCCAGGTCGTCGAGGGCAAGATAGAAGCAGGCGGCTGCTGTAATCGCTGGGAAGAGGAGGATTAGTCATGTCTTACGGATTCGGTGTCGGCGGTGAGGCCATCGGTCAGTTTGGTGAAGGCATTCGGGCTGCTCGCATGGATAAGATGGAGCGGGAGAATCAGCATCTCGATCGCATGTACCAGCGGTACAAGATTGGCGAGGAACAAACCAACCGCGCACAGGCGAAAGTCGACTGGAAGTATCGGACGAATGCGGATGCCGCAGCTCGTGGCGTTCCGTCGCCTTTTGACCCGAACGATCGTACAGCCGAGGATAACCTTGATCTCGCGCAGCGCAGCCAGGACAGTATTGTCAACGACATGAGTAAATTGCTCGGCGGCGGCGGAAAGACTATGCCTAAGACCAAAACACAAAAGGTTCTGAAGTTCTTCCAGTTGTACGACGAGTTTCAGAATCCGAAAGGCGGAGCGACGCCAAATCAACCCGGAGGACCAGCAGCGCCGGCTAAAACCAGCGGAGGTCTTACGATTCCAGCAGCGCCAGGTGCAGCAACTCCGACGACGGCAGCCCCACAAGCAGCATCACTCGCTGGCGGCCAGCCGAGTAAGACAAGCGGATTAGAAAATGCGCCCGTCCCCCAAGTTGGCTCGCTTCCGTTGCAGGCCTTGCCAAGAGCCGAGGATACATCGCCCCCTGGATTGGCTTTTCCCGGAAAGAAAAGCGCTGTTGATTTCGGTATCCCGAGAGACAACGCGCATGCGGATCTGAATGTTATTCAACCAGCTCCACCTGGAACATCACCGGATCTAATCCGGGCAGATGGAACGCTGAAAGGCCCAGGCTTTCTCGGGACGCTACCGCATCCTGGCGGCGGGCATTCCACAGAATTATCGATAGGCGTCAACATCAACGGCAAGGAAATGGAGATTCCATCGCTCGTGCCTGGTCTCACACCACAGGAAATTCAGACCGTTCTGAATGAGCAGGACCCGAAGAAGTGGCCATCGTCGATCGTCAATAAGGCAGTCACTCATGCACAGCAAAGGATAGCCCAAGGCAAGAGTGTCTTCGCGGACGCTACGGATAAAGCAGCGCCAGGCCAACCGGGCGTAGCCGAGCAGACTGCGCCCTACCGGATTGGAGTAACACCGCCTGCTACTCAAGCGCCAACTGCGGCTGGGGTACCAGCAGCGCCAGGTACTCCGGCGGTTCCCACACCGTCTGCGCCGACTGGCCCAACAGCTCAAGGGTATCAATGGCCAACAAACGTAGGCCAAAGCGCAGAAAGAATTTCCAAAATTGCCAGTGGTGGGCTTCCAATGTCCCGCGTTCCAATATCACCATCAACCATGAAGCAGGTTGAAGCTAGTCAGCAGAATGAAATCAGCCGCCACGCTGGGACGCTGATTGAAGGCCTGAGCGGTTATGTCCAGCATGTTCGCTCTACTCCCGGTCATGAAGATGACACGCTCGAAGTGGCCTACAGAGATCCCGCTTTCAACAAGGCTATAAGTGCACTGGAACAAATGCAGGCCAAAAAACTTATTCCCGCTGGCACGGTCGACAATTTTCTGAAGTTGCATTTCCAGGATTATCGAGCACCTGGAACGACGCCGACTCCAGAGCAGACCGCCAAGAACAAGCATTTTGCGAATATCGGTCAGCCTGGCGGTCCCAAGGATATCTTCGAGGCAGAAAGGCAGCTTGCTGAGGCTAGGAGATTCCCCAGCACAGATGAGAAGTGGAACCAGGAAGTCTCACCCATTCTAAGGAAACCGGACGCGGAACGAACCCAGCCTGAGAAGAACACGATTCGAGCTTGGAAGGAATATCTCCAGGCCAAGCCGTCGGCCACAGGGGCCGGCATTCAGTTAATGGCTGGGGAGAACCCCGAAGGCGGAGCCCCCGGAGTTTTCCGGGTACCCAAGGCTGGCGGAGAAGCGACGACGGTTTCTGGTATCCAGCCTCCCAGTAAGCCGGTGACGATTGCCGAGTTCCAGGAGACTAAGACAATTCCAGGTCACTATATTACTGATCCGAACACGGGCAAGAAAGTCGATTACCAGGGACCGACGAAAGCGACTGTCAGATCAGCGGCCAAAATGATCGAGGGCTATGAGGGCAGTCCGTTCCGTGTCACATTGCAACACCTTAAGAGTTGGGCGAACGATCCCGAATTGTGGAAGGACAACCCAGAGGAACGCCAGATTCTACTTAATTACATCAAGAGGCAGAATCCATTTAACCGCAAAACGAGTGAGCCAGCCGCTGGAGCAGGCGAAGCTGAGACGGTGCCAGAAGAGGAGACTGAAAACTTCGAGGAAGGGCCGACTGAACAGTATCAATTCCCGACGATCAAAGGCAGATAAATGGCAGACAAGACCACCAGTATTCTCGACTATGGCAGCCAGGCCGAAGAGCTGCTTCATGCGTGGGGCGCCAACGACCAACAAAAAAAGCTGATCCGGTCCTACCTTAATCACGGTGTTGGCAGCTCCGATAAGGTCGCTCAGATCATCGACCAACTTGGTGTGGACGATGATGGGAGGCAGCAACTTTCCGATCTTTACAATAAGCGTTGGGGCGTTGAGGAAACACCGGAACCGACACCTACCCCGGCCCAGCCGAGCGTTTACGACATGTTGCGGGGGCCTGCCCAAAAGCAATTTGACCAGACGCTAAAGGAAAAGGCCGAGTACCAGCCACCGTTTAAACGTCCGCTCACGCAACGAATTTCCGAAATTTCTCAGCCTTTGGAACAACTTCCTGAGCCGAGAGCCGCTGAACCAGGGACCATGGTTGATCTCACTCCTGGGAAGATGGCTTGGCCGGATACTCTAACTCCACCGCCAGAAGAGCAAGCTGCCCCGGCTCAACCAAGCGTGTTTGACACACTAAGAGGACCAGCACAAAGGGCGCTTCAGCAACCATCCCCAGCCGTTGCTGCGACGTCGTTTAGAGCACCACAGCCGGCCCCTGGAGTCGTGCAGGCTGGCCAGACAGTTAAAGAAGGTACGACAGTTCCAATATCTGTAACAGCTCCGGAAATAACTGGGCCACAAAAGGCTGACCTTTTGGCTCGTCCCGAAGCCAAGATGGTAAAGCAACCAGAGCAGCCATTTGAGCCGTTCCCAACCGAGCCTACGCTCCAGGAGCAAATGGCAGCAAAGGGATACGCGCCACCCACTGAAGGAGCTCGCGCCGCCCAAGCGCTGACCCTTGGTGTCGTAAAAGGGCTGTCCGCTGGTACCGTCAATCCGGAAGATATCCAGAAAAAATTAGAACAATCCATGCCGTTGACACCCCCTCCGGAGGTCGACGAGGCCCAACGGAAGGTCGGGGAGATCGAAAAGCTCTTGCAGGATGGCCAGGATTTCATGAAGCAGAGAAGCGCTGATTTCACGGCTAAGTCGCAGGATCGAGCAAGAGCACTCGGCGAGGCTAAGCGGCAATTAAGCCAATTCAAAGGTACCAAGGATTATGCTTCCAAGGCACAGGAGTTTGCCACCGCGGATAAAAGCCGCGTGGACGAACTTAACTCGATCGCCCAACAGTTACGTGAGGCCAAGACCTCATTCGACAAGTGGTCTGGAGAACGCCAGAATGCTCTCGGTCTTCTCCAAAAATACGGTCAATTCCAGAAACAGTCCACACAGGTTACGGCCGCTTCCAGTCTTATTCCGGAAGGTGCAACCGAAAAGACACTGGCATTTGGTGGAGAGCTATTGGGTCAGACGTTGCCCTTCACAGCCGCCGGACAAGTAGCTGCGGCTGGCTGGAAAATGGCGGCCAAACTTCCCTACATCGGAAAGGCGATAGAGACCGCGACACAGATCCCTGGTATTTCAGACCTAATCCAAAGGGTTTCCAAGTCGTCACCAGAGGCAGCCGAAGCCGTGTCTAAAATATTGGATAGGGCTACACGGGGCGAAACAACCGCAGCGGCACTGAAAGGGCAGTTCCCCGAAGGCGCGAGAGATATCTACACGCAGGGAAGCACCCTCCTCGACACCTTTGGGGATTTGCTTGGTATCGGCGCTAAGGCGAGTCCTGAATTTGAGTCAGCTCTAAACTTTACTCTCAGAAATCCTAAGTTAGCCGAATTTGTTGTATCCCCAGCCGTGAGGGCCATAGTAAACACTCCAGCCTTGGCGTCCGTTGGTATGATTCAGAACCTGGCGGCGGGCGGGGATGCGACGACTGCCCTCTGGCATTCGCTCGCGTTTTCTTTCCTTGGTGAAGCGATCCAGAAGGTACCAGGCATCGCCCAGATTCCAAATATCGCGAAGTTGAATGTCGAAGACGCCTCCATTAAAGACTTCCTGGAGAGTGTCAACACGACAAGTCCGATTTATCCACAATTCAAGGCCTTCCTCAATGACTACGTTAATCGGGGCTATCAACAGGCGATCGGGACCGCGATTCAGCATGGTGTTAGTTACGGGATCGCTTCTGCTGGTCTCACGGCGGCGACCACCCCGGGAGACTTAATCACGAGATTAAAAGCAGGCGGTGAGGCTGGGTTACAGACCGCCCTGGCGGTTGGTGCGTTTCACATTCCAAATATCTTTATCGCCCTTTCAAAAGCCACTGGAAAGCGGGTCGCAGATTCCGCTGATGCAGCCACGGCTTACAGCCAGGCGAACCCTTCTCAGCTCGGTAACGCCTTTGGTTCGATTACTCCAGAAGATGTTGAGTCAATGACGGCGGTTGCAAAGCGTTTGACCGGCACTCCACCCTCTGAGGGCCTGGTTCCACCGCCGGCAGAGCCAACAACTCCTGGAACTCCACCTACTCCCCCGGCACCGACTACACCGGCTCCAGTCACTGAATCCGTTGAGGATTGGATGCGTAGGCATGGCGTCGAACCGCCTGCGGAGATCGCAGGTCAACCTCCAACCGAAGGTGCCCCCCCAGTCGGACCGGAGGATCTGACCTACACTCCTCCAACTCCGGAAGTCACACCAGCGGCTCCAACTCCAACTCTTGGTACCGCAATCGAACAACGGGTTCCAGGGGCAACCTACGAAGGTGAGTTTGGGCTACGTCGAGCAGAGGATCAACAGATTGTCGACCAGTACAAAGAACTGCATCGGATCATTGCTAATCCTCATCCATGGGAAGACAACGCTACCAGGAGCCAAGCGATTGAGGACATGATGGCCCTGGCCAAGCAGCATCCTTTTCTGAAGGACGTAGAACTTCCAGAGTACCCAACGCTTACGGGCACCGAGACACCTGGGACGGTTCCCCAGGAGCCCGTAACAGGGGCTGCGGTCCAACCTCCTCCCGCGGCCCCAACTTCTGATGCTAACTTAGTAAAGACATGGGAAGAGGGTTCCACCTACGACATTGGAGACTTGGTTAATCTTCCTGAATCGGTTACTGGAATAGGGGCTAGGGTTGCTCTGGTTCAAAGAATTGACGACGCAGGAAAAATTCTGGACGCGGTAGACTCGTCAGACCCCACTCATTATTTTCTAAGAGATGGGGATGTTCCAAAGCGTGATCCACTCACGGGCGAAGAAGTCAAAACAGAGTTAACAGGTCCTCCGCCGTCAGAAGCACCACCAACGACTATTACCACCCTATCCGGTCGAACCCTTGAGGTACCGAATCAGATTACGGCTGCCTCAACACGCGGCATCAATAAAAATATCGCCTCTGTAGACGCATGGCTTATTAACGAGGCGAAGATCGAGGCCAAATCAAAAGGCGACGATTGGAATTTTGACCAATTCGATCGGATTGACCCGAAGAAGATTACCCCAGCCGAGCGTACTGACCTGAACCTTTATTTGTTCGGACAAGAAGAGATTCCGCTTAGTGGTTTCAAACCAAAGGAAATTCCTACCGCTGCCCCAGTAGTTCCGGGCGCGGAATTCGAGCCGAAAGATAACTGGGAATCGAATCTGTTTAAGGCCCGGGAATACGCGATCGCGCTTGGTATCAAGGACCAAATCCCAGCCGGGGATTGGAATGATACAGTTCGGCTTGTCGCCAACGTTCACGCAGAACTGGCCAAACGTGGCGGTGGCCAGGCGCCCACTCCTGCGGTTCCAACTGCGAATGAGAAGAAGATCAGTCAAACACTGGCGATGGCAGCGGCCCAAATTCGGGCCGGGAAAGCCGATAAAGCCAAAGCGCTTATTGCCCAAGCGGTTAAGTACGGTGCTACCTCGGAGCAAACCGATGCGCTAACAGCCCAGCTCGAAACGGTCAGCACGGTTGCCACAGAGATTGCACGAGCTCCAGTCGCAGTGGCTCCGAAGGAAACCCAACCAACGCTATTTACTCCACCGCCAGCCGAGGTTACACCGGCAACTCTAATTACTCCGCCCCCCACAGATATTCAAGGGAAGGCCGCAGAGGCGAAACGGAAGCTCGATGAGATTCGGAGAAAGCGACAGGGCCTCCAAGCAGAGATCGGTGGATTAATCGATTATGCTGTGCCCATGAAGTGGATGGAAACACCCGGTGCGCTCGAAGAATCAACTGCGATTGCGTTTGAGCCCGGCGAACGCTACGCCCCCGACGTGATCCTGGCCGGCCCTTTAGTTGCAAATTTCATTGGGCATGCCACTCAAAATAGAAAGGGACTAACTCACGTTCATGGACTAGCGATGACGCCGCCTACCAGAAAGCAGATGGCCGCAAATTTAAGCCACGAAGTGAGGGTAAGCCGGTTACCAGCGGATTTTCTTACGCCAGATACAGGGCCAGGACATATCGAAGAATTTATCCGGGAAGTCGCAAACCAGAGCATGAACCTCTGGAAAGCTCTATTTATTGGCAAGCCTGGAGCAACCGACGCTATCCCAAGTCTTCTTAACGTTAAGGTGGAGAAGGCCCTTATTGATGCTTCGGAAAAGCTCGCGGACGCCCTCAAAAAGAATCCAGAAAAAAACGTCAGTATAGCGAACGCTGGTCGGCCAGAGGGTGAGATCGAAACGACTCAAGCCCACGAGCGGACCCATCTCCGCCACCATGCCATTTCCCCGTTTGGCAACTATGCAAACAGGGCAAAGTTCTTTGCTCATCCAGGAGTGGCGAAAGCCGCTCAGAATCCAAGGATTACTCAGGCGTACAAGGAATCTGTCTGGCCCACTGAGATCATGGCCAGGATCACGACTGGGGATACCCTTGGTCTGACAGAAAAAGAAGCCGTTGATGTTTTCGATCATTTCTTCAGCCTTGTGTTGGAGAAGCACGGGGATAAAGCCTACACATTGTTGGCCGATCTGACACCAAAATACGAGGAGGAAATATATGCCGCAGTCGAACCAAGGATTCAAGCCTACGAAGCCGGGAGGGGAAAACGTCTATCAGAAGCTATTCCGGGCATGGCGCCGGGGCGGGAAGAAGCAGCTCTCACAGGCCCTGAAGAGCCATTGGAACCAATCTACCAGCTTGAGCCAACCGCCGGAGCAGGAGAGCCAGACCCCGACGTCATTGACGCCCTGATGGATGTAGGTAAATCGCTGATCGAGGCCGGGCACGTCGATTTCCCGGCTTGGCGCGAGCAGATGCTCCAGGCCTTTCCAACTGAAGACTATGGTGACATGGTTGACGATACAACCCTTGAGATTGTCTATGACATGGCACAGGGTGAAGTCGAGCCGGGAGCTGAGCCCACTCCGGAAGCAGGGAAACTACCGGCTCCAGGACCCTCTGATGTTAGCACTCCACCCGTTCCAGGGGAACCGGAACCGCTCTTCGAGCCCCACGAGGAGTTGCAGGCCTCGAAAATCAATCGAATGTCTGACGAGATCGCCGGGATGATCCAAAATAAGATGTACGTCGGCGACATCAATAAGCTCCGCGAAATGGCCCAGAAATATTTTGGCGGCTCGCTCGGAGCTGGTTTCGGCTACCGCGATATCTACGACGCCATGGAAGTTGGAATCAACAAGGTCATACTCCAGCCAAGAGCTATGGGCGGCCCTATTGATTTCAATGACTTTTCTGGATCGATCGAGCGGCTTCGAGAGCTCATGAAATATTTCCCCGGAGAGACAACCAGGGAGCAGGAGCAGGTGATTAAACAGCAATTCGATAGCACTCCCCCCGTTGGGATGCTTGCTGCTTATGCTTGCGGGCTACAGCCGAACATGGACGTTGCTGAACCTTCGGCCGGTGTCGGTGGTCTTGCCGTCTACGCAAAACTCATGGGAGCGCACGTCTTCACCAATGAAATCGACGAAAACCGAAGGATCTCGCTTAAGGTTCTTGGCTTTAGACCGACCGCGTTTGATGCCGAAAGACTTGGGACCTGGCTACATCATAACGATATCAAGATCAAGTTTGATATCGGGTTAATGAACCCGCCTTTCTCGTCCGCCCTCGGACTTGAGGGAACGGCCAACGATACACAGGTTGGAGCAAATCACGTCCTGGCCATGCTTAAGCTACTGAAGCCCGGTGGCCGCGTCGTTGCGATCGTCGGAGAGGGAATGGCTCATCACCGTTCCAGTATGTCCAAATGGTGGGAATCGATCGAGAAAAAATACAATGTCCGGGCCAACATCGGACTGGATAAGAAGGAGTTTGCAAAGTATGGGACGCACTGGCCAACCCAGCTTTTAATCATTGACAACACTGGCCCAACTCCAGGAATCAACCGCGAACAAAGACTGCAAAACATCGTGAAAGGTATCGGTCTGCCCGTGGAAGATGCCTTTGACCTGGTGAAAGGCATAGGAGAAGAAAATGTCCTTGAGCGAATCAGAAATGCAGAAAAGGCTGAACGAGCACCTGAAAAGCCTGGGGTGCCCGTTGGGGGTCCAGGAACCGAGCCTACTCCTCCAGGTGGTGTCGGCGGTGTTGGACCGGGCGCCGGAGGGGTCAGTCCTGGCGGAACCGAGGGTGCAGGAGGCGTGGGAGGAATTACTCCTGGACGACCAGCCACTCCTGAACCTACAGGCGCAGAAGGCATTACAGGACCAGGAACCGTTACCAGCCTCACCGAGCCGCCTACAGAGTTGGGTGGAGAACCTCGTGTTATGGGTGCTGGACTCCTTGAACATGCTGGGGTAGGAGCCGCTAAAGAAGAGGATAAAGTTTATTCAGAGTATGTTGTTGAAAAAGCAATAGTCCCTGGGTCGATTCCGCATCCGGCCAGGTTAGTACAAAGCTCCGTTATGGCCAGCGTTCGCCCACCCGGAAAATTCAAGGTTCCAAATCTTCCGGACAACGTGATCAACAATGGCCTTTTGAGTACGGAACAGCTCGAAGCGATCTCCTACGCTCTTGAACAGTTTGATCATAAACTTCCAAACGGAAGTCCGCCAGCGTTTTGGCTTGGCGATGGAACCGGGGTCGGAAAGGGCAGAACGATCGCCGGAATTATCTGGCATTACCTACGCGATAGGGGTGTTGACAAGGCGGTCTGGATCTCGTGCAAATCAGAGCTAATTACTGATGCTCAAAGGGATACAGGACCGGATGATGGCATTGGCCTGCCACTGCCGATCATTCGCTACCACGACACTCGATTCGCCCTGAATAAAAAATCAGCCAAGACCGGGCAGATCACAAAGAACGTCCTGCCTCCGGAAATGAAGGGCGTCCTGTTTACGACCTATAGCCACTTATCGCATGACTTCCAAAGCCGGATGCCCGATCCCAAACTTGAACTGGAGAAGCGTCCGGACGACGTAACCCATTGGGATAGAATGGAACAGCTTGGCCGTTGGCTTGGCTCTGACTTTGATGGGATGATCGTTTTCGACGAATCTCACAAGATGAAGAATGCGGTCGGGACCACGCGAGGCGGCCGGGCAACAAAAGCTGCCGGGTCGAACCGCGGGCAAATGGGAGAAGAAATTCAAAGACTATTCCCGAAAGCCAAGATCCTGATGGTTAGCGCTACCGGTGCGACAGAGGCTCGGAATATGGGCTATATGACGCGCCTTGGCCTCTGGGGTGAAGCGCCTGCACCGTTCCCGACCTTTGAGCCGTTCCTCGATGCTATTCGCAATGGCGGTGTCGGTGCGATGGAAATGCTGGCTCGAGACCTCAAGGCTACTGGCGCTTACATTAGTCGAACAATCAGCTATGGTCATCCAGACGATCCAGAAGAAAAGAAAGTCGAATATGAGATCGTCGAGCGGAAGCTTAATCCAGAAGACATTGATCTCTACAACGCGCTTTGTGATTTCTGGTCAAGGCTTTACAACGAGTTTAAAGACGCTGCCATGACTGAGAGCGGGCCTGGCAAGACGAGTGTTTTCGCCAGCCAGTTTTTTGGCTCGCAACAGCGCTTTTTTAATCAGCTCATGCTTTCTCTTCAGATCCCGACGATGCTCGAAAGAATCGATCAGGACTTGGCTGCTGGGTACCAGGCGATCATTAATATCTATTCCACAAGCGAATCGAAGACAGTTGAGTTGGCTGCCGCTGCATTGGCAGAAGGTATCGACGATCTTTCAGAACTCGAACTGACGCCAATGTCGATGATTCAGGATCTCCTGAATAAATACTTTCCAATCCATGAGTACACAGAGGTTTATGATCCCTCTACTGGAAAGACAATTCGGGTGAAGGTTGTCGATTCCCAAGGCAACCCAGTCGTCAACCCGGAAATGGTCGCTATCCGCGACCAGCTTCTCGCCGAGTTGAGAAATTATCGTATGCCGGACAATCCATTAGACCGGATGATTCGATATTTCCAGGAAGAAAGGAACATGGAGATAACCGAACTCTCCGGGCGGAAAAAGCAAATGGCTTGGGTCGACGGGCCGGACGGTTCCAGAAAACTCCAATTTGTCCCGCGTGTCGTCGAGGGTGTCGCAGCAAACCAAAGAGACGCCTACGAAACTTCCAGATTTCAGGATGGCGTCACCAGGGTTGCGTTCATTACTGCCAAGTCAGAAGCTGGTATCTCTTTACATGACAGCGTTAAGAATCCGATTCCGGCCCGGCGCGTCGTCTATGCCTTACAGCTACCATGGAGCGCTGACAGTTTCACTCAAGGCGTTGGCGGTCGTGCTCATCGCACGGCTCAAAATAGCGCTCCGATCATTCGATTGATCAAAACAAACATTGCCTCTCAAGAGAGATTCATCAATACCGTGGCCCGGAGACTTGCCAGTTTGGGAGCTGTGACGAAGGGTTCCAGGGAAGCCCTTGGTGGCAAACTATTTGAGTTGGAAGATTTTACTGACGACTATGGGAAGGCGGCTCTGCAATATGTCTGGAAGGCCATCCAAGACAACGAGATCCCGGAGCGAGACTCGAACGGGGATATCATTCACGAACCTACGCCTGGCGGTTACGCCATGCCAAAGATGATCGATGCCGGGCCAGTCATGTTGGAACGTATGGGCGTGCTGAATGGGGATGGGAACATCAAACCTGCGTTCCTCCAGTCCGTAGAGCACTTCCTCAACCGTAGCATGATCCTTCGCTTCCAGGATCAGAATGCCGTTTTTGGATATTTTTACGACGCCTACCAGGCAAACGTGAAGCAGGCCGTCCAGACTGGGACATTTGACCCAGGCGTAACTAAGTTAGACGGCACCAACATCAGACTTATGGGCGACCCTATGAAGCCCTTCTTTGCAGCCCCTGGTCGCTTTGAGCAGCAGATTGTCAGAAAGGGAACGCCCGGATCTTTGACGCCGCATCACTTGAGGAAGTTGGGCGTCACTGAGGACCAAATCAAGCAGTTTCTTGGAGTTAAAACCGATCAGGGACTCAAAGAAAAGCTTGCGCAGATGGGTCCAAACGATGTGGTCTACAGCAAAGGCCTCACGATTCCACCAGAACAGTACCCGGAGAATCCACCGGCGCCGGCTGGCACAAAACTCCCAGAGGTTATTTACACGCATCCTGATTCAGGCGCTCAGACCATGTTGGTTGAGCTCGAAGTCGAGCACAAGGTCAAGAAACGCAACTGGAATTTCTCTAAAGGGGTCTCAAAAGACGGCTACATCATCAACAAGGCGAGCGGAAAAATTTACGCTATTATGATCGAGCGTGCGCCGGAACGGTCGAAGTTGATCTACATCGGCGGTCAGCCGGTCGTTGCTCATCCGGTGTTACGCTTCAGCCCGAGCGGCACGACCAGCACGATTGGAGTCTCTGAGACAGAGCACGGAGATGCGGAGATTAAAAATCCGGACAAATATACTGTCCCTGATCTCAAAGAGGCCGAAAAGCTTTGGAATGAGCAACACGATGCGTACCCAGATGTGGAAACCAAATCAGCTCATCTCATTACGGGCGCTATCTTCCCAATTTACAATTTAATTATCGGATCCGGAGCAATTCGCCACACAGGAGTCGTTCGGGCTAACCTGGCAAATTTGGCCTGGAAGGGATACGGGCCTTCATTCCTTGGCTTGCGGATTAACCCAAGGGAGATTCCAGCGCTAAAACGTCGTCTCGGCCTTGAAGCAACGAAACTTTCTGACATTTCCACCAAGGATATTTGGGAAAAGGTTGCGACCGGGACTGCGGTTATTTTGAATAACGGCTGGGCACTACACCATGTCGGCCTCCACGGAGGGATGATTGAGCTGACATTCGGTAAGACTATGAATATCCGTCCCTTTGAGCCAGAGCTCAAGGGGTACGGCCTCCATCAGGCAACCGTTCAGTTCCGATCACGTTGGTTCCTTCCTCAAGATCAAGAGGATGGGCTGCCTGTATTGGAGAAGTTGCTGAAGGCGCATCCGCCTATCGAGGAACAAGTTCCTGGTGAGGGGCCGCCTCATGCCCCTGAAGGCGGGCTACTGGCCACCGAGGGCCGACAGCCACCGGAAGAGCCTCCCCCACCAGGAGCAGGTGGAATGGCAGCGACCGAAACGCTGCCACCGGAGTTTGAACCAGAAGATATCGCTGGTGCGGTTTACGAAGAACCCGAAGGACTGACCAAGCCGCCAAAACAGTATTTCGAGGATCTACCACTCGCTGATCAGGAGCGCATTCGTCAACAATACAAGGCAGAAGTCGAAGCGATCGGCAGCATGGACTTCCCTGTCCAAGCAGATTTTGGGGGTGACCCGGTTACTATTCTTGGGCCGGCCCACAATTTCGAGCCGTACAAGGGAGTCGGAAAGCCGGACAACAATCAGTTAATGATCGAATTGGACGACGGAAGCCGGGCAATCACTTTCGCGAGCAACTTAACGGTCAACGGCAGGCCGCTTGTCACGCGAACTGCGCCGATGAAGCCAGTTGATTTCATGAAGGATATCTTGAAACTCAACGCCCCGACCGAACCGGAAGAAGGAATGACGCCACCGCCGGGCGAAGGGGCTGAAGCTCCAGAAGGGCAACAACCTACAGACCTAAACCAATCCTGGACCGCTGGCCAGTTGGCAACTATTCTCAAGCCAAACATGCCACGGATCACTATCGCGCCCCCTGAACTGGATTGGGGCATGAAATTAGATATCCAAAAGTTTACTTTTTCCGATCTCATTGCAGAACTGGCAAAAAGCCTGAAAACAATGGTTTGGAGATTGCGGACGCCAAAAGGATCGAAGGGCGTCTACTGGCCCCACACGGCTGCCGTTGTCACAAAATACTGGGGCGATCTCGATACCACGATTCATGAGCTGGCCCATTGGTTGGACGATCATTTCGGCATCGTTTCAGCCTGGGCTCAGCCGAGAGCCAGAAGTCCGTATGATCTCGAACTGCTGCGTAATTTCGCTCCCTATGGTTCTGGATCTCCGAAGGAGACCCTGCAATACAATCGGGCTGAGGGTGTCGCAGAGTGGATTAGAGCCTGGGTCTACAATCCGAAGGAAGCCCAGCGCGTCGCTCCACTCTTCAATGATTTCTTCATCAACAGCGTTCCCGGCACGGTTCAGGATCTGCTTCAGGACTTCGGCAAGAAAGTCCGCCTGTGGGCTGTGCTGGATCCTGAGATAAAGGGTATGGCGAACGTCCGCCGAAGCTGGGAACAGAAGAGTGCTTTCCAGCGATTCAAGTATTTCTGGAGCGCGAATGGACTACCTTTCGAGACAAGAGGGTGGGACCTACTCCGGGCCGGACTGGAGAACAAGGCGAATCCATTTGAGAGAATGCAGGATTTCGCGGTTAAGGAACGTCAGAAACTAACGCCAGAATTTGCCCTACTGCCAGAAAAAGACCCAAATATCATGCTGCGCAACTTCAGTGGGATAGGTCAGAAAGCAGCTTGGATCTTGGAAAATGGCATGATTAAGGCTCACCCGGATACAGTCGCGGTCCCAGTGTCCGGACTTACCGCAGCCAACATGCTGGCCACGGTCACAACCGACTGGCCACACGGTTTTGAGGATGGAGACTGGGTACAGTTGAAAGGCCCGCCGGAAGATGATTTTAAGGGGCATTACCAGATTACGTCGACCGGCCCAAACACCTTTACTTTCCCGGTCTCGAACACGGCCCCGGCGACTTCGACAGCCGCTAAGATTATTGCGACAACGAGACCGCTTTATCAACGGGCCCCGGGAGTAGAAGGTGGCTATGAATGGGCGCTCGGATTTGACATTCTTAACACTTCAACGCGGAAGAAATACGACGAGGAACTGACACTTTCTGTCAGTCATGGCTTGAATCAGCGCGTTGTAGAAAAAGGCCTCATCATACTCAAAAGAACAGAAGAGCAGATTAACCGAATGATTCAGCGACTATTGGCGCAGGGCGTCACCATGGACGTGATTCGCACGATGCCACAGGTCATCAATACGATCAACGGGAAGCGTGCTGCGGCCTGGTACTCACTACAGCGGATCTCTGGGATGGCTGGCGGCATGACTGTCGAGGAGGGTGGACACGACTTCGAGCTCGCCGTTCACTCCATGGCCAGGTTTGGAAAGCCAACGACGTTCCCCGGCATCAACATCGGAGCGCCCTACAATGACTACCTCCACATGCCGGCTCCTGATACCGGTTACTCGGATGAGGACTTGACCAAGTTTCAGGAAATGTTCCACCGGTACGAAGCGATTGCTGACTCAAATCTGAGATACTGGGTGGACAAGGGACGGCTCAAGTTCTCAGAATACGAAAAGATCAAGAAAAACAATGAGTGCTATTTCTCTATGAACCGCATCATGGAGGGTAGCTACCCCGGCCATGATATCGGTGAGATCGACCCCAGTGTTCGGGCTGCCCTTGGATCTCAGTTAGGGAACGCAGCGCAGCCGCTGCGGTACTGGCATGGTGGAACCCCAATGATTCAGGACCCGTATCTGAGTCTCATGGCCCAAACCTACGCCTTCATTCGTGAGGCCGATCGCAACGAGATCCTGGCTTTGGCTGCCGACTTACTCGAGCCTGAACGTCAGATGTATAAAGGCAAACAAATTCAGGTTGGGTTGGCTGGCATCCATCTTCAAGGTCCGACGATTGGCTCGGTTCCGATCTGGCGGCGTGGTGTCAAGCAACAATGGAAGTTTGAAGAGGGTGTTTCCAAGTTCCTCGACAACTGGGGATCGATCGAAAATTCAAACATCCTCTTTAATTTCATGAAGCTCATTCTGGCCAAGATTCCCAGGCGGATGATTACGGCGAGTCCGGGCTTTGTCGTTCGATCGTTGATCCGGGAAGCAACAACTAGGACACTGTTGGTGGGGGAGGGCTCGAAGCCTTGGGATGTTTTTGCCAATCCCAGCGAAGATGTTCGCACGGGCTACCTATTGGCTGGCGGCTCGCAGGAGCCGTATCCAATGGGCACCATGACAAAGATCGAGACCGCTCTGCTCGATAAGATCAGCGAGGTCGTAGGACCCGAGAAGAGGGCGGTTTCGACAAACCAGGGTAAGATGATGGTGGCTGCCCGGAAAGCCGGCGAGTTCATGCTGGTGCCGTTCAGTTGGTCAAAGCACATCCTCAAGAAAGGCTGGAATGTCTACAATAACGAAATAATCAAGGAATACGGCGAGGTCAGAAATCGTCTTACGGCCTATCAGCGCTACCTGCGAAAGGCAATGCGCGACCACCCAGAATGGGACAAATACAACGCGCACCTGTGGGCAGCCGACCAGGCTAGGGGGCTTTTAGATTATTACCGTGCTGGCTTCTGGATTCAGCCCATACTGCGCTACATCCCGTTTGTTGGTGCAGATATCCAATCGAAGTTCAGGATCATGAAGGCGATCCGCCAGGAAGCCCTGGAGGCCTCCAGTCTCATCAACGAGGGCGACTACGAAGAGTTCTTCAAACGTTTGGCCTACAAAGGTCTGCTCGGCTTTTTCCTAATGTATATCTTGTTGCCGAGGATGGCTTTCCTCCTGTTGCATCATTGGATGGGTGACGAGGAGCTGGACGAGTACAAAGCTCTTCCACTATGGAGACGGCTCTTCATAAATCTTAGAGTGCCAAATCCAGTCGGAACAGGTCATATCTGGATTCCAATTCCGCAAGGTTGGGAATTTGGTTTTGCCGGTCTCGCGGCTGAGTTGTTTCTGCAAGAGGCGATCGGGGAAAATCAGGACACCTGGAAAGAGATGGTTCAGGGTGCCACGAACACGCTTATCCCTGTCGACAATTTCATGTTCACAGGCCCCTACCGCGGATTCATGGAAAGCCTCTACAACCGTTCCTTCTTCTTCGACAAGTACATCGTGCCCCCACGGGAACAGAATCTTGACCTGTCGCTGCGGGATCCCGAGAGAGGCACGCGAATCGGACGTGCCTTTGAATTCCTGAGTTCTGGCCTGGGATTCACGGTTGATGCCCGCCAGTGGGATAACTTCATCTATAGCATCACTGGCTCCATTGGCATAGCAGCCGGGCACCTATCAAACATAGGCAGAGAGAAGGGGGCCTTGACCCGTGGCGCCGCAACAATTAGCGGCATGTTCTTCGAGTCCTCGTCTTATCCTTCTCCGAATGTCCAATGGGTCATGCGCGAAGCTCGCCGCCTTGGTGATGACAACAGCGCCGATTTCAAACGGCTGGGCGATGCGCTGCGCTACGAGCGCGAGGGGCCTACGATCGGAGAAAGAGAACGGCGGGCGGTTAAAACCAGAGAGATCGCCAAGCAACTTCGGGATTTCTACACGGCTGTTTCCGCTGACATGCTGAAATTGGAGCAGTTCAAGGACGAGGCTCGCCGCACGATCTTTGAAGCGGGCCGTGGCAACGCTGATATTTCTCCGGCGGCTATTGACCAGGCTAAGGTTGATCTGGCTGAAATCGGCTACGCTGACCAGACGATCGATTTCCTTCGGAGATACAGCACGGAGTTGACTGACCCGGCAGAGAAGCACCGAATCTTCCAGAGGATGCAGGAGATCGTCCAAGAGGCCGCGCCTAGTAAGTACGGGCTAACCCCGCCTCCGATCAGCGATCTGCAAGACCGGCTGAAAATTTATCAGGAGATGAAGGAGACCGGTAAAGTCCCTGGTGCCCTCCAGCGCCTCGAGACCGCTTACATTCGCGATCGCGTAAATGGTACGCCAGGCCAGGAGTACAGCAAGGTGCTCAATGAGATCAGTGTCCAGCCCGGAGCGGTTGGTGATTTGAACAAGTTCCTGGGAATGGTCGACAAGTTGCCGATGCAGATGAAGATTATGGAAGTTCAGGCCGCGCTCGATCCGAACCCAGCCAAGCGCGAGGAAGCCAGGGATCTTCTTCTTAAAATGAGGAACCAAGAGGTAGCTGAAAAAACTCAACGACTAGCGAGGTAACCATGGACGTTATTGCAGCGGGCGGACACGCCGAAGACAAACACAAAAAAATAAGGGAAAACTTCCGGAAAACGCAAAGGGTAGCCTACTTCATTAAGCGGTACCTGATCTTTGCGGTCATCCTTGTTCCTTCCCTAATCTACCTTCACTATGTCGATATCACCAGGGCAGAAAGCAGTCTTTTGGTTTTGTTGGTGACGAGGATCTGCCGTTCGACCGTCGGCGTTTTATTGGCGATGCTCTTCTCAAAATTCGCTTTCCCAAAAATTGCCTTGCAAACTGAGCTGATTGAGGATCAGAATATCGCAATCGCTTTGATTTTTGCAGCCATCATCATTGGGGTGAATCTGTGAAACGTAGGAAATTTATAACTCTCACGCTTGCCGCGATTGCATCGCCGATCGTAGTAAAGGCAGATGCCTTCGCAAAATTCTTAAATCGGAAGACAGCGACTGTGCCGGCGTCCTACCCGGATCTTTATTTTACAGGATTCAAGATGGCGATGGACGCAGAGGGCTACAATGGGCAATTTCTCTGGTACGGACTATTTGAAGTCGAGCCTGGAGTCATCGTTCCTTATCCTTGGTACGTGAACATTAGCGGGGGCACACTGGCCGAAGCTGAAGAACGGGTGAACGAGGGCATATTCACTGCTCACCGTCTGATGGACATAGGAGAATTGAACAAGTTTTTTGAAGTAGGGGGCTGGTGCGATTACGATGAAAAGACAGGGGAAGAGTTGTTTGTCGTACCGCCCAAACGAATCACCTTCACGAGCGTCCAATGGAAATCCTGGGAAGAAGGGAAACGGCATTTCACAGAACATCGCCGCGCCTGTGCGTTGCAATCTGCGGTCTGATTTTCCTTTTCCTCATCTCCTGTACTAAGCAAGAGACGGTGCAACCCACCACCGCGCCTACGCCGAAGCTTGAGCCTCCGGCGAGAGGCCGCTATGACAAGTGGTTCCAGGCATACACCCTAATCCATTTCCAGCAGTTACTTTCCCCTCGCTGGCCCAAAGGGGTTGCAATAGCTGAAAGCGCCCTCAATTTCAGGGCGACGAGCCCTGTTGGCGCGATGGGCCTCATGCAGTTTATGCCCGCAACCTGGACATGGATCGCTCCGGAGCCGTGGAGATCCCGCGGTGCCATGGATCCGGAGGCTGCCATTTGGGTTGGCTGCTACTATTTGCGGTGGAATTGGGATCGGCTTCCAACTCCGGTCGACCTACATCACAAGGCCATGGTGAACGCAGCGTACAATAGCGGAATTGGAAATGTCATAAAGGCGAGGACCAAATGCGGTGGCAAGCCCGGCTGCGATCCGACAGTGTGGGATGGCAACGTCGAATTAAGCCTCATCACGAAAGCAGCAGCACAGGATGAAACGATTAACTACGTGCGACGCATCAGGAAATTTGAAAACCAGTTACTGATCGCGGGGAATTTCCTATGAGTCTTGGCTGTGGCTGCGACGACCATTACCGCTGTCCGAAATGCAAGCGCTGCTTCCAGCATTATCACCGATCCTTCTTTATGGGCAACATGTGGTACTGGATCTGTCGGATGGGGAAGACCTGGCCAGCCCACGGAACACTTCGGGAGCAGGGAGAAAAGGAGACAATATGACAGCGATTTTCATGTGGTTTACTCAGACCAGGATTGGTCGGGAAGTCGGGATTGCGATCCTGGCGCTCATCGTCATTGGCTGCGTGTGGCGATGGTCAACAAATCGGGCCTTCACAAATGGTAAGTTGGTTGGCGGCCAGCAAATGGGCGAATCTATTCGCAAAGCGAAAGAAGCCGAATGGAAAGCTAAGGAAGAGGAATTTGCCAAGCGTGAACTTGGTCTCCAGCAGGCCAGTAAGGAATTGGAGCAAAGAGAGGCCCTGTCCAACACCCAGCTAACTGCTCTCCGCCTTGGCCTCAAAAAGGATGTTGCCGGGCTCAAGGACGACCTTACCAAGATCCCGCTGATAGTCGCTAATGTTCCAACTACGGAACTCATCCCACAACTTAAGGTAATGTTGACCAAACTAGGTCCTCCACAACTCCAATGAAAAAATTACTAATTCGAGTGGTGCCAATCGTTGTTACCGTGTTGTTTCTTCTGGTCTTGCGGGCTACTTGCCAGACGTTTGACGAGGGAAAGAAGAAGATTATCTACCTGGAGCCGCTGCCAGCAGGGCAAACGCTAACCGAGAATGATCAGAGGCAAGCCTTGGGTCTGCTCCAGGAGCTCGAGGTACGCCGCCGTGAGTCGGCTATCTTCATGAAATTCATGGAGCAAGAAGAGGCGATGCAAAAGGAGCGGGATCAGATCCGTTCTGACACAATCAAACTCGCGCAGGATAAACAAAAGTTTGCAGAGGAAAAGCTTGCCGAAGCAAACGATAAGGCTAACAACTACAAGCTTTTGTATGAGGCATTGCTGAAGCAACAGAAAAGGAGCAAGGGATGCACGATCTACAAATTCCTCACGGTGGGACTGGGCCG
>Ga0315273_10000839_pt1 | contig 33552 bp, 30 predicted proteins | sample YL17G02_0_MG_FD_205753 | JGI IMG/M metagenome (GOLD analysis project Ga0315273, IMG submission 205753) | Sediment microbial communities from Yellowstone Lake, YNP, Wyoming, USA - YL17G02_0 | ecosystem: Environmental > Aquatic > Freshwater > Lake > Sediment | place: USA: Wyoming | collected...
GCACCGGGCTGGCCCCACTGCTCACCCGGCTGCCCATGCCCGAGTCATGGCGCTGTGTGGTGGCGGTCCCGGCCACCAGTCCAGGCTTGAGCGGTGAGGCGGAGGCCGAGGCCTTTCGCACACTGCCACCGCCGCCCGCGCGAGAAGTGGAGCACGTCGCCCACCTCGTCTTGATGCAGCTGCTGCCGGCGCTGGTAGAGGGGGATCTGGCCGACTTCGGGGCGGCCCTTGCCGAGGTGCAGCACGTCACCGGCCAGTGGTTCGCCGCCAGTCAGGGCGGCCCCTTCGCTCCGGGCCCCACCGCGCAGCTCATTGCACGTTTCCGGGAGGGCGGGGCCTCAGGGGTAGGCCAGAGCTCCTGGGGACCGGCGGTTTACGGCCTGACAGGCAGTGATGGAGCGGCCGAACGGCTAGCGGCTATTGCCAAGGAGCAGCTGGGACCGGCCGGCCTGGTGGCGGCTGGGGCATTCGCAAACCGGGGCGCGGTGGTAGAACTCCTTACGCGCGGCGCCTCACCAGATTGACAGCATCCGGTTCACGTCGTATTCTAGGCGCCTCAGGATGCAACCTCCGAAACACCTCAAGGCGTACGGTCGGCCCCCACGCTCACGATTACGGGAATCGCACCGTTAGGCATTTGGCAGCGCCCGACTTAGGGGCAATACGCACCGCTTGTTGACATCGGCTGGTGTGGGCGTATTCTGTAGAGGATCATGGTGGACCCAGGCACTCTCATGACGAACCCATCGAATATTCGGTCCCTCAATCGTCGGCGCTCCGCCGGGCGTGGGACCTCGTCATGGCGCGCCATGCGGTGGTGGCGGACCGGCGGCAGTGCGAAATGGCATGACGATTGTTCCGCTCCCCCGTGCCTTGCCCTGCCGACTAACTCCAGTTTGAGCGCTGTCCTTCATACGCAGAACGTCAATTGCCGTCACGCACGCCGCGCGGCCACGTTGCGCGCGGCCACAGTCTCACCGGGCGCCCGCGCGGGCGCACGGTGTCGGTCCCGCAGTCCGGTGGTGCAGTGGAAGTCACCCTTTATGAAGAGGTCAGTATGAACCGTAGAAGCCAGAAGGTGATATCTGGCGGCATTGCGGCGAGCATGCTCGTATTCGCCGTCGCGTCCGCCAACGCCCAGGCGGCAGCCCGTACAGGGGCGTGGACCTATGGCGCCGCAGAGGGTGAGTGGGTCATGCCGGGCCGCGATTACGGCATGCAGCGGTACAGCCCGCTCAAGCAGATCACGACCGCCAACGTGGCAAACCTCAAGGCTGCCTGGAGCTTCTCGACGGGTACGCTGCGCGGCCACGAGGGCGGCCCGCTGGTCGTCGGGAACGTGATGTACGTGCACACCTCGTTCCCGAACAAGGTCTACGCGCTTGACCTCTCCAAGCCGGGCGCGCCGATCATCTGGCAGCACACGCCGAACCAGTCGCCGGACGCGATTCCGATCGCCTGCTGCGACCTGGTGAACCGTGGCTTGGCCTACCACAAGAGCGGCAAGCTCTTCATCCAGCTGCTGCAGGGTGAGTTGCTGGCGCTCGATGCCAAGACCGGCAAGGAACTGTGGAGGGCGAAGCACCCGGACAAGTCCAACGCCGGCGTCGAGGCGAATGGCTACAAGCAGGGCGCCACGATGACCAATGCTCCTATCGTCATCAAGGACATGGTCGTCTACGGCATCTCGGGCGGTGAGTTCGGCGTTCGCGGTCGCGTGACGGCCGCCGACGTGAACACCGGCAAGAACATTTGGACCAAGTACAGCACCGGTCCGGATGACGAGGTCGGCATCGTGAACGGTGTCGGCAACGCCAACTATGCCTCGCACAAGGGCAAGGACCTGGGCGTCTCCACGTGGCAGGGCAACGAGTGGAAGATCGGCGGCGGCACGACGTGGGGCTGGTATACCTACGACCCCGAGCTCGATCTCCTGTACTATGGCTCGGGTAACCCGGGCTCGTGGAACCCCGACCAGCGGCCGGGCGACAACAAGTGGTCGATGTCCATCTGGGCGCGTCACCCGGCTGATGGCAGCGTGGCATGGGTCTACCAGATGACGCCGCACGACGAGTGGGATTACGACGGCATCAACGAAATGACCCTGTTTGACAAGGGCGGCCAGAAGCTGCTGCAGCATTTCGACCGGAACGGCTTCGCCTACACCGTCGATCGGACCAACGGGAAAGTTCTGAAGGCCGAGCCCTTCGGCCCGGTCAACTGGGCGACCAAGATCGACTTGGCGACCGGTATCCCGCAGAAGGATCCGCGGTTTGGCACCACCTCGAAGCGGAACACGGAGGGCATCTGCCCGGCCGCTATCGGCTTCAAGGACCAGCAGCCGGCGGCGTACTCGCCGATGACCGGCCTGTTCTATGTCCCCACGAACCACATCTGCATGGACTACGAGGGCGTAGAGGTGAAGTACACGGCCGGTCAGCCGTACGTCGGCGCGATCGTCCGCATGTTCCCTGGCCCGGGCGGGTTCCGCGGCCGGTTCATCGCCTGGGATCCGACGGCAGGCAAGGACCGCGCAGCGTCCACCGCGTGGGAAATCAAGGAGCCGCTCGCAGCCTACGGTGGTGCTCTGACCACCGCCGGCGGCCTCGCCTTCTACGGCACCATGGAAGGCTGGCTCAAGGCGGTCGACCAGAAGTCCGGCAAGGTCCTCTGGCAGTTCAAGACCCCGTCGGGCATCATCGGCAACCCGATGACCTACACCGCGCCTGATGGCAAGCAGTATGTCGCCGTGCTCTCGGGCATCGGTGGCTGGGCTGGCATCGGCGTGGCCGCGGGTATCGGTGCGGAGGATCCGACCGCCGGTCTCGGCGCGCTCGGCGCCTTCGGCGACGCCGCAATGTTCTCCACGCAGGGCGGCGTGCTCACCGTCTTCTCGCTCTAAACGCATTACCCGTGAGAGTCCGGCTTCGGCCGGGCTCTCACGGTTCTGTTGGTTAAGAGGTCAGACCGAGGGCGCCGGCGGTGGAAGGGCGCATGCCCCCCGCAGTCGGCGCTTTCGCTATTATTGCCCCATCCCGCCGCGCGATGTTCGCCCGGCCCCTGAGTGAATCGGAGGTCCATGCGCACCGGCTTCGCCACCCTTATCGCCATGGCTATCACGGCCACGTGTGCCGCTGCACAGGAGGACTCCCTGCACAGCACCCAGCTCAAAACCGGCCGGGAGGTCGGGGTCTTGCGCGTCTGCGCCGACCCGGACAACCTGCCCGCCTCCAGCCAGGCCGGCGAGGGGTACGAGATCAAGGTCGCCGAACTGATCGCACAAACCTGGGGCTGGCGGGTAGAGTACGCCTGGTGGCCTGTGCGCCGCGGGTTCTTCAGTCGGGCCCTCAACGGCCGCTACTGCGACGTGGCCATCACCGCGCCAAGCGGCCTCGATGTGGCCGGCGTGACCGGGCCGTATTTCCGCTCGGCGTATTACATCGTTTACCGGAAGGACAGCGGGCTCAACCTCTCGTCGCTCGCCGACACCGCCTTCCGTCGGCTGCGTATCGGGGTACACATTCTGAATTCGGACGCCGAGAATACGCCCCCTGCCATGGCCCTGAGTAGCTACGGCGTGGTGGGTAACCTGGTGGGCTTCCCGACCAACTACAGCGACATCTACCGCCCGGATGATATCTTCAAGGCGCTCGGCGACAGCATCGACGTCGCGATCGTGTGGGGTCCGATCGCCGGCTACTTCGTGCAGCAGAGCAAGGTGCCGCTCGTGATGCACAAGGTTGCCGAGGATACCGTGCAGGGCATCCCGTTCGTCTACAGCATGGGAATGGGTGTTCGCCGGCGGGACACCCAGTTCCGCGACAGCCTCCAGACCGTGATCGACCAGAAGCGCGGGGACTTGGAGAAGATCTTGCAACGCTTCAACGTGCCGATGCTGCCTGTTGATGCCGGTGGGCAACCTTCGGCGAAGGCCAACTGAACGTGTGAAAGGATCTGTCAGCCGCATGATCAGCTCACCGATTCGCCTAGCCGCCCGAGCCGTGGCCGTGATCACTGCCCTTTTGATCGTCAGCGCCCCCCGCGCCCAAGCGCAGGACAGTGTCGACTGGGACGCCTACAAGAAGCAGGTCGAGGCGGGCCATCGAGACACGATTCCCCAGAACGCGTACCAAGGCTGGAAGCAGTATGAGCTCAACTGCGCCCGGTGCCATGGCGAGTATGGTGTGGGCACCACGTTCGCCCCGGCGCTCGTCACGTCCCTCAAGGACGGCGGCACTGTCCCCGACCAGGCGGCCTTCATCACCGTCGTGTGCCAGGGCCGCGTCGATAAGGGCATGCCCGGCTGGTGCGAACTCGGCCTCGAGATGGACAAGATCATGAACATCTACGCCTACCTGAAGCTTCGCGCCGACGGCAAGGTGGCGGCTGCCCGGCCGGCAGCGAAGGCCGACGGCTGAGATTCGCCTTGCGAAGCGCCGTGGCGTTCGCCGCGCTCCTTGCGCTGACGCGAGCGGCGGAGCCGGCGGACGCCCAGGCCCAGCGACTCACCGCCGCACAGGTCACAGAGCGGCTCGCCCAGTCCACCGACGGCGCCCCAGCCGACTTCTCCGGCGCCGACCTCAGCGGACTCGTGCTCGAGGGCGTCAACTTCAGGCGCGCGATCCTCACCGGCACGCGACTGGCAGGCGCCAAGCTCGCCGGTGCTGACATGTTCAGCTGCGACCTGACTGATGCAGTGCTCGAAGGCGCAGACCTCAAGAAGGCCAACCTCGACGGAACCACGCTGAGGCGCGCCAATCTCTCGAAGGCCGACCTGCGCGGCGCCAGCCTCTTCGCCACGATCATCGAGCGCGCCAACCTCAACGGTGCCGACCTGCGCGAGACGCGCATCATCGGGTACCTGCGCGGCGCCACCCTCGTCGATGCCAACCTGAGCAATGCAAACATCGGGGCCGACCCCGGCAACCAGTCGATGGGTGTCATGCGCGCGCAGTTCGTCGGCGCCGACCTGACCGGCGCCGACCTGACCGGCGCCAACCTCTTGAAGGCCGACTTCTCGTTCGCCTCGCTGCGGAAGGCGACGCTCGTCGACGCCAATCTCCAGAACGCCGACCTGGCCAGCACCGACTTCACCGGCGCCAACGTCACCGGCGCGCAGTTCAACAAGGCCAACGTGGATGGTGCCAACTTCACCGACGTGACGGGACGCGACCGCATGAAGGGACTGGAGGAGGCCCGCAACGTCGACACGGCCGTCTGCCGTGCGCCGTGCCCCCCCCCCCCCCGCGGCAGCCGCCGCGACGACCGACTCCGGCGCCGTGGCCACGGCGCCGCTTCACGATCCCGACGCAGGTGCGAGCTCGGGCTGGAGATGGACAAGATCATGGGTATCTGCGCCTACGTGAAAGGCGGGGCCGACGGGAACATCCGCGAGGGCCGTCCTACCGTCAGGGAGAACAGCTGATGAGGAGTTCTGTCACCGCCCGCGGCGCTGTCCTGGGCGCCCTCGGCGTCGCGATCACCGCCGGCTGCACCGATCGGCCGAAGGAAGGACTCCGGCCCGCGCCGCCCGCGCCACCGTCCGCATACGCGTACGTCACGAACGAGGACTCGCACGACCTCACCGTCATCAATGCCGACATCGATTCTGCCGTGGGCACCATCCTGGTCGGGACGCGGCCGCGCGGGGTGAAGGTCAGCGGGGACGGCAAGTGGATCTTCGTGGCCCTGAGCGGTTCGCCCAAGTGCCCGCCATCGATGCCGGACGAGGAGTGCCAGAAGCTCAGCTCCGACAAGTCGAAGGACGGAGTCGCGGTCGTCGATGCCGCGACCCGGACCCTGACCCGTGTCCTCCCGGGTGGCTCCGATCCAGAGGCGTTCGACCTCTCGGTCGATGGCACGAAGATCTTCGTCTCGAACGAGGATGCCGGCATGGCGTCGATCGTCGAGGTCGCGACGGGAAAGGTCCTTGCCACGGTGCCGGTGGGGCGGGAACCTGAGGGAGTGACGCTGGCGCCCGACGGAAAGACTGTCTGGGTCAGCGGCGAGACCGATCACGCCCTCACCATCCTCGATGCCGAGACCGGCAGGATGCTTGGTCGGGTCGTCGTCGGACTCCGGCCCCGCAGCGTCGCGTTCCTGCCGGATGGATCGCGCGCCTACTCCACCAACGAGGCCGCGGGGACGGTGTCGGTGATCGACGTCGCGAAGCGAAAGGTCATCGGGACCATCCTGATGCCCGAGGGCTCGAAGCCGATGAGCATCGTCAGTTCGCCCGACGGCCGGAGGCTCTACGTCAGCAACGGGCGGGGCGGCACCGTGAGCGCGATCGACGTGGCGACCAGCCAGATGACGCACTCGGTTGCGGTCGGCAAGCGGCCCTGGGGCCTCGCGCTCTCGCGGGACGGCAGCAAGCTCTACAGCGCCAACGGGCCCTCCAACGACGTCAGCGTCATCGATCTCGCCTCCTTTACGGTTGTGAAGACCATCCCGGTGGGCCAGGTCCCCTGGGGTGTGGCGATCGGCGTGGCGCCCTGACCGACCGAACGCCCGGACCGGAAGAGGGTAACCTTCAGGGGTCAGTCCCCTCCGAGGTTACCCTGCGTCGTTTTGGCATCCTGTTGCTCATCACCCTCGGGGCGGTATCGGTGTCCGCCGGGCAGGACTCGACGCCTGGCTACCAGCAGCCTCGTGGCAACCGCATGCCGCCCGTCCCCAAGTCAGATTTCCGGAAACTGCCTGCGCGTTTCAGCTTCGTCCAGGACGCCGGTGCCCTCCTCCGCCGCCTCTGGGTGGAGAGCTCGGCCGAGAGACGTGAGCATGTTGCCTGTATTTCCGGTGAGGTTCTGGGAGACAGCGTCCGGGTCACCCGGATGATGCCGCTCGAGGTGCGCGGGGCAGACTCGCTCGGTGTTTCAGCCCAGAGTTCGATTGACGAGTGCGGGCCACCCGACTGGCTGGGCACGGCCCACACGCACATCGCGCGCTACGATGGCGAGCACCCCTACCCCGATCTCTCAGGTGCGGATCGGGGCATCACGTTCATGTGGTGGCAACGCTGGCAGGTGGACGGCATGTTCTGCGTCCTCTACTCGGAGACGGAGGCCTTCTGCGAGGTGCTTGGCGCAGGAGGCCCAAGCCGGATGAGCCGCGGGCCGTACTAGCCGTCAGCTCCAGGGTCGCTTGCTCCCCCACCACCCCGGCTTCGACCCGCCCAGCCTTCCATCGAGCCCCCACGTCATGCCAGCCCGGCCCCACCAGAGCCCGATCATCACCGCGGCAAGCGTCCAGTGAAAGCCCTGGCTGGCCGGTGACACGTGCCAGCTGGCCATGCCGTAGTTGAGCGTAAGGAACAACGCGGTAAGGGCGCCGATGCCGTTGAAGAGGCCGAGCACCAGGAGTGTCCCCGCGAACGCCTCACCCAGCGCCGTCAGGTTGGCAAAGAGCGGCACGTGCGTCAGGGCCGTTCCCTCCACGAAGGCCTTGTAGGGGGCGATCGGGTTCGCCGCCATCTGCTTGGTGATGATCGTCGGCATCGTCTCGATCCAGCGGGCCGAGGCATAGGGCAGCGGGAAAAAGCCGCCAAGCAGCGCCAGCTTGGTGAACAACGCCTTCGCGAACCAGATGCCGACGATGATCCTGGTCAGGGCCAGGCCCTGACCGGCCAGTGCGCGGTTGTTACGCAGGACAGTGTCCGTCATCGATCCTCCGGGGCAGCGAGCGCGAGCTCGTGCCATATGAATGTCCATGTGTCCGTCAGCTCGTCGAGCACCTTTGCCAGCGGCTTGCCGGCCCCGTGTCCCGCCCGTGATTCCAGGCGCAGCAGGACCGGCAGCCCGGACGAGGTGGCCTGCTGGAGTCGAGCCGTCATCTTGCGCGCGTGCAGCGGATCGACGCGCGTGTCACTCTCCGCCGTGGCGATCATGATCGCCGGGTACGCCGCGCCGTCCTGCACACGGTGGTACGGCGAGTAGGCGGACAACCAGGCGAACTGCCCCGGATCGTCGGCCGAGCCATACTCCGGGATCCACAGCCGCGCGATCAGGAATCGATGATAGCGCAGCATATCGAGCAGGGGAACCTGAACGACGACCGCGCGAAACAGGTCGGGCCGCTGGGTCAGGACGGCGCCCATGAGAAGGCCGCCGTTCGACCCGCCCTGGACCGCGAGGTGCCGCGCACTGGTCCACCCCGAGGCGATGAGCCATTCCGCCGCGGCGATGAAATCATCGAACGTGTTCTGCTTCCTGCCCAGCATGCCGTCCTGGTGCCACGACTCGCCGTATTCCCCGCCGCCCCGAAGGTTCGGTATCGCCACCACGCCGCCCGACTCGAGCCACAGCAGCATCGAGCGCGAGAAGGCCGGGGTCATGGAGATGTTGAAGCCACCGTAGCCGGTAAGGAACGTCGGCTGCCGTCCATTGCGATCGACATCGCGCTGGTGCACCAGGAACATCGTGATGCTGGTGCCGTCCGCCGACGGATACGCCACCTGGCTCACGGCGAAGCGCTCTGGGTCGACATCGGCCTCGACCCGCCGCCACAGCGCCGGCACGCCCGTCGCCAGGTCCAGGCGATAGACACTCGGGGGAACGGTGAACGACGAGAAGCCGAGAAGCACCTCGTTGCCATCCGGCTCCATGCCGAGCCCGAAGAGGCTCCCCAGCGTGGGCAACTGGACGTCACGGATGCCGCCGCCACCGAGGTCGGCAAGGCGGAGCCGTGCCGTCGCCCGCTCGAGATAGTCGAGCACGAGATGCCCGGCCGTGACGCCAACGCTCGAGAGCACCGCGTCCGGCCGCGCCGGCACGAGTTCACGCCAGCTGTCGCGCGACGGCGTGGCGGGATCGACGGCGTAGAGACGAAATGTGGGCGCGCCCAGGTTCGTGCGCAGGTACAGAACGCCGCGCGCCACCTGCCCATCGAAGGTGGCCGGGATTCCCTCCGCCACCGGAACGGGCTCCCCGCCGGCCGCGAGATCCTGCAGGTAGAGGTCGGTCTCGTCGAACGTCCGCGCCACCCCGATCAGCAGCCACCGCCCGTCATCGGAAAGCGAGACACCCGGCCAGTGCTCCTTCTCCGCTGGCTTGAAGACGAGCCGGTCCACGGCAGGATCGTCACCGAGACGGTGGAACCAGACGGCGCGGTGGTACTGCTCCTCACCCGCCGGGACCGATCCTGGCGCGGGATACCGCGTGTAGTAGAAGCCCGAGGCGCCAGGGAGCCAGGCAAGGTCGCAGCTGCGTGTGTGGGGAATGCGGTCGGCGAGCGGCGCGAGATCGTCGAGGTCGAGCACCTGCAGCACGCTCTGCTCACTGCCGTCGGCAGAGAGCCCATACGCCAGCCGCCGGCCATCAGGGCTCACGTGGTACCAGTCGAGCGCCGTGGTTCCGTCGGCCGAGAGGGTGTTGGGATCGATCGCCACCCGGTCCGTGCCCTCGAGACCATCGCGCACGTACAGGATGGGCTGGTTGGTGCTGCCCTCGCGCCGCTGGTAGAGATACCGCCCGCGAGCCGGCGTGGGCGTGCCGAGCACACCGATGCCCAACAGCTGCTGCAGCCGGCGGCGGATCCCAGCGCGCGCCGGCACCGCGCGCAGCCACGCTTCAGTGCGCGCATTCTGTGCTGCGGTCCAGGCCCGTACCTCTGCTGCGTCGCCGTCCTCGAGCCAGCGATAGGGGTCCACGACCTCTACCCCGTGGAGGATCTCTATGACGGGCTCACACCTAGTCCCCAAGACTGATGCCCTGCTCGCGGGCCGTCACCACGATATCCGAGTCGAGCGGCACGAGCTTCTGCCGGCCCACGGCATCAGCCAGCGGTACCCTGACGATGGACGTCCCGGCCAGGCCCAGCATGGTGCCGAAGGCGCCGTCCGCCACCGCGCGCACCGCCGCACCGCCGAAGCGCAGCCCGAGCAATCGGTCGAACGTCGTAGGCGAGCCGCCGCGCTGCAGGTGACCCAGCACGATGGAGCGCACCTCCTTGTCCATTCGCTCGGTGATCATCTGCGCCACCCTGCTGCCGACGCCACCGATCCGGTCGACCGTGCCAGTGCCGCGCCGCTCGATCAGCGAAACCTCGCCACCGAGCGCGCGTGCGCCCTCCGCCACCACCACGATACTGAAGTGCTTCCCCGAAGCCTCACGCGCCTGGATCGCTTCGCACACCTTGTCGATGTCGAAGGGAATCTCGGGAATGAGGATGACGTCCGCGGTGCCGGAGATCCCGCTGTGCAGCGCGATCCAGCCCGCGTTCCTTCCCATAAGCTCGACGACCATGACGCGTTGATGACTCTCGGCCGTGGAGTGCAGCTTGTCGATGGCCTCGGTCGCGGTGCTGACGGCCGTGTCGAAGCCGAAGGTCTGCTGAGTGCACTCGACGTCATTGTCGATCGTCTTGGGCACGCACACCACTGGCAGTCCCTTTCGGGCCAGGTCCCAGGCGATCTGCATGCTCCCGTCGCCCCCGATCGCGATGAGCGCATCGAAGCCGCTCGCGCGGAACGCCGACACCAGCTCATCGGATCGATCGATCTCGCGCCGCGTGCCGTCGGCGTCCGTGACCGCGTAGCGGAAGGGATTGCCCTGGTTCGTGGTGCCGAGGATGGTGCCGCCCAGGGGGGTGATGCCACGGACATTTTCGGGCGCGAGCCGCACAACTCCGTTGAACGTGAGCAGCCCTTCGTAGCCGCGCTGGATCCCGTAGACCTGCCAGCCGCGGTGATGTGCGGCGAGCACGACCGCGCGGATGACGGCGTTGAGTCCGGGGGCGTCGCCGCCGCCGGTATTGACGGCGATACGCATTCGTGTCGGCCCAGGCTCCTGTCCTAAGAAACTCCCTTTAGCAGGTCCACGATTTCCCCCGGATTCGCGTGCCGGCCCACGGCCAGCTTCGAAAAAATCCGTCTCCCATCCACCGTCACGTCGAAGACGCCACCGGAGCTGGGAATCAGCTTCGTCTCGATGTCCGGAAAGGCCTTCTCGAGCTCAGCCACCAGACCGGTGGCTCGGGGCTCGTAGTTTCAGACGACGCAGTACTGGATCGTGGCGCGCATGGATCCTCACTCGGGAAGGCAGGTGCCAGTAAACTGGGCGGACGCCGCGAATCGTAAGCAATCATGACACCCTCCACCAGCACGAACGGTCCCCTGATTGCCCTCTCTCCCGGAAGCAGCGCTCCAGCGGGCCACCCAGCCTTGGAAGCTGCCACAGCCCGGGAGATTCGCCGATGCCGCGCCGATACTCAGTCGCCTCGACCCTGCTCACGCTGCTCCTTGCATCTCCGGCCGCAGCGCAGGTTCCTGCACACTGGCGGGACGAACTGGCGGCACCAACCCACCCGCTGACACTGCCCGCGTTCGACCCCGACACGGTGCGGTGGCCGGCGGCCCCACTGTCGCCCCCACCAAGCCCGGTTCGGGCGCTCTACGTCAACGCATGGGCCTTCGGTGGCCAGCGCCTTGGGCAACTGCTCGACCTGACGGCGGGCACCGAGGTGAACAGCCTCGTCATCGACGTCAAGGACGACACCGGCTACCTCACGTACCGGTCGGAGGTCCCGACGGCCCGGGCCATCGGCGCGAACACCCAGCTTCGCGCGCGCGATGTTCGTGTCCGGCTGGCGCGCCTGCAGGCCCACGGCATCCACCCCATCGCGCGCATCGTGGTGGCGAAGGATCCGCTGCTCGCGTCGCGCAAGCCCGAATGGGCGATCAAGCATACCGCGGGCGGACTCTGGCACGACCGGCTGGGCTTCGCGTGGGTCGACGCCTTCCAGGACTCGGTGTGGATCTACGCAGCACAGCTCGCCGCTGAGGCGGTGGAGCTCGGCTTCGCCGAGATCCAGTACGACTACGTGCGCTTCCCCGATGAGCCGCCGTCACGACGGGCCACCGCGTTGTTTGCGGCGCGTCGTCCGCAGGAATCGACGCGGCAGGGCGTGGCCGAGGGCCTCGCCATACTGGAGCAACGCACCCGCGCGCTGGGCGTGCCTTTCACTATCGATGTCTTCGGCCTGACGACCAGCGCCACCGGCGACATGGGCATCGGCCAGGTATGGGAGGATCTCGTATCGACAGCCGATGCCGTGCTCCCAATGGTCTACCCCAGTCACTACAACCGCGGCGAGTACGGATTTGCCCAGCCCAACGCCCAGCCGTACGGCGTCATTCGCCGGGCCCTCCAGGATGGCATTCGGCGCTCCCAGAAGCTGGGGCGCAATACGGCTGAGATCCGGCCGTACCTGCAGGCGTTCACCTTGGGCGCGCCGCGCTATGGCCCTGAGCATGTGCGGGCCCAGATCAGGGCCGCCGAGGAACTGGGTGTCACCAGTTGGGTGCTCTGGAACCCCCGCAGCGTCTATGAACGCGGACAGATCATCCCCGAAAACCGGCCGACACCCATTGCCATGGCGGGTTTCCCGGACGGCACGCGGGATGCGAACCGCTGACCTGCTCCGGTGGCGGCGGGACGATGCGGCCGGTACTATTCCCGAGGAGCGCAGGCAGCGCCGGTACCCAACAGCGACAGACGCTTACCTCAGGAGCAGGGACATGGAGATGCGGACTCAACTTGGATTGCTCGTAGTTGCGGTGACCTGTATGGCCGCGGCGCCCGCCGCCGCGCAGGCCACCAAGCTTCCGGCTGGCGTCACGCCCGCCATGATCACCAAAGGCAAGACGGTTTTCACGAGCAGCGGGCTCTGCTTCGCCTGCCACGGCATGGACGCCAAGGGCACGGTCGGACCGAACCTGACCGACCAGACCTGGATTCACGGCAAGGGGACCTACCCCGAGATCGTGCAGATCGTCACCACTGGCATCCCGGTCGAGCTGACCAAGCTTGGCAAGGGTGCGATGCAGCCCAAGGGTGGGTCGCAGATCAGCGAAGACGACGTGAAGGCGGTCGCTGCCTATGTCTGGTCCTTGAGTAACCCGACCTGAGGCCGATGTTGCAGCGCGAACGGGAGCCCGACAGGGCTCCCGTCTTGTGTTTCTGGGAGCGCCGCTGCAGCCCGAGTGGCCGGAAACACTACACTATTCCGTAAAGCAATCAAACACAGCGCTTTAGGTAGTGTTGTCAGCACGTATCCCGCCCCGCAATTGTCACCGGGGCGCGTCGCCCTTATATTCGCGCCCGCTTCCGCACTCCCTGCGTCAATTTCGGCCAGGAGCCGCCTTGGAACTTCCTAGCACACACCGGATACCGCTCGCCTGGCTCCTGGAGCACGGCAGTGAGGCGATCCGCTACCGCACCCTCACCGAACTATCTCCAGCCGACTCCGCAACGCCTGAGGCCATGGCAGCGGCCCAGCAGGCGGTAGCGGAATCGAAGTCCGGTGCCGCGCTGATCAAGAAGCAGAAGGACAGCGGCATCTGGGGCGGGAACCTCCTTGGCCTCGCCCCATCGGTGAAGGACGGGATCAAGGAAGTCGGCACCATCCCTCAGTATCGCCGCCTGCTGCAGATCGGGTGGCCACGCGGATCACGCCCGTTCAAGCTCTCCGATCGGGTGCTCTACCGACTGCTGTCCCGGGACGAGGATCCAGCCCTGCTGTTCGAGTATGCCAAGGCCTCGGGCAGCGAACCGGCCGTCGTGCCGTTCATCCGCGAAGCCTTTCGGGAAGCCGCGGCGGCCGCGCTGGCGGAAGCCGGCCATCACGAGGACCCCCGCCTTCGCGGTGCGGCGCACAAGATCGCCAACGCGGTCTCTTCCTTCCTGCGCAGCCCGCTCGCCGACAAGCCGTTCGTGAAGACGGCAAAGCACACCGCACTGAATCCTGAGGCGCATCCCCCGACTTGGTACTCCGTCGCCATGATCGCGCAGATGCCCAGCCTGCAGCGGGAGAGAGCTGGCTTCACCGAGCGCCTGGGACACTACCTGGCGCAGCCGGCACCCAAGAAGGAGTTCGTGGTGGTCCTCGGCAAGAAGGCGCTCAGGCCGCAGCACCTGCTGCTGGGCGACCCGATCGAGGCCGACTCGAAAGGGGTGGCGAAGGACCTGCCCCTGGCATTGCACTACATCGAGATGCTGGCGCGCATGGGAGCCTTGCAGTGGGCACCGGTAGCCACCAAGGTGCTCGCCCGCCTCATGAAGGATTTCGACGCACAGGGTGTATGGGCGCCGAAGGGCCTGCGCGGCATGCCGAAGGCGCTGAACAAGATCACGTATCACTGGTACCCGCTTCAGACCGACGAGAAGGCGGCGGAGAGCCGAGCCGCTGACGTGACGTTCCGCGTGGCGGTCATCGCCAAGCTTTTGGGCTGGGAAATCACCTACGCCTAGTCGTACCGGGCTGTTCTGACGTTGCGTTCTTAGAGGTAGCTTGGCATACTACGCCGATGCCACTCGACCTCACGCCGTTTGGATTCACGCCCACCGAAGGCGTCGTATACAAGGTCCTGCTGAGAGATGGTCCTGGCACCGGCTACGCGATTGCCCGCGCCGCCGGACTCGCCCGGGCGAACGCCTACAGCGCACTCGAAGGGCTGGCTGGAAAGGGAGCGGCCAGGGTCGAGTCAGGCCGTCCCAAGCGCTATCGTCCGGAACCCCCCGCCGCCCTGCTGGCCCGAATTGCGAGCGACCATGGTCAAGCGCTCACCCGGCTCACCACGGAGCTCGACGCACTGGCCGCTCCCCCGACGCCCACGCTGGTTGAGATCACCTCGAGCCGAGGAGCACTTCAGCTGATTCAGCACGATGTTGCGCGCGCGGTGACGTCGGTGGACTTGCTCGCCCCGGCCGAGGCGTTTCCGTTGCTCGGCCCGGCCCTGCGGCGGCCGGTGCTCGCGGGCCTCGAGGTGCGCCTGTCCTCGGTGGGGCCCGTCGAACTCGGGTTCACCCGTGTGACGCAGTTGCCGGCACCCGATGACTGGCCCGGGGTGCCGCTCATCTGCGTCGTGGATTCACGGGCGGCGCTGCTCGCAACGCGCCAAGGCGCGGAGGTGACAGGCCATTGGGGCACCGCGCCCGCCTTCGTGGCAGCGGCGCGGCTGACGATCGACGCGCTGGGGAGGTCGGCATGAACACGGAAACCGAGCGCGTCTACCGGGCCCTCCGGCAGAGCTACCTGACCGAGGCACCCGCGCGCCTGGCCGAACTCCGGAAGGAAGCGGACGCGTTCCGCGCCGGCGAAAGCCAGGCAGCGGACTGGCTGCGTACGCGCATCCGCCGGCTGGCCGGCGCTGCGGCAGCGCATGGACTCCCCGAGATCTCTGCGCTGGCGCGCGAGATCGAGAACTGGCTCGCGGAGGCTCCATCGCAGACGGCCGAGAGCGCCGACCATCTCCAGGGCAGCCTCACGCTGCTGAGCCTGGCCGTCGATGCGGCGGGACAGTCACTGGAGCCAGTCGGGGTACGGGAGACGCCGCGCCAGGCGGAGTTCGGCTGGCGCGCCCTGGTGGTGGTCGAATCGGGGCTGCTGCGCGAGCGTACCATCCGCGCCCTCTGGTCCGCGGGGTTCGATGTGCATCTGGGCGACCCCGGCGAGCCCGAGATTACCTCGCCCTCCACGCGCCCCGACCTGGTCGTCATTTCCGCCGAGGACACGGTGCAGGATCCCTACGCCACCATCGCCGCGTGGACGTCGAGCCGACTCGCGCGTCCGAGGGCCGTGGTCCTCATCGAGACGGCGGCACCGGTCGATCGCATGCGCGCGGTAGCTTCCGGTGCCGACCAGATCTACATCGCGGAACAGGTAGACTCGGAGCTTCCGCGCTTCGCGCGCTTGATGGCGCGGGTCGGCGCGCCGCCGGCGAGGGTCGTCATCGTCGACCCCGACCCGGTCGCGGATGCGTACGCCGCGTACCTCATGCAGGCGGGGGTGCGGGTGGTTCAGGCGCGTGATGCCGGCGAGGCGCAGGATCTCTTCGACGCCGAGGTGCCCGACCTGGTGCTCCTCGCTGAGGCCCTTCCCGACGCCGATGGTGTCACGTTCGCCAAGCTGCTGCGGCAGGATCCACGCTTCCACCTCGTGCCGCTGGTGCTGGTCGGACCGGCCGGCGGAGTCGCCGACAAGATCGCGGCACTCCGCGCCGGCGCCGACGACTTCCTGGCGCACCCGGTCGACGAATCGCTGCTGCTGCAGCTCGTGGTATCGCGCGCTGAGCGCGGACGGCAGCTCCGCGAACTGGTGCACCGCGACGGCCTCACCGGCCTCCTCAACCACGCGACCTTGCTTGCGGAACTGGAGATCGCCGTGGAGTTCTCCCGCCGGAGCGGAAGCGGATTTGCGCTGCTCATCGTGGATGTCGACCACTTCCGGCGGGTCAACGACCGCTATGGTCACCTGGTCGGCGACCAGGTGCTCGTGCACATCGGGAGCCTGATGCGATCACATGTCCGCGCCAGCGATCTTGTCGGGAGGTATGGTGGCGAGGAGTTCGGATTGATTCTCCGCGGCTGCACGCCTGAGGGTGCCGCGCATGTTGCGCACAAGCTGCAGGAGATCATCGGCGCGCAGCCGGCCGAAACACGGGATGGGAGCGTCATCCCGATCACCGTGAGCGTGGGTGGGGCGGTCTACCTGCACCACGGTGAGACCGCGTTCGAGATCGGCCACGCGGCGGACAAGGCGCTGCACATCGCGAAAACGGAGGGCCGGGACCGCGTGGTGTTCGCGGAGACGCCCCAGACAGGGCACGCGTAGGAGTCGTCAGTTGGCAGTCGGCAGGAAGTCGTCAGAGCCTCCGAACCCAAAGCGACCCTCCGGTTTTCGTCACTGGAGGGTCGCTCGCATTTCGAGACTGACCACTGTCTGCCGACTGACGACTGCCTGCTCCCTAGTGATGATACGCCGCCAGCGGAGCGACGTCGCCCGGCTTCTCCTCGCCGAACAGCAGCCGTCCTTCCCGGAAGCTCGCGCCACGCAATGTCAGTGCGAGTACCTCGCCCAGCTCTTCCACGAGATACACCTTGATCCGCTTGCGCGCTTCCTCGGGAAGATCCTCGAGGTCGGCCTCGTTCTCTTTGGGCAGGATGACTTCCGTGATGCCGGCACGGAGCGCACCAAGCACCTTCTCCTTCACCCCGCCGATCGGCAGCACGTACCCGCGGAGCGTGATCTCGCCGGTCATCGCGATGTCGTGCCGCACCGGCCGGCCAGACAGGGCCGAGATGAGGGCCGAGGCCATGGTGACACCCGCCGACGGGCCGTCCTTGGGAATGGCACCGGCCGGCACGTGGATGTGCACATCCCGGTCGAACATGTCGTCCGGGATCCGCAGCCCCGCCGCGTGCGAGCGGGCATAGGTCCACGCGGCGCGCGCCGACTCCTTCATCACGTCGCCCAGTTGGCCGGTGAGCACCAGCTCACCCTTGCCCCGCATGGTGGACGCCTCGACGAACATGATGTCGCCGCCCGCAGGCGTGTAGTACATGCCGGTGGCAACCCCCACCTGGTCGGTGCGCATCGCTTTCTCCGGGTGCACTCGCGGCCGGCCAAGCAGGGCGGTCACCAGGTCGGCATCGACCGAGACCCGCTCCACCTCTTTCGCTGCCACCTTCCGCGCCACCTTCCGCGCCAGCTTGCCGAGCTCGCGCTCGAGTTGCCGCACGCCGGATTCCCGGGTGTACGCAGTGATCACGTGGCTGAGCGCCGGGTCGGTGATCTCGATCTGTGACGGATCGAGCCCGTTCTCGGTGAGCTGGCGCGGGATGAGGTACTTGCGTGCGATCTCGCGCTTCTCACCCTCGGTATATCCGACGAACTCCGCGACCTCCATCCGGTCGAGCAGCGGTCCGGGGATGTTCTGGATGAAGTTCGCCGTCGCGATGAACAGCACCTCGCTCAGGTCGAACGGCACCCCCAGATAGTGATCGACAAAGGTGTCGTTCTGCGCCGGGTCGAGCACCTCAAGCAACGCGGCGGCCGGATCGCCCTGGAAGGAAACGCCCAGCTTGTCCACTTCATCAAGCAGGAAAACGGGGTTGCGGCTTCCGGCCTGCTTCATCCCCTGGATGATCCGGCCCGCCATGGCACCGACGTAGGTGCGCCGATGACCGCGGATATCCGCCTCATCCCGCGCGCCGCCGAGTGAAATGCGGACGTACTTCCGGCCCATGGCCCGCGCGATCGACTTCGCCACCGACGTCTTGCCCACGCCGGGAGGACCGGCGAAGAGCAGGATCGGGCCCTTGGCCTGCTTTTCCGAGGAGTCGTGAGTCGTCAGTCGTGAGTCGTCAGTCAGTCCTGAGTCGCCAGAGGGTATCGGCGTCCCTTCCGTCTCCACAACCGCTGCCGACTCACTGCCGACTGCCGACTGCCGACTGCCGACTTGTTGCCTCAGCTGCCGCACCGCGAGAAACTCCAGCACCCGGTCCTTCACGTCGCCGAGCGCATAGTGATCCTCATCGAGGATCTTCGAGGCCTTGGCCAGGTCCAAGTGCTCCTCGGTCCGCGTATTCCACGGCAGCTCGGCCACGGTCTCGAGGTACGTGCGAATGACCTGTGACTCCATCGATTCACGGCCGATCCGGTCGAGCCGGCCGAACTCGCGGTCGACTTCCCGGCGGGCGTCCTCGGGCAGGTCGAGGGCGTCCAGTTTCTCGCGCAGTTCCTCCAGGTCGGATGACTCGTCGTCCTCTCCCAGTTCCTTCCGGATGGTCTTGAGCTGCTCCCGCAGGAACATCTCGCGCTGCCGGTCGCCCAGTTCTTCCTGCACGCGGGACTTGATGTCCTCCTGCGCGTCGAGCACGCCGATCTGCCGCTGCAGGTGCACGAGCACGCGACGCAGGCGTTCCTCGACCGACAGGCTCTCGAGCAGTCCCTGCCGCTGGGCCGGGGCAATGTCGATGTAGCCTGCCACCAGGTCGGCAAACCGGCCAGGATCGTTGACACCGCCCAGCACCTGCTGGACGACCTCCTCCGGCAGGCCGGACTTCTGGCCCAGCTCGGCGGCGCGCGCACGCGCCTCCCGGTGCAGCGCCACGAACGCCGGATCATCCGGGTTGAGCGCCGCCATCTCCTCGGCGGTGCGCACCACGGCGGCGAGGTATCCGTCCTTCTCGAAGTAATGCATCGCAATGCCGCGATACTCGCCCTGCAGGAGCAACTGCACGCCGGCGAGACCACGCTGCATCTGTCCGATCCGCGCGACGGTGCCGATGGTGTAAAGCACATCGGCGTTGACGTTTTCCACGTTCTCCCGTTGCGACACCGCGAAGACGAGCTTCTCGGGCGTGGTGAGCGCAGCCTCGATCGCCTTCAGCGTACCGGGCCGACCGGCGCCAATGGGCGCCGCGACGCCGGGAAACAGCACGACCTCCCGGAGCGGAAGCACCGGAAGCGTCAGGCGTTCATTCATTGTGTTCGATCCTTCCATTGAATCCTGCCTTTGCGGCGCAAGCAACTTCGCCTGCGAGAAAGTTCGGAGGTGTAGGTGCACCCCATGTGCCACGCCTGGCCGCGCGGGCTTCCGTGTTGTGCCTGAAGCACTTCGGCCGTCATGTGTCAATGACGATCCCCGCGCTCCGGGTCCGGGCAAGCCGGAAACGGCGGCCCTGAATGCACCCACGCTGCCGTTTTGGCCGCCGCACAGCCCGGTGCACGATGCAAGTTGAATCTTTGTGATACCCGGCGCGTAAGGGCAGCCTTCCCCGACAAGGCGTTGCCCCGTTCATGAAGAACAGTCAAATTCATGGGCTACCGGGTGTTGGCACCTCGGTCGCTCAAACGGCCGAGCCACCTCAATTACCCGTCCGACCGGAGTCCTTCGCGCGGATGTCAGACTCGTTCGACAAGCCACTTGCCGCTCGCGTCGCCGAGGCGCTGGGCACCGCCTATACCCTGGAAGGGGAGATTGGGCGGGGCGGCATGGGCGTGGTCTATCGCGCGCGCGATGAGCAGCTCAAGCGCCGGGTCGCAATCAAGGTGCTGCCGCCTGAGCTCGCATTCCAGCAGGACATCCGCGAGCGTTTCAAGCGCGAGGCCCAGACCGCCGGTCAGCTGCTGCACCCTCACATTGTGCCGATCTACTCGGTCGGTGAAGCGAAGGGCATCGTCTTTTTCGTCATGGGCTACGTGGATGGCGAATCCGTCGCTGGCCGGGTGAAGCGGAAGGGACCGCTGCCGCCGGAAGAGGCGCGCCGGATCATGAAGGAGAGCGCCGACGCGCTCAGCGCCGCCCACGCCGTCTCGGTGGTGCACCGCGACATCAAGCCCGACAACATCCTGCTGGAAGGCACCCGTGGCCGGGTGATGGTCACGGACTTCGGCATCGCGAAGGCGCTGTCGATGGGATCGGGCGCGACGCTGACCGGCGCGGGCGTGGCCATCGGGACGCCGGCCTTCATGAGCCCCGAGCAGGCGGCGGGCGAGAAGGAGATCGACGGTCGGTCCGACCTCTACAGCCTCGGCATCGTCACCTACCAGATGCTGGCGGGCGAACTCCCGTTCAATGCGCCGACGGTCGCTGGCATCCTGATGAAGCAGATCACGGAGCCTGCACCCGACATCCGCCGCGTCCGGCCCGACGTACCGGAAGACCTGGCCCTCGCGGTGGCGCGTTGCCTCGAGAAGGATCCCGAGAATCGCTGGCCCACGGCTGATGCGCTGCGCCGCGCGCTCGAGAGCCGCACGGTGGCCGGGTACCGGCCCACTGGCACGTCCTGGCGCGCCGGCGCGACGCGAAGCACTGGGAACCAGCGGCCACCAGCGGCCGGCCGGCGACCACTCACGGCGAATCCGCGCAGCCCGATCGGTGGCGGCGCCAACGAGCCGATCCCCGGCCTCGCAAACCTCCCCGCGCCGCGGGGTTCTCGTCCGCCCGACCGGCGGTACGACCGGCGTCCGGCGTGGCAGGAGCGCAACGAGAAGAGCGGCGAGATGGCCATCCCGGACACCGGCGAACCCAAGATCGTCCAGAAAGTCAGGGCGCAGTTCGCCACCTGGCTCGCCGTCAATGGCGGCCTGTTCCTGATGAACGTGGCCACCACCCAGCTCGATCCGCCGTGGTTCCTCTTCCCAGCCGCCGGCATGGGAATCGGCCTGCTGAGCAACTACTCCAAGCTCTGGCAGGCCGGATACAGCTGGCGCGATGTGCTCCGGAGGCCGGCGGCGCCCGACTCGATCGAGTCGAGCCGCGATTCCGGCAAGGGAATGCTCCCCAAGGCGGTCCCGGCGCCACCCGAGCGCGAGTTCGGGGAGCAGTTTCCGCTCATCCGCCAAGTGCACGGCGATCGCGACGCGATCTTCAAGCTGGTCGAGCGCCTTCCGCCGTCAGAGCGTGAAGTCCTCAAGGACATCAACGAGACGGTGGACGGGCTCTACAAGCGGGCGCTCGACCTCGGCCGGACGCTCCACATGATGGATGGCGAGATGGCCGAGGGTGGTGCCAGCCGCATCGACGAACGGATCGCCGCGCTCAAGGCGCAGCCAGCCGACGAGGAGCGGGACCGGCATATCTCGCTGCTGGAGCGGCAGAAGAGCACGGTGGCGCAGCTGGAGTCGCGCAAGGCTCAGGTGGCGCGTCACCTCGACTCGTGCGTGCTGGCGATGCAGAACTTGCGACTCGACCTGCTCAAGCTCAAGTCGTCGAACGTGTCCGAGGTGATGGGCGACATCACCCAGGCCACTCAGGCGGCGCGCGCGCTTTCGAGGAACGTGGACAACGCGATCGCCGCCGCAGGCGAGGTCAAGGAGGCCATGGAACGGTGAATCCAGCTAGAACGCTACGATCACCCCGCCCCGAAAGCCCTGGATGGTGTACTTGAACGAGCCCGAGAGGTCGACCAGGGTACCATCGCGGCTCAGCGTCACCTTGTAGAAGCCGAGCCCGTACCCCAGCGACGCGCCGATGGTGTTGTTGAAAAAGTAGCGCGCGTCCCCGCCCAGCTCGATGATCCCCGCCTTGACGTTGCTGACCTTCGCATAGACGCCCCGCACGTCGGCTTCGAAATACCAGCGCTCTCCAGCCCTGAAGCGCCCGTACAGTCCCAGGGACGCCGTCGGCCCGGGGAAGTTCTCGGCCTGCGAGTAGCTCACGGAGCTGCCGCCAGCGCTCGCCAGCGCGTCGATCGACTCGTTCAGAAAGATGGCGCCGAGTGCCACGCCGACACCGATCTGGGTGCGCTCCTTGGCGGTGAACGCGAAGCGGTAGGTCACGGTCAGCTGGCTGGTGCTGAGCTTTGACTGGACGCTGGCGCCGGCCGGAAACGTGGTGTCGCCAACGACGATGCTATCGGCCAGCGTAATATTCCCCGTGCGGGAAGCCCACTGGAACGCGCCCTCGAGCTCGTTGCGGCGGCCCATGCGGAAGCGAAGCCCCGCGCGAGGCTGCCACGTCGTCTTGGGAAGGCCCAGGACGCTCTCGACACTGATCTCGGTGCCGTCACCGTTGGCTGGGTTGATCCGGATGTCGGTGCTCAGCACCAGCAGCGACAGTGCACCGAAGGCCTGGAAACGGTCGTAGAGGTGATTATCCGGCCCCTGCGCCGCGAGCCCGGGCGCGGCGGCGGACACGATGACGCCGGCGAGCAACAGACGGTGAAGCATTCGGCTCATGGCGTGCTCACGCTGTTAGTTGTTCCTCCATCGCTCGTGCGATGGAATCGACCTGCGGAAGAATGACGTCCTCGAGTTCGGGAGCATAGGCGACAAACGTGTCCGTGGCGGCAATGCGCCCTACCGGCGCATCCAGCCAATGAAAGCAGTCGCTGGCGATGCGCGCCGAGATCTCGGCGCCATAACCCCAGGAAAGCGAATCCTCGTACGCCACGAGCACCCGGCTTGTCTTGCGCACCGAGGCAAACAGCGTGTCCCAGTCCACCGGAGCGAGCGTCCGCAGGTCGATCACCTCGACGCTGACACCGTGACGCTCCTCGACCTCCTTTGCCGCCAGCACCGCGCGCTGGACCACCGCGCCGTAGGTAATGACGGTCAGGTCGGTCCCCTCGCGCGCGATGCGTGCCTTGCCGAAGGGAATCATGAAATTCGGGCCGGGATTGGGCGCCTTGTTGTACGTCTGGCGGTAGAGGTGCTTGTGCTCGAGGAAGATGACCGGGTCCTCGCAGCGGATTGCGGTGCGCAGCAGGCCGTTGGCGTCGAGGGCAGTGGATGGGCACACGACCCGCAGCCCGGGGATCGACGTGAACAGGGAGGCGCCGGTCTGTGAGTGATAGACCGCGCCGCCCTTCAGGTAACCACCGTAGGTGACGCGCACCACGACCGGGGAGCTGAAGAAGTTGTTCGAGCGCCAGCGCATCAGGGCGAGTTCATTGCGAAGCTGCATGAACGCCGGCCAGATATAGTCGAAGAACTGGATCTCGACGATCGGCTTGAGCCCGCGCGTCGCCAGCCCGATCGCGCGGCCCACGATGTTTGCCTCGGCGAGCGGGGTGTTGTACACGCGGTTGCTGCCGAACTGCCGTTGCAGGCCCCACGTGACCTTGAAGACGCCGCCCTTCCCCTTCACCTGGGTCAGGCAGTCATCGCGCGTCGCGTCGGCCACATCCTCGCCGAAGAGCAGGATGCGCGCGTCACGCGTCATCTCGTCCCGCATGCACCCGTTGAGCAGGTCCACCATGGTGGTCGGCTCGCCGGTGAAGCGCGGATCGTCCTCGGTATCGAACTGCTCCGACGCGGGATCCACGTCGGGCGAATACACATAGTTGTAGATGGTGTCGGTGCCCGGCTGGGGCGACGCGAGTGCCACCTCGGCGGATACCTGCACTTCTTCTTCCACCTGCTGCCGGATCAGCTCAAGCTCGGACTCCGTTGCGATGCCCTGCTCCAGCAACCAGCGCGGGTAGGTCACCAGCGGGTCCCGCGCCGCGTCGGCCTCGCGCTCAGCCGTGCTGCGGTACTGGACCTCATCATCCGACAACGAGTGGGAATACGGCCGGATCACGTGCGCGTGCACCAGCGCGGGACCTTTCCGCGCGCGGCAGTACTCCACCGCCCGTGTCATCGTGTCGTACGACGCGATCGGGTCGCAACCATCGACTTCCTGGATGTACAGGCCCGGAAAGCCGGTGACGAGCTTCGAGATCGAGCCCCCGGGGGTGTTCACCTCGACCGGCACCGAAATGGCATACCCGTTGTCCTCCACCAGAAAGACGACCGGGAGCTTGAGGTTGGTGGCACTGCTGAGTGCCTCCCAGAACTCGCCCTCGCTCGTGGTGCCGTCGCCAGTGGTGACGAGCACGACTTCATCGCCGTGGAACGGCACGTCGGGACGCGTGGGCTCCGGCATCTGGCTCAGGCGCAACCACGCTTCCGCGCAGCCCACCGCCTGGAGGAACTGGGTGCCGGTGGGACTCGACGCGCTGACGATGTTCAGGTCCTTGTGGCCCCAGTGCGATGGCATCTGTCGCCCGCCGGAATTGGGGTCGTCCGCCGCACCAACAGCCGACAGGAACTGCTCGGTCGGCGTCATGCCGAGGCCGAGGCAGAGCGCGCGATCGCGATAGTAGGTGTAGAACCAGTCGTAGGCCGGGCGGAGCACCTTCGCGGCCGCCACGAGCACGGCCTCATGGCCGGCGCCCGAGATCTGGAAGAAGATCCGGTTCTGGCGCTTGAGCTGGATCTCGCGGTCGTCGATGCACCGGGACAGGAGCATGACCCGGTGGAACTCGACCAGGTCCGCCTTCTCGAGCTTGGCGGACGCGAGGGCCTTGGAGCGACTGGGAGTGCGAGTGGCCATTGTGATCTTTGGAGGAGCGGAGGTGGGCCCAGAAACAGGCCGGGGACTCGGGAAGATAGCCCGAGTCAGTAGTCAGCGAAACAGAAAGGCCAAGCTATTGCTGCATCTGATCTTAGCTCGTTTGATCCGCCGGCGTCATTCTACCGCCGAGACGGCTCCGGGATCTCATACACCACGGGTCCGCCGAGAATCGTGATTCGCTGCTCGGGCCCCCAGCCGCTCGGGTGCAGGGCGGCGAGGAGGAGGCTCAGGGGACGCATGCTCAGCGTCCGCCGAGCCTGCGGAGGCGTTCCAGGGTCTCGAGGGCGCTCCCGCCCTTGGCGGCGGGAGCCACGGAGAAGAGATCGCGAATGTCGAGGAGGATCTCCAGCATCAGCTGGTCTCGCATGTACGCGTTGTCGAGTTCGACCATCCGAGCGGCGAGCCCCTCGGACCGGGCGCGCTCGTAGGAGTCGCGATAGATCGATTCCAGATTCTCGAGAATCCGGTCACGGGAGCGCATGGGATTCCGCTTGTGACATGGTGGTACTGGGGAGGTTAGGCCGGTGACACCGCCCGGTCAATCAGGTCATCCGGACTACGGGCGGCGGCAAGGGTTTGGGGTTAGTATATTTCAGGGTTGGACGGGCCTGCGAGGAGGGCTTGATGACGGTGCGGAACGTTCGCGGAATGACTATGGTGGAAGTGTTCGTCGTGCTTGTCATCCTGAGCATCCTCATGCTCGCCTCGATCCCACGGATAGGCCAGGCATTCCGCAGTACGCGCGTGGATCGCGCCGCGGGCCTGGTGGCCCTGATCCTTGAGCACAGTTTCACGCTCGCGAGCCGCCAGCGCCGCCCGGTGACGGTCTCGTGCGACTGTATCAATCAGGCCATCGAGATCCGCGATCTCGCTACCGATGCGCTTTACCAGCGCCGGGCTTTCGGACCGGACACCGAATACCAGATCGACTCCCTCTTACTCTCGGAGTCCAGCGTCACCGTGTCTCCAACAGGTGTAGCGACGCTTCCGCTGACCGTCACCATTGCCGCTGGAGCAGCCAATCGCCAGATCACCATGTCGAGCGCCGGCCTTGTGAGAGTGGTGCGATGACACGTTCGGTGCAGCCTCCGCATGCCGGGCGCCGCGGTTTTACCCTGGTCGAGACGCTCGCCACGCTTGCCCTGCTCTGCTTCATCGTGGTGGTGCTCGGGCCAATGCTCGTGCGCGTGTCTCGTCAGTCCAACAGTGTCACGGCCAGCCAGTACCGCACCGCGGCGCTGGTGGCTGCGGCATCGCGCGACATGGCCATTCCCGCCACCGAGGTGCTCGGCGGCTGCACGACTGACGTGACGCCGGCCTTTCAGCACTCGCTGTGCACCGTCATCGTCGACACCCTCCCAAGCCTGCGGCGGGTGCGCATCATCGTGATGCCGGCTGACAGCCTCCTGACAGCGCCCGACACGGTCACGCTCTACCGGGTCAACGCGCTCTTCACCAATCCGTTCAATTCTCCATGACGCGGGCGAGTCGGTCCAATCGCACCGGCCTCACCCTGGTCGAGTTGCTGGTGGCCATGACCGTCACGGCCATCGTGGGTGCGGCCCTGATCCAGATCATCATGGCGCAGAACCGCTCGGCCGGCAACAACGAGGCATGGCGTGCGGCACGCTCAGTATCCCGTGGGTCGCTCAACCGCCTGTTTGCGGATCTCGAGGCGGTCAACGCTGACAGCGCCCTGGAGGCCGGTGCGAGTGCGCAGAGCATCACTTTTCGGGTACCATACGCCCTCGGGGTCGCCTGCGACACCAGCATACCGCTGGTTGTCTCCGTGCTCCCCATCGACAATAGCGCGTGGGCCGCAGCCCGGTTCGCGGGGTGGGCGTGGCGCGACGCGGCGAGCGGCAAGTACCGCTACCGGATGACGGGGAGCCCAACGCTCAGTGCCGGGAATATCGCGGTGTGCAATGCGGCGAACATCGTGACGTTGCCGGCGTCGGCGGGTGGGGGCACGGCGGGTCGGGTCGTGCAGCTCGGCGCGCCGTCGATGGGCACGTCCGGCGGGTACTCGGGACTGGTGCCCACCGTCGGGATGAACGTGATGCTGCTGCAGCGCGTGCGCTATTACTTCGCGCCCTCCATGGCCCTTGCAGTGACCCTGCCCGGCTCCATCGCCCTGTGGCGCGATGTCATCGGCGGCGCGAGCGAGGAACTGGCGGCCCCCTTCGATACCACCGCCCGGTTCCGTTTCTATGTGACGGGATCGGACGTCCCGCAGGATGCAACGCCATCACCTATCACGATGACGCGCGGCATTGAGGTTCACCTCGACGGGATGAGTGAAACGGTGCCGCACGGGAGCACTACCCAAAAGCGCATCCAGCTCACGACGTCGATCTTCTTCAAGAACCGCCGTGATTGAGCCACGGCTGATCCGGAATCGTCGCGGTGTGTCGCTGCCCCTCGTGATCCTCATGATGGCGCTGCTGGCGCTGGCCGTCACGGCCGGGTTCAGCCGGGTGTCCGAGGAGCGCCGCATCGTGGGCGACCAGCAGGCCCAGATGGACGCATTCGCCGTGGCACAGTCGGGGCTGGAGCGGTACGCCGCACTGATGGACAGCCAGCCCGTGCCGAACGACAGCATCGCGATTCCGATCGGAGCGCGTGACACGGCTCATGTGGTGCTGCTCGAGATCCGGCCACCGAATGGCGCCACGCCCAGCCTGTACGTGGTCCGCTCACGCGGCGTCAGCCACGGGGCGCCGCGATACAGCGTCAGTACCCCCCCGGCGCAACGCACCGTAGCGCAGTACGCTACCTGGGCGGGGGTGTCGATGGACGTGGATGCCGCCTGGACGGCGATCTCCGGCCTGCGCTCGCAGAGCAACGCCGGCACGCTGGACGGCAACGACTACTGTGCGACACCCGGCCCGGCGGTGGCCGGGATCGCGGTGCCCGATCAGCTCGTGGCACCCCCGGCGCTGTTCGGCAGCGGATTCAGCGCGCCACCCAACCCCGTTCCCTCCATGACCACCCTTGGCGGTCCCGGCAGCTTTCCGGCCACTGCCGAGACGGACGTGCACATTGACTGGAATGGAATAGTCAACACCGGTGTCCTGCAGCCGGACTACACCCTCACCGGCGTGAGCGGATGGCCGGCCTACAACGCGTCGGTCTGGCCGGTCGTGCGGGTGGACGGCACCGTGACGCTGGCCGGCGGCGAGTCGGGACACGGGCTGATCGTCGTCACCGGCGACCTCACCCTGACCACCGGGTTCACGTGGGCGGGGGTCATCCTGGTCGGGCGGCGCCTCATCGTGATCGGGCAGCCGGCAGTGGAGGGGGCCATGGTGTCGGGGCTCGACGTCAAACTGGGACAGTCATTCGCCGAGAGCAACAGCGGCGAGAACGGCGGGGACGCAATCAACCTGCGCTACAACTCCTGCGATGTCGCCTCCGCCCTCGCTCGCTACGGCCACCTGACGCTTGTCGCCAACGCCTGGACCGACAGCTGGCCGGAGAATTAGGACGTGAGGACGTGAGGATGTGAGGACTTGAAGACGTGAGGAAGCTCCGTGTCCCTAGCTGAAGCCCAGGCGCGTGTCGATGCGTGGATCGCGCAGTTCGAGGAGGGTTACTTCGATCCCCTCACGAACATGGCCCGGCTGTCGGAAGAGGTGGGCGAGCTGGCGCGCGAGGTGAACCATCGGTTCGGGCAGAAGACGAAGAAGAAGGACGAGGCCGACGGGGATATGGCGATGGAGATGGCGGACATCCTGTTCGTGCTCATCTGCATGGCCAACCGCGAGGGAATCGACCTGCAGGAAGCCTTCGACCGGATGATGGCGAAGGTGGAAGGGCGGGACGCGACCCGCTGGACCCGCAAGCGCTAAGCTCGACTCCGGATCATTCCCAATCCTGCGGCTCCTCCTCCGTTTCCTGCAGCAGAAGCAGGTAGCTGGCGTACCGGTCGGGGTGGATCGCGCCCTCCGCTACCGCCGCGCGGACAGCGCACCCCGGTTCACTGACGTGCCGGCAGTCCTGGAAGCGACATTTCCCGAGCCCGGACCGCATCTCGGGAAAGCACTCCGCGAGGCCGCGCGCCTCGAGTCCCCAGAGCCCCACTTCGCTGAAACCAGGCGTGTCCACGAGCCAGCCGCCACCGGACAGCGGAACCATGATGGCGCTCACCGTGGTGTGCACACCGCGCCCGATCTTATCGCTCACCGCGGCGGTACGCAGTGCCACACCCGGCTCAAGCGCATTGAGCAGGCTCGATTTCCCCGCCCCGCTCGGGCCGGTGAACACCGACGCGTGATTCGGCAGCCAGCCGCGGATCGCCTCGAGCCCGTGCCCCAGCTTGGTGCTGACCGGAAAGACCTCATACCCCGCGGCGCGATAGCGCTCGATGAGTGCTGTTCCGGGATCGAGGTCGGTCTTGTTGACGACGAGGGCGGGCGTGACATCGTTGGCTTCGGCGAGGACCAGCAGTCGATCGATGACTGAGGGGACCGGCGCCGGGGCCCGCGACGCCGTGACCACGAAAATGCGGTCGATGTTTGCCGCGATGGTGCGAGTGCCGCGTCCACCCGGAATGCGCCGCTCCAGCACCGAGCGGCGCGGCTCGACCTCGATGATGCCCCACAGCTCGCCGCCGGCCTCGGGCTCGAGCGTCACGATGTCACCCGCCACCACCTTGAGCCCCTGCTGCTTCATGCGACCGCGCAGCACCGCGCGCAGCTCCTCACCCACGGCCAGCACCCGGTAGGCTGCACCATCCCGCCCGAGGACGGTGCCCCGACGACTGGTCACCAGGGCTTGGGCGCGGCGGCGATCGCTTCGTCGAGTGCGGCCTTCACGTCGAAGAGGGACCACGCTTCGAGCCGGTCGTTCGCCTCCCCCGGCGTGGCGCCGCGCGTGAGGACCGGGGTCTCCACGTGACCGACCGGCCGGTCGCCCGACAGGGCCCAGCGCACGAAGAGCAATGCGGCGCCGAAGCGTCCCTCCGCGTCCGGCTCGTCGTCCACGTAGATGGCCGCCGAATACGGCTGGCCATCGGCGCCCTCGAAGGCCGCGGCCCGCTCGTGCTTCGCCATGTACCCACCCAACGTGAACTCGCTCACAGGCCCGGGACGGATTCCTTCACGATGTTGCCGAGGATGAATACGATGTTGGCGGGCCGCTCCGCCAACCGGCGCATGAGGTATGGATACCACTGGGTCCCGAAGGGGATGTAGACCCGCATGCGGTGGCCGCCCTGCACCAGCTGCTCCTGCAGGTCGCGGCGCACCCCGTACAGCATCTGGAACTCGAAGCGCTCGGCGCCGATGCCGTTGCGCTGCGCGAACTTTCGCACGTGCCCGAGAATGGCCTCATCGTGGGTAGCGATGCCGGGATAGTTCCCCTGCTGGAGCAGCCGCTCCACCAGGCGCACATAGGCCTTGTCCACATCCGACTTCGCGGGAAACGCCACATCGGCCGGCTCGAGGTACGCGCCCTTGCAGAGGCGCACGCGTGCCCGCATGTCGATGAGGCGCTGGATGTCCGCATCCGAGCGCCTCAGGCACGACTGAATCACCACGCCGCAGTGCTTGCCGAACCGCGGAAAGAGCCGGTGGACGAAGAAATCGAGTGTCCGCTGGGTGTAAGCCGAGCTTTCCATGTCGAGCCGCACGAAGCCCTCGTGCTGCTCGGCCCGCTCGAGGATGCGCGTCATGTTGCGCAGGCACAAGTCCTCGTCGATGTCGAAGCCCATCTGTGTCAGCTTGACTGAGACGTTCACCTGATCGTGCGCGGCCGCCATCTCGTCGACCATCTGCACGTACTGCGCACACGCCGCCTCAGCCTCCGACGCCTGCGTCACGCTCTCGCCCAGCAGGTCCAGCGATGCGGTGATGCCCTTGGTTTCAAGCGCGGTGGCGGCGGCCACGGCCTCGGGAATCGTCTCGCCCGCCACGAACCGCGATGCGAACTGCTTCGCCAGTCCGTTGCGGCGTACGAAGTTGAAGATCTGCTGCTGTTCCGACAGCCAGAGCAGCGTGTTGCGCATCATGCGATCAGCATCCTTGCTGGGGAACCCCGATGACCGCCCCCAAGCTAAGGGGCGGTCGCCGGGTTGCCTATCCTCGATGGGGAGCGCTTACCGCTGGCTCTCCGGACTGGCCCGCGCCGGCGTCGTGCAATCGGGCCATGGGCGGGGCTTGCCGGTCGTCGTGTCGACCGGCATCACCCGCCGGTCACGCGACATGAGCACGGGATCTTCCGACGCGAGATACGCCAGCATCGCCACCAGCGTCGCGTTCTGCTTCAACTCCTCGAACACAATCTTGTCGAAGGTGTCGCGGTTCGTGTGCCAGGTGTACGTGAAGTACTCCCAGGGCAGCGAGCCCAGGCTGAATGCCGGCGCGCCGTAGCAGATGAAGCTGGCGTTGTCGGTGCCGCCGCTTCCTGGCACCCCCGGAATCTGCAGCTTGATGTCGGCCGTGAGTTCGGTGGGAAGGCGCGCGAACCAGCCGGCGAACAACAGGCCGGCGCCGACCAGTCCCTGGGTGCCGATGGTCTGGATGCGTCCGGTGCCGTTGTCCTGATTGAACAGCGCCTGGAGGTGCTGCACCACTTCGGGGTGATCCGCGGCCCAGGCGCGTGACCCGTTCAGGCCCTGCTCTTCACCACTCCAGTGCCCGATGACGATGGTGCGCTTCGGCCTCGGGTACGCCACGCTCAGCAGACGGGCGGCCTCCAGCATCGTGATCGTGCCCGTGCCGTTGTCGGTGGCGCCCGACGCGCCGTCCCAGCTGTCGAAGTGCGCCGAGAGCATGACGTACTCGTCGGGCTTCTCCACGCCGCGAATCTCCGCGATCGTGTTGAACACCGGCTGTTCACCCAGCGCCTCCGACTGGGTCTCGAGCCGCGCCACCGGCGACTGCTTCCGCTCTGCCAGGCGGAAGAGCAGGCCGTAATCCTCGCAGCTCACGTCGACCACGGGCGCCTTCGAGGCCCGCGTCCCGAAGATCTTGTCGACACCCCACCCCTGTGACCACAGCGACGTGACGACGCCCAGCGCGCCCGCGTCGGCGAGCGCCGAGGCGAGCGGGTGGCCCTGCAGGCCGGTGCGCTGCACCCGGGCCGCCCATTCCTCGCGACCGCGCTTGCGACTGGCCTGCAAGCTGTCCCAAGTGGCCGGCAGCGCGTTCTGCTTGAAGTTCGAATCGGGCCGGCAGGTCGGCTGCGGATACGACACGAGGACGAAGTTGCCCTTCGCGGCTGGCAGCCATGTGTGGAACGCCGCACTGTCGGCCACATTGGGCAGGATGATGACCTTGCCCTCGACCCGGCCCTTCGTTGGTGCGCTCCAGGCGAGCATGATCGCTTCGAGCGAACGAACTCGCGGGGACACCAGGTCGAAGTGCGTGATCCCGCGCCGCCAGCTGCGCCAGGTGCCATACTGCTCGTTCCTCGCGGTGATCCCCCACTGCCGGTAGCGCGCCACCAGCCAGTCGTTGCCGGAGCGAATAGCCGGGGTGCCGGTGAGACGGGGACCAATCGAATCGATCAGCGGCTGCGCCAGTTCATAGACTTGGCTGCTGTCGATGCCGACCGACCAGAGCCGCCGCAGCACCGGGTCCTCGACCGGGAGCGACTGCGCGTTGAGTTGAGCGACGGAAAACGAGGCGATTGCGAGCAGCCAGACCGAGGAGCGAGTCACTGGAAAACTCCGAAAAGTGTTGTATGTCCACCAATGAGGGCAGAGAATAGCGATTTCTGTTGCACCGGATCGACATGTAATACTGCTGGGCGTCAAAAGCGATGTCAATAAACTGGTCGGCAAACACATATAAACTACTGTAGAATAATGTTTTACGATAGTCAATTTTGGCCTCGTTGACCGCCTATCCAGCCGTCCGTAGGTTCGAGGTGCCGTCAAACTTGACGGTGATAGGGTCAACCCATTGACCGCCCGATAAAGCACACCCGGAGTGATCCGGGGCCGCAAAACTAGAGGTCTCAAGCGCCCCCTGCGCAAGAGATAGCTCGGTGCCGAAGGTGGAAATTATCGGGCGTGGGAGACGCAATGCGTTCCACGCCAGCTCCAAACCGGTCCTCCAAGGCACCGGAACCGCTGTACCGGCGTCGGCCGATCGGCCGAACCTTCCTTCCCGCGCTGCTCATCCCATTGCTGGGATGCACCACGGAACCCGCGAGCGCGCTGCCCGATGGGGCGCAGGAGTTCGTGCCGCCGACCGCTTATCAGGTCTGGTGGGCAAGCACCGAGGGCTGCTCCGGCATTCGAGGCACCCTTGGGCGCATCAAGTGGTACGTCGTGCCTGGTGTCTCCACCTTCCCCACCGCGGAGGGGGAGAAGGTCGGCATCCGCATCAAGACCGGCGATGAGGTGCGCATCGTGCTGGCCGGCAACTACGTGGAGCATGAAATGGTCGTGCGCCACGAGATGCTCCACGCCCTGCTCAATCGAGCGGGACATCCCGCCGAGTACTTCCAGGATCGCTGCCACCTAACCTGGGAGACGTGGGCCGCTTCCCGGCCGACCAACGAGCCGCCGCCGCCGCCGCCCAACGGCGACGTACTCTCCTGATCCCGGGTCAGGAATCCGCGTAGAAGCGCCCTCCGCGTCCAGCCATCTCCACGAGGGCGGGCGCGGGATCAAACCGCCCGCCATGGGCGTCGCCCAGTTCGCGCAGCGTGCGAACCACCTGCGCGGCACCCACTGAATCGATCATCCGGAGCGGACCGCCCCTGAAGGGCGGGAAACCGATGCCGAAAATTGCCCCGATGTCACCGTCGCGGGGCGAGCGGATGACGCCGTCGGCTACGGCCAAAGCCGCCTCATTAAGCATCGAGTAGACCAGGCGACGCTCCACCCAGGGCTCGTCGATATTCGGCAGCTTCGTGACCCCAGCCAGCGCGTAGACGGAGTCGTCGGGGCCGCGCCGCCTCCCGGCTTCGTAGCGATA
>Ga0315273_10000840_pt1 | contig 33551 bp, 28 predicted proteins | sample YL17G02_0_MG_FD_205753 | JGI IMG/M metagenome (GOLD analysis project Ga0315273, IMG submission 205753) | Sediment microbial communities from Yellowstone Lake, YNP, Wyoming, USA - YL17G02_0 | ecosystem: Environmental > Aquatic > Freshwater > Lake > Sediment | place: USA: Wyoming | collected...
TTACGTAATAACCTCCACCTTATCCAGATATATAATGAAATCTTAAACCTTTCAGAGTTAAAAATTTAATTGATGAGACTTAACAAGCTGGAAATAAAAGATAAAAAATTATTTGCTCGATTTTTAAATCTAAGCCGACACGGACTCTCGGTCTATGCCTTTGAGAATATTTATATCTGGAAAGGGCTTTTTGCCATATATTGGGCAATAATTGAAGATTGTCTCTGTGTATTTTTCCAGGACAATATCGGTTGTTTTATGTATCTTGCCCCGCTTGGCAAAGCAGTAAAGCTAGCTGTTATAGAAAAAGTTTTTAAGATCATGGATAACTTTAATCAAAATAAGGATATATCGAGGATTGAAAATGTGGAGGAGAAAGAATTGCCTTTTTATAAAGAGCTGGGTTATATATACAAAGAAAAGCCCGGAGATTATCTGTGCAGCAGGCGAGATTTAGTGCAGTTAAAAGGTAATAGGTTTAAATCTAAGCGTGCCTGCGTTAATTATTTTATCAAGCATTATAAATTTAAATATTTAACCTTTGATTTAAAATATAAGCGCGCCTGCCTTAAATTATATGACCAGTGGGCAGCAGCCAGAAAAATCACAAACAAAGACAAGGTCTATCAAGGCATGCTTGAAGATAGCCGAAATTGTCTTAAAATATTAATGGATGATTGTCGATACTTAGATGTTATCGCAAGAGTGGTATTAATCGATAAAGAACTAAAGGCATTTACCTTTGGGTTTAAGTTGAATAAAGATACATTTTGCATCTTATATGAGATCACGGATTTAACTATTAAGGGCTTAAGTCAATTTATCTTCCGCAAATTTTGCGCGGAATTAAAGGATTATAAGTATATAAATATTATGGATGACTCAGGATTAGAGAATCTTAAGAAGGTAAAGCTGTCCTATTATCCTTTGAAGGTTATCCCTGCTTATATTGTAAAGCGCAAAGATGCATAAGAATTTAGACGAAATAGAATTTACTATATTTGATACTGAGACCACAGGCCTTGAGCCGGAGTCTGGGGATAGAATTGTTGAGATTGCCGGGATTAGATTTAAGGGTGAAGAAAAAATCGCTACCTTTCAAACCCTGGTTAATCCACACCGACAAATTTCTCTTGCTGCCTTTGAGGTAAATAAGATTACTTCTGATATGTTAAAAGACGCACCCAGCATAGAAACAGTAATGCCCAAATTTTTGGATTTTGCCAAAGATAGCTATCTTTGCTCTTATAATGCCGGATTTGATTTAGAGTTTTTGAATAACGAATTAAAACTTACGCAAAAGAATTTATTAGAAGAGACAGTAGTAATAGATATATTAAAGATGGCGAAAAGGCTTATGCCAGGGCTAGAACGCTATGCCCTCTGGTTTGTCGCGGAAAAACTGGGCCTAAAATCAAAACAGGAGCATCGCGCGCTTTCTGATGTCGAGCTTACCCTGCAGGTATTTAAAAGGTTAAAGGCAACCCTAGAGACTAAAGGCATATTTGATTTTCAAAATTTCTCCAGTCTTTTTGGCCTTAGCTGTAGGTTTTTAGAGGATGTTAATAGTCAAAAGATTGCCAAGATACAAGAGGCCATGGGCTTGGGTGTTAAACTGAAAATAAAATATCTCTCCAGTTCCGACGCTAAAGTTTCCGAACGGGAAGTTATCCCTAAGGAAATCAAACAGGAAAACAACCGTTTTTATTTAGTGGGTTATTGCTGCTTAAGGAATGAGGAACGCACCTTTAGAATAGATAACATACTGCATCTTGAAATTATATAAACATAATCATGGAATTTAAAAAAATAAACCTTCCCTTTAAAATAAAAAGGCCGGTTTTAGCCCTGGGCAGCCAAACCAAAAATAGCGTCTGTTTTGCCCAAGGTAAATTTGCATATCTTAGCCAAATTCATCCTGATTTGAATAGCCTTAAGGATTTTGCAAAATTTGAGAAGACAGTTAAATATTTTCTAAAAAAAAATCCTAAAATAATCGCTTATGATTTGCATCCCGAGTATCAATCTAGCAAATATGCCTTGCAACTCTCAACTCTCAACTCTCAACTCTCAACTATTCAGCATCACCACGCCCATATCGCCTCCTGCATGGCGGAGAATGGCCTTAAAAATCAAAAATTAATTGGTGTAGTTTTTGACGGGACAGGACTTGGTAATGATAACACTCTCTGGGGAGCAGAGTTTTTCCTATGCGACTACCGAGACTTTAAAAGAATTGCGCATTTAAAAGAAGTTCCTCTTTTAGGTGGTGAAAGGGCAATTTTAGAGCCTTGGCGACTCGCGGCTTTTTGGCTTGATAGCCTTTATAGAGATAATTTTCTCAAATTGGATATTGAATTTATGAAAAAAATAGATAAAAAGAAGTGGCGGGTCTTAAAAAATATGTATTTATCCGGTTTTAATTCTCCTTTAGCAAGTAGTATGGGCCGGCTCTTTGATGCTGCAGCAAGCTTAATTCTCGCAAAATGCAAAGTTAATTTCGAGGCAGAATTGGCTATGGAGCTGGAGGAGACAGCTAAACGCTACAGGCTAAAGGCTGCAAGCTACGATTTCAACGTTATTCAGAAGAATAAAGAATGGATTTTAGATCCGACTCCCATGTTTAAAGAGATAGTTAAAGATTTAAAAGCAAGGCAAGATAGAGAAAAGATTGCCTATCGATTTCATTTAACCGTTGCTTGGATGATTAAAAAGGTTTGCCTTATTTTAAGAAAAGCAACCAGAATAAACAAAGTTGTTTTATCTGGAGGGGTATTTCAAAATAAGATTTTACTTTCTTTAAGTTTAGACTTATTATCTAAAGAGGGCTTTAAGGTTTTTTGGCAGCAAGAATTACCCTGTTCGGATGCCGGTATTGCCTTAGGACAGATAGCAATCGCTAATTCTCAATATCATTAGATTGCGCAGGTGAATATGCGGGAAAGACGTAAATTCAGCCGTTGGACGACAAGAGAAAAGGTGAATTTTAATATTAAGGACGGCGGGCAAGAGGAATTAGTTTTGGATATAAGTCCGACAGGTATGCGCGTAGTCTTGGATAATGAACTTAAAGTGGGTAGCATCGTCTTGGGGCAATTTAAAATTATTGCTAACCAGGAACCTTTCTATGTCCGCGGAGAAGTGGTTTGGGTGAGACGGGCAATTGACCAAATCAACCGGCCCTGTTATGAAATAGGGATTAAATTTAACAAAATAAGCACTACCCCAATTTAGCTTTACAATAACATATGTGTCTGGCCATCCCCATGAAAATAAGAAGGATTAAGGGTGAGTTTGCCGAAGTAGAAGCTGGTCGGCTGACTAGGACTATAAATATTCAGATGTTACCCGCAGTTAAAGTAGGAGATTATGTTTTGGTACACGCGGGATTTGCTATTCAGAGAATAGACCCCGCGAGAGCAAAAGAAACGTTGCAATTAATCGATGAAATACATTGACGAATTTCGAAATAAAAATTTAATTACCAGGGCCTTAGCCAGGATAAAAGCAATAACCCCTGGTGAAAAGATAGATATAATGGAGGTCTGTGGCACACATACACAGAGTTTCTTTCGCTTTGGCTTAGACAAGCTTTTACATGCCGACGTAAACCTTATTGCTGGTCCGGGTTGTCCTGTATGCGTAAGTACACAAGGATACATTGATCAGGCAATTACGCTGGCACAAAAAAAAGATAATATCATTTTAACCTTTGGGGATATGTTACGTATTCCTGGAAGTAAATCTTCTTTAGAAAAAGAAAGGGCCAAGTCAGCTAATGTAAGAGTGGTTTATTCTGCTTTAGATAGTATTAAAGTAGCTAAGCAGAATCCGGACAAAAAGGTCATATTTCTGGCAGTGGGTTTTGAAACCACAGCTCCTACGATTGCCTTAAGCATCTTAAACGCAAAGAAAGAAAATCTGAAGAACCTCTCCTTCTTTTCCTCTTTAAAACTTATCCCCGCGGCTATGGAATATTTAGTGCAGGATAAAAGGTTAAATCTAAAAGGGTTTCTCTGCCCCGGCCATGTATCTACGATAATTGGCGCTCAGCCTTATGAATTTATTCCTAAAAGATACGGTATTGGTTGCTGTATCAGCGGGTTTGAGCCTTTAGATATCTTAGAAGGGATATACATGCTCATTAAACAAGTAGTAGATAAAAATCCCAAAGTAGCCAATCAGTATGTGCGCGCAGTCAAGCGCAATGGAAACCTTAAGGCAAAAAGGCTAATGGCGCAGACTTTTAAAACTACCGATGCTTATTGGCGGGGTTTAGGTAAAATTTCTAAAAGTGGCCTTAAGATTAAGAATGATTTTTCTCAATTTGACGCTGAAAAAATATTTTCTCTTAAACAGGCAAACAGGCAAACAGGCAAACAGGCAACGCAATGTCAATGTGGCGATATTTTAAAAGGCTTGGTTTCTCCATTGGATTGCGTATTATTTTCCAAGGTTTGCCGTCCAGATAATCCTATCGGACCTTGTATGGTCTCAAGCGAAGGAGCGTGCAGTGCGTATTATAGATATAAAAATTAAAAATTTTGGACTTTGGGCTGTCATCTTGATATGTGGATTTTGGACTTTGGGCTTATCCGGTTGTATTCAAAAAGATGTTTTAAGCAAGGCGCAAGATCACGTTCAACAATCCCAAGTCAACTATCAGATGGCAGTAGCAGAGTATAAACAATTAATTGCTCAAGGAAAAGATTTAGATAAATTATATTTTGAACTCGGTAAATTATATTACTCCCATGGAGAATTTGATCAGGCAATAGGGGCATTCAAGAATAGCCAGGATCTACAGGCCAAGAAATTTTTGGCTATTTCTCAGTATCGCTTGGGTAATTTTACTGACGCCTTGGAGATTTTTAGCAGAAACGGCCAGACTGATGATCAGTCTTTGTATTATTACGGTTTAACCTGCGAGGAATTGAACCTTTATGACCAGGCTTTAAGTATTTATCGCAAGATAAAGGAAGAACAATTCAAGCCTAAGGCTTTAAGCCGCATTGATCTTATTGAGAAACAAGCCAATTTATCCCGTATCCAAGATATAAGCCCGCAAGTAAGTGAGATTTTAAATACTGCGCCCTCTGCCCAGGAATATCCCCAGGCAGGCGCTTTGATTCTATTTTGTGATGAGAAGGCCGAGGTTTCTAACCAGGGGACGCAGGTTTCTACTTTACATTATGTAGTCAAAATTTTAAATGAAAGAGGTAAAGAAGATTTTTCCGAGACCCATATCAGTTATGACTCGACCTATGAAAAAGTAGAATTAGAGTATGCCCGGACTATCAAGCCCGATGGCACAATTGCTGAAGTGGGCAGCCGACATATCCGTGACGTTTCCAAATATTTAAATTTTCCGCTTTATAGCAATGCCCGGGTTTACATCATCTCTTTTCCTGAAATTACCGAAGGTGCGAGCATAGAATATAAGGTCAAAATTTATCGCCACCAACTCATTAATAAAAAAGACTTTGTGATAAGCTATCCGTTGCAGACAAGTGAACCGATTATTGCCGCCAATTTCAGACTTACTGTGCCTAAGGTAATGCCAGTGCATATCAAAATCCTCAATGAGAAGTATAATAATTTCGGGGCAAATCTTAACCCTGAGATTAAAGAACAGGATGACATTGTAGTTTACGTCTGGAAATTTAAGAATACCCCGCAGATAATTCCTGAGCCGAGCATGCCGGGGCAAGTCGAGATTAACCCCACTATACTTATCTCCACATTTAATGCCTGGCAGGATATTTATCATTGGTGGTGGGGGTTAGCTCAAGATAAAATTAAGCCTGATGCGGCAATAAAGGATAAGGTACAAGAGCTAATTAAGAATCAGCCTTCTGAAGAAGCAAAAGTAAGGGCGATTTATAATTTCTGTGCCCAAAAGATTCGCTATGTAGCCGTAGAATATGGTCAAGCAGGTTACGAGCCTCATCAGGCAGAACTTATATTCCGCAATAAATACGGAGACTGCAAGGACCAAGCCATACTCTTAGTGACCATGTTAAAAGAAGCTGGATTATTAGCCTGGCCGGTTCTTGTTGGCACCAAAGGTTACTATAATTTAAATGAAGATTTTCCTTCTATGCTTTTTGACCATTGTATTGCCGCAGTCGCATTAGAAGACAAGGTCATTTTTCTTGACCCCACAGCCGAAACCTGCTCCTTTGGTGATTTGCCTGCAGATGACCAGGGCCGTAAGGTTTTGCTTTTTAGAGAAGATAAATATGAAATCAAAGAAATCCCTTTATACGAGGCAAGGCACAACTTAGCAGAACAGCAACTTTATCTTAAGGTAAATAGCGACGAAACCATCAGCGCCACAAAGTCTGTTTTTACTTATGGCAACTACGACCAAGCGCAGCGGTTTTGGTTATTGTATACGCCGCCAGAGTTAATCCAGGAGGCCTTAAAGCAAAAAATACAAGATATTTCTATAGGCGCTAAACTTGACAAATACGAGATAAAAAATTTAGAAAATCTCAATCAGCCGATTGTATTGAGCTACTCATTTAATGGACCGGAATATTTTACGGTTGCCGGGAAGTTAAGGATAATGCCACAGTTAGCTAGCCTGGATACATCTTGGGTAGCCAAAGATGAACGTAAATACCCGATAGATTTTAATATCTTAGATAGCAAGGAAACATTATTAGAAATCGAGATTCCTCGCGACTTTTCTGTAAAATATATTCCTGAGAGCGTAAACCTTGACAGCCCCTGGTTAAAATTTATTGTTGAATATAGCCAGAAAGGTAATAAGATATATTTTAAACAAAGGTCGCAAGTAAAGAAGGACACGGTTTCCCAGATAGAATACCCCGAATTTAAAAACTTTTTTGAGAGTCTGGCGAAGAAGGTCAAGCAAAGGTTGGTCTTGGAGAAGGTAAGATAGAGATGAGACAGAGGGAATATGTTGAGGGAGAGCGCCGAAAGTACATCCGTTTAGATTCGGTATTTCCTGTGGAGTTTAGGCTTTTAAGCCCGAACGGAAAAACTTTTTTCTCGGACTGGCTACAGGGTTTTACTAATAATATAGGTAAAGGCGGGATGTGTCTTTCAGTCAATAATTTGAAACCTGCGTTAGTCAAGATTTTGGCCAGCCAGCAGGTAATATTATCCTTAAATATCGAGATGCCCTTAGCAGGCAATCCTATCTTGGCCAAGGCGCGGGTCAGCTGGATAAAAGAGGTTGCGGGAGAGATTAATAAATATCTTATTGGAGTAAGCTATGAGGAGATTAATCCCGGACAGAATAATCGGATTATGCATTATGCCCGGGGGAAAAAAATCTTTGCTCCCGTAGTCTTAAGTATAATTTCGATACTTTTTTTAGGCTTAGCCCTGAATGTCTTTATCAATATAAAGTTAATTAAAGGCAATAAAGCCTTGATTGACCAGTTGGTAAAGATTCTTCAAGATTCCACGGTTGCCAAACAGAAGATTAAAGAGATATCCCGGGAAAGGGAGGATTTGCAGTTAAAAATTCAAGCCTTGCAGCTGCGCATCCAGACTGTGGAGGAAGAAAAAGAGAAGTCCAAAACAGAAGAGGTAAGAACCACTAAAAGAATGGAGGGGTTAAATAGCCAGATTGAAAAATTAACTCAAGAAAAAACCTCTTTACAAGACCAATTAATCCTCCTGCAGAACAAAGAGAATACGGTTACTGAACAACTCTTGCGTTTAGACGAGAGAAAAGCCACTCTTACCCAGGAAAATTTTGATAAGATGTACCAGTGGTTGTCCGTGCATCAGAATCCCCGCACTGGTCTGGTTATGAGTTTTGAAGGAGATACAGAAATCGCGGATTGGGCATTTATTTATGACCAAGCCTTAGTGGCTCAGGCCTATACCAATTTCTCGGATTTTGAACGGGTCAAAAAAATATTGAACTTCTTTGAGAGAAGAGCTAAGAAAAAAGATAAGCTCTTTTTTAATGCCTATTATGTTAATGACGGAAGCCCCGCGGAGTATATTGTGCATAGTGGGCCGAATATTTGGTTAGGTATAGCTATTATGCAGTATACCAAAAAAACCCAGGATAAGACCTATCTTCCTTTAGCTTTAGATATTGCTCAAGGGATAATGGATTTACAGAATAAAGATGCTGAAGGTGGTATCCGCGGCGGCCCAGAGGTAACTTGGTATTCTACAGAACATAACCTGGATGCCTATGCTTTTTTAAATATGCTGTATAAGATTACGGCTAAGGCGCAATATCTGGAAGCGGCGAATAGAGTATTAAATTGGTTGGTTAAGAATACCTATGACAAGGTTGATCTTCCCATTAAACGCGGAAAAGGAGATTCTACAATTGCTACAGATACCTATGCCTGGTCTATTGCTGCTATTGGGCCACAGAAATTGGAAGAATTGGGTATGAATCCAGATAGGATTGTGGAATTTGCCGAACAGAATTGTAGCGTTGAGGTTTCTTTTAATCGTCCTGAAGGCCAAGAGGTAAAAGTAAAAGGTTTTGATTTTGCGCCGCAAAGGCATGTGGCTAGAGGCGGAGTGGTTTCTTCAGAATGGACAGCCCAGATGATTTTAGCTCTTAAAATCATGGCTAATTTTTATCACCGTAAAGATATGGTTGCCAAAGCCAGAGCCTACGAAAAGAAAGCTGATGAGTATCTCACGGGATTAAGTAATATGATTATCTCTAGTCCTTCGCCTTCTGGTCAAGGAGAAGGTTGTCTTCCTTATGCCAGTTGTGATTTTGTGGATACTGGCCATGGCTGGATGACACCTAAAGGCAAATACACCGGTTCTTTATCCGGCACTGCCTATGCGCTTTTTGCTTACTATAACTATAATCCCTTAGAATTTAATTAATGAAACGCAGGCTTAATGCCTTTTATCAAAAACTCTACGCTTATTTTGGTCCGCAGCATTGGTGGCCGGCAGATACTCCTTTTGAGGTAATGGTAGGCGCAATCCTCACCCAGAATACCAGCTGGCTGAATGTCGAGAAGGCAATTGCTAATCTAAAAGAATATAAATTATTAAAGCCGGATAAACTTAACCGGATTGCGCAGCAAAAATTAGCCGCGCTGATAAGGCCGGCAGGTTATTATAATATCAAGGCCAAGCGGCTAAAAGAATTTTTGAGTTTTTTCCTCCATTCTTACCGGGGCAGCGTCAAGAAAATGTCTTTTAAAGATACGCAGGGATTGCGTCAGCAGCTACTTTCCGTAAACGGCATTGGCCCGGAAACCGCGGATTCCATATTACTCTACGCCTTAAATAAGCCGGTATTTGTGGTGGATGCCTATACCAAAAGAATACTCTCAAGGCACGGTTTTATTCCCGAGAACTCCGATTACCATGAAGTGCAAAATTTGTTTAGGCAAAACCTTAAAAATAATGTAAAATTATTTAACGAGTTTCATGCCCTTTTGGTAAAACTGGGCAAAGAGTTTTGTTTAAAGAATAAACCGAAGTGTTCAATATGTCCGCTAAAATAAAGAAAGCTATAAGCCATCACCTATCAGCTATCAGCATTTTATTTATTCTGGTCATTAGCTGTTTTGCCGCAGAGCCACCCAGATACAAAATCGAGGCCAAGGTGGATACCGGCAATCATAAAATTATTGCCAAGCAGACAGTAGTCTTTACCAATAATTCTGACCAAGAATTAAAGGAATTATATTTCCATATTTATCCTCACCGTAAATATACGGAAAAAGAAATCCGATTTCTGTATCGCTACGCAGGTTATTTTAAGGTCAATCCTTTTCCCGAAGGTTTCCAAAGCGGCGATTTAAGAATAGAAACTATATCCTCCCAGGGTAAAGCGCTTAACTATATAATTGAAGGCGAGGATCAGACGATTCTCAAAGTAAATCTTGATTTAGCTCTCAAGCCGGGTGAATCCCGAGAGATTAATATGGATTTTTCCGTGGATATACCTCACTCCTATGGCCGGTTTGGCTGGCACCAGGATATAATTACCTTGGCGCGCTGGTATCCTATCTTAAGCGTTTTCGACAAAGACGGCTGGCATAATTACCCCTTTTATATTTTTCACCAGCCCTATTTTAGCGATGCCTCTTATTATCAAGTAAAATTAACCCTGCCGAAAAAATTCGGAGTTGCCTCCACCGGATATTTGAAGGAAGAGGTCACGAATGCCGGCGGGACCAAGACCTTAAATATTGAAACTGATTTTCCGGTGAGAGACTTTGCCTTAGGGCTATCGGATAATTTTATGGTGTATTCTATCAAGGAAGATAAATTTAAAATTAACGCCTATCATTTAAAAGGCGATGAGGCCAAAGCTAAAGAGGCAGCGCATTTTGCTTTAGAGACGATGAGATTTTATAGCCAGCGTTTTGGCGAATACCCTTATCCCGAGTTCAATATTGTCCCCAGTTACTTAGGTTACGGTGGTTGTCAATCTTCGAATCTAATTTTTATTGATACCCGTGTATATAAATTGCCGGGATTTTTAGACCGCTATTTTGACTTTCTGATTAGTCATGAAACCGGCCACCAGTGGTTCTATAATTTAATTGGTTCAGACGAATATAAAGAGATGTTTTTAGATGAAGGCATGAACTCTTACTGGCTCTTGCAGTACTTAGAGAATAAATATGGGCTAGATGCCAAAGTAATGGTTCTGCCTAAGTCTTTAAGATGGATTATGCCTAATTTTTCTTTCCGCAGCTCTACGGCTGCGCGTTACATCTATATGGCTAAAAACGGGTTTGACCAGCCAATAATCGGGGAGCTCTCCAGTTTTCAGGAACCCTCCTCCATATTTGCGATAACCTACGGCAAGGGCGCAGGCGTGCTGGAGATGTTGGAGGCAATAATCGGCAAAGATAAACTTGCTAAAATTATGCAGCGCTATACAAGCGAATTCAGATTTAAGAATATCAAATTAGAAGATTTTATTAAGATTTGTAACGAGGAAGCTGGTCAGGATTTAAATCCATTTTTCCAGCAGTGGCTAAAAACCAAAAAGACCGTGGATTTTGCCATAAAATCCGTGACCAAGGAGGAAATAGTCTTAGAGAATCGCGGTCAAATCCAAATGCCGGTAAGAACCAAAATTGTTTATGCGGATGGCCAAGAGAAGATTGATTCCTGGGATGGAAGCACTCCGACTAAGGTAATCGCGGTTGAAAAAGATAAGGCCATAAAAAAGATAGAGGTAGACCCGGATAACTCTATTGTCTTAGACCTTGACCGCACCAATAATTACTGGCCCAAGGAGCTATATATAAAACCCGTTCCTCTATATTTCTTTGCTTATGAGATACCGATTTTCTTGCCGCGTAAATCCTATAATTTAGTTTTAGGGCCAAGCGTGGGGAGTTCTTCTTTAGGAATAGCCTCATCTTTACAGAAGCCGGATGATAATATCTTGCGTCTGGGCTTAGACTATGATTTCGATGGCAAGGCACTCGAATCTACATTGGGTTATGAATTTAGCCACCTCTTTAATAAACAGACAGCTTTAGGTTTTGAGATCTTTGATTATGAATCCAGCAAAGAAAAGAATGACCTTTCAGGAGGCAAGATTTATTTACGTCACGAGTTATGGCCATCCAGTTACGGGCTCTTTGATTTAAATGACCACGTGACCTTTTATTTACTAAGGGACCGCAGGTTAGATAAAGCCAGTTCTGGCTTAAGCGGCGCTGAGGATATCCAGAATAATTACTATCGCAAGAAAGATGAGGCGATTTTTGGGATTACCGGTTCTTTAGGTTGTTACGGTCCCTACCCCGATCCCGATTATGGCTGGAAGTTTATGCCTACTCAGGAATTTGCCGGGCATTTCTTAGGCGGTAACGAATCCTTTTGGCGCAGTACCTTAGAATTGAATAATTATCATTTAGTCTTACCTAAATATCAGCATAAATTAGCCAGCCGCATAAAGATTGGCTGGGGCGAGGCTTCAGATAAAAAATTATTCCAGTTAGGCGGGTCTGATGGTCTTCGCGGTTATAGCCGCAAGGCCATTGAAGGCGCGCATATGATTTTAGGCGGGCTAGAGTACAGGCTGCCCCTTAAATCCGACCTTAAATTTTATCTTTTGGATAATATATTGCATCTGGATAAAATCCAGGCTGTAGGCTTTTTTGACGTAGGTAAGGCCTGGTTTGCGGATTTCCAAGGTAATGATTTTAAGAAAGATGTGGGTTTAGGTTTGAGATTCCATTTTGATCTCCTCGGCTTTTTAGAAAAGGCGGTTTTAAGGATAGATGTTGCCCAGGCACTCCACGAGTCCAAAGAAGACCCGCATATCTGGTTAGGATTAAGCCAGACTTTTTAAAGCCCTCCTGGAATATCAAAAGAAAACGTTTTCTAAAATTAGGGTTTTCTGCCTTGAAAGAGGCTAAAAATAGTGTATATTTATAGCAAAGTTACTTGAATTTTTTTTCAGGTGTTCTTTGAAACTTTAAAAAAGTTTTTAGTAGGCCTTCCGAAAGGGCAAGTCTTGACATTTGTAGCGTCGGGGTGCGCAAAGCTAAAGACCTTAAAAAAGTAGCTCAGCTGCCGAAGAAGGTTAATCCCGGATAGGTCAGAGCCGGGTCAAAATAGATTTAGGGAAAAATAAAAAGGGTCAGAAAGTTTATAAAAAGGAGGTAAAGAAATGAAAGGTACACTTATTGCAGTATTGGCAGTTTTAATGGTGGTGGGTTTGGTATTGACAGCTGAAGCATTAGATGTTTACGACGGTACCAAAATTACTGATAGTTCAGTAACAGCAGTGGCCAGTGGCGCAAACTCAGGCACAGCGCAGACTATCCTAATTAAAGCCAGTATCCCTGCTAGTTTGACCGTAGCTTTATCTGCCACCCAGATTAATTGGACAATAAATAAACAAGGCACGTTTCAGACAAAAGCCATTGATATTACTTACAGTGGCCTGGGAAGCTCGGATGTAAGTATGGTGGTGGCTTATGCAGCTGACTTAGTTAAAGATGGTGGCGCAACTTTAGCTACATACTATGCTTTAAAAGCTGATAAAAGTATACTAACTCCTACGGGCTTGAACTATGAAACTGCAAAGAATTTTAACGGCACTCACATTATTAAAAACGCAGATGCTGTTAAAGGAGCCAGCATCTGGAATAAGATCGCAGTCCTCAGTGGGACTAAACCAGGTGACTACTTGGATGATTTTACGGTTACTTTCTCGCAAGCCTTATAAGATTTAAATCCTTTTTTGTGGGAATAAAAAGGGCCTCTAAAAATTAGAGGCCCTTTTTGTTTTCTATATTTTATTGACAAATGAGATATTCTATGTCAAAATAAAAAAAATGCAAACTAACCATAATAAGATAAAAATTATCTTTTTTATACTTTTTCTTATTCAGACATCCTTATGTCTGGCCCAGGTGGATTTTAGAGTCACTCCTGGAATAATTGAAATTAGCACAGGCAGAGGCGGGGCAAAGGTTTTTTCTTTTGACCTGGCCAATGATGGCAAAGAGAAGTCCTTGAGGTTTAAGATTTACCCTATGGATTTGGAAATAGATAGGGACGGTGGGGTTGATTTTTTAGAGATAGGTAAGTCAGCTTATTCCTGTAGCAAATGGATAGTTGTTGAGCCTAAGGAGGTAATAGTTGAGCCAGGTAAGAGCAAAAAGATCATTGCGAAATTAACTGTTCCTGCTGCGGTTCAAGGAGGTGGTTATTACAGTGCGGTTGTCTGCGAATTAATCCCTGAAAAACCACCCAAAGTTCAAATTGGAGCAGTAATTACCTGGCGCATTGCCAGTTTAATCAAGGTAACTGTTTTAGGTGGTAAAATTGAGAAAAAGGCAGTGGTAGAAGATTTCTCTCTGCGCACCCTGTTTGAAAAGGAAGAGGAAAAAAAGAAAGGACTCACCTTTGTCGCCTCTTTAAAGAATGAAGGTAACATTCATATCAAGGCTGAAGGAAAAGTAACTATTTTGACTCCAGATAGAAAAAGAAAAGGCGAAGTAGATTTTGATGTTGGTACAGGCACAGTATTACCTAATCATATCCGGGATTTTACGGCAGTCTACGATAAGTTTCTTTCCGAAGGAGATTATATTGCCCGAGCTACTTTTAGATACGGTGGCACAAGTTCATTAGAAAAAGAAATACCTTTTTCTGTAGCGGTGGGAAAAGCAACTGGCGAGAAAGAAGAAGCAATAATTATTCCTTCACTTAAATTAATCCCTGAAGAGATAAACCTTAAGATTCCAGCTGGCGGTTTCAGGACCGCAGGTTTTACGGTGCAGAATCAAAGATTAGACAGTTTACGTATCCAGATAGCATTAGATAAAGAGGCAGGGATACAGGATTGGTTTAAGCTTCAACCCCAAGAGATAAGATTAGAGGGTGGTAAGGAAAGTAAAATTCTACTGAATGTTAATATTCCTAAGGAAGTAAAAGAAGGACAGTATAAAACTAAAATTACGCTATTCCCCTTTTTGATTACTGCTGAGAGTCGAGAAGAAAAACTGGAGCCAGTAAACGTAGGGATAACCATTGATATACCGAGGTTTTAAGTTAAGAGTATTTTTTTGTCTTATTATATATTTATTAGTCTTGCCCACGTTTGCCCCAGGGGAAAGCAAATCAGCCGTAGTGACCAATTCCTTCTTTGAGACAGATATCCGGGAAGTACTCAGGGATATATCAGCGCAGACCGGGGTGAAAATTGTTGCGGATGAAACCGTACAAGGCAGTATCTCTATTGAATTAAAAGGAGTCCCTTTAGAGAAGGCCTTGCGCATGGTTTTATCCATAGGCAATTATACCTTTCGCCAGATGCCCGAGGGATATTATCTGGTTGGCTTATGTACACCGAATAGCCCTTCATTTAACCGGTTATCCATAACTGAATATTTCCGCCCCAGTTATCTTAAAGCCAAAGAATTAAAAAGCCTAGTTTCAGAATTTTACCAACCTTATATTCAAATCAATGAAGATGTGAATACGGTAACCATCACTGCTTCTCCAGAAATAGTTTCTCGCCTTAAAGAGGACTTGATTAAGTTTGACCAGCCTCCGCGCCAGGTTATGATTGAGGCATTAGTAATAGAATTAAGCGAAGAAGGGAAGAAATCATTAGGAGTTACTTGGGGCTCAATGCTTGAGGGAGGATTTTCAGTTTATCCACCCTCAACTTTTGATTACACTCGCAACACAGCAGGTAAAGGGACTTGGCAGCAGTCAGGTACTTTAAGCACGGATTTGCTTTTGCGTATAAATAGTCTGGTTTCTGAAGGTAAGGCCAAGGTGAGAGCTAATCCGCGCGTGGCAACGCTAGAAGGAAAACAAGCAGAGATTTATGTGGGCAAGGAAGAGTACTATTTGATAAATGTGGGTGGCACTGCCCAAGCTTATTATACGCTTCAATCAATAGCCACAGGTGTAGTATTAAAGATCACCCCCTATATTGATAAAGAGAAGCAGATTACAGTTACAATTTCTCCCCAGGTAAGTGAGGTAGTGGGTAAAGGAGCGACAAATTTGCCGGTGATTACCAAGCGCACTGCAACCACCTCATTAAGGGTTAATGATGGTCAAACCATTGCTATAGGTGGATTAGTTCAAGAACAATCCAGCGAAACGATAAGTAAGACTCCTATTTTGGGGTCTATACCATTACTTGGTCTATTGTTCCGGCATAAAACGTCAAGTACAGAAAATAAAGAAGTAGTTATTTTTATTACTCCTCGTCTACTTGGTAAAGAAGCAAGTTTAAGGCAAAGCAGAGATAAAAATACCCCTGAGTCAGAAATCGAAAGTAAGGAAAGCTCCTTTGAGGAAAAGGACCCTATAACTCAATATTACGACCGGATAAAGAGTATTATTGATAGTCAACAAAAATTTCCCAATCTATTAAGAGAATTAAAAATTAATGAAGCCAAAGAGGTTGTGGTAGAATTTATTGTTTTTTCTGATGGGGTGATTGATGAGGTCAGGGTAGTTAAGGCTTCGGGGATACCACCTTTAGATTTTATTACCTCAAAATTAATTAAAGAACTTTCTCCTTTACCCCCTTTTCCCGAGCAGATTAAACAGCCAAGCATTACCTTTGCTGTTACTCTCCGGTACGAGCCATAATTTATAACTAAAATCGACTTTTAAAAAGGTAATTATAAATGCCAATATATGAATATATATGTCAAAATTGTAATTTGAGGTTTGATTACTTAGTGCGCGCTTTAAAAGAGAGTATTGCCTGTCCGCACTGTAAATGTCAAGATTTAAAACGGCTTATTTCTACGTTTGCTTTTAGCTCTAAAGATAGCCAGGGTAATACCACGGCTTCTTCTTCAAATTGCAGCGGTTGCACAAGTCAAGATTGTTCAAGCTGCGGCAGATAAATAATGATTAACCAAAAGCGCCTGATAAAATTAACTCAGAGATTAATCCAGATAAAGTCTGAGAATCCCCCAGGAGATGAGTTTCGCATTGCGCATTTTGTAAATAATTACCTTAAGCGTCTGGGAGTAAAGACTAAGATTTATGAATTTAAAAAGAGACGCTCTAATGTAGTGGCGCACTTGGGTGGAGGGAATAAAAAACATTCACTTCTGATTACGCCGCATCTAGATACTGTGCCTGCAGGCATAAATTGGCGTCTTCCTCCCTTTTCCGCGCTTATACGCCGGAGAAAAATTTACGGGTTAGGCGCGACTGATTGTAAGGGAAATTTGGCTTGTAGCTTAGAAGTAATAAATAGCCTGGTTGAAGATAAGGCTATTTTGGGTTATAATTTAATTTTTGCCGCGACTAGTGATGAAGAGAGCGGTTCGAATTTAGGACTAGTGCCTTTATTAAATAAAGGAATACTTAAGCCGGATGTAGCGATAGTGCTGGATTCTGATGAATTTAATATAATCGTCACTCAGAAAGGGCTCATTCATCTTAAAGTCAAGATTCAAGGCAAAAAAGCCCACGGCGCTTATCCTTGGCAAGGTATTAATGCTATTGATATTGCCATAAATATACTTAAAGAACTAAAAAGCAAAAAATTCACTTATCAAAAAAATAAGTTCCTTAAACGCCCTACACTTAATATCGGAACTATAAAAGGCGGAGATAAAGTCAATGTAGTTGCAGACTGGTGCGAGTTCGAATTAGATCTTCGCTTTTTGCCGGGCATGTCTACAAGAGCCATCTTAAGATACATAAGAGGCGTTGTGCAAAAATACTCCCGGAAGTTTAAAATAGAAATTGAAGGAATGCAGAAGCCCTACCAGATAGAGACGAAGCATCGTTTGGTAAGCGAGTTAAGTCAGGCGGTGCAGAAGTTCAAGCTAAAACCGATAATTAAAGGCTCAGAAGGTGCAACCACCATCACCTTTTTTCAAAATAAGAATATCCCGGCAATTGCTTTTGGTTTTGGCTGTACGGGCTGTGCCCACATTGTGGATGAATATGTGAAAATAGGTAATCTGTATAAAGGTGCCCTGGTTTTAGAGGGATTTTTGAAAAATTATAAATTCAGTTAGATTTTAGGGAGGAATTATGGAAGGAATAAAGATTTATAAAAGGCCAAGACTTAAGGAACCCTATCTGATTGTCGCCTGGCCAGGCATGGGTGAAGTGGCTTACAAGAGCGCCAATTATCTTGTAGAGAAGCTTAAAGCCGAAGAGCTTGCTGAGATTCAAGGAGAAGAATTTTTTTATTTAACCGCAAGTATCATCCAGAAGGGCATATTAACTGCGCCCAAGTTGCCCTTTAATAAATTCTATTATTGGAAGAATAAGATGGGTAAAAACGACCTTATCATATTTATTAGCAATGCCCAGCCGGATTTAGCCAAAGCTGAAGCTTATACCCGAAAGATTATTTACTTGGCTAAAATTTTTAAGGTCAAGATGGTAATTAGTTTTGCCGCTATGCCTCAGCCTATTGAGCATACACAGCAACCCAATGTTTGGCTGGCGAGCACATCATTAGAAATCAATAATGCCTTAAAAAAATATAATTTAAATTTAATGCCTGAGGGCCAAATTAGCGGGATGAATGGTTTGTTCTTAGGTATGGCCAAAAAAGAAGGCCTGGATGGTTTTTGTCTACTCGGCGAGATTCCTTTGTATACGATTCAGGTTGAGAATCCCAAGGCATCTTATGCTACCTTAGAGAAATTAGGCAGGATATTAAATATACAGCTTGATTTTACTAGCCTTATTGAGCAGGCACAACTGATGGATGAAGAGATTAATAAACTCTTAGATTATCTGAAAGTTGGCTCTCAGGTCGCTGGACCGATTGGCGAAGAGGAGATTGAAAAGATAAAAAAATCTTTAAGCCAACTCACCAAACTGCCTCTTTCCGTAAAAGAAAAGGTCGAGAAACTTTTTGGGCAGGCAAAGCAGGATATCTCTAAAGCCAATGAGCTAAAGGTGGAATTAGATAAATGGAATGTGTATAAGGAATACGAGGATAGATTCTTAGATTTGTTTAAGAAGACTAAGGATAAAAGTAATTGATGGATAATCATAACATTAAAGCGGTTATTTTTGATTTGGGCAATGTCTTAATTGACTTTGACCACAACATAGCGGCGAAAAGAATATCTAAATTTACAGATAAAACCGTACCGGAGATATTCAATTTTTTCTTTGATTCCAAACTTACCGGGCTTTTTGAAGAAGGCAAGATTACTCCTTTAGATTTTTTTTGCGAAGTTAAAAGCGCTCTCAATTTAAGATTAGATTATCAGGCATTCGTGCCTATTTGGGATGAGATATTCTTCTTAAGCGGGAAAAATCTGGCAGTTTATCAATTAGCAAAGTCTTTAAGAGCAAAATATAAGATTGCGCTTCTGTCAAATATCAATATTTTGCACTTTGAATATCTTAAGAAGAAATTTCCTGTATTTGATGTTTTTCACCACATCATTACCTCCTTCGAAGTTGGATTTCAAAAACCCCACCCTTTAATTTATCAGAAGACGCTTACAGCCTTAGAAGCGCCGGCGCAAGAGGTGTTTTATACTGATGACCGCAGCGAACTTGTCCAGAGTGCAAAGGAATTAGGTATCCAGGGATTTGTATTTAGAGGTGTCGAGCAATTAAAGAAAGACCTAATGGGCGCGGGCGTCAGCATAAACTAAGTCTAATATGTCATCTCCAAAAATACTTTTAGGCCATGGCAGCGGCGGAAGATTAATGCATAGCTTGATTAAGGAATTATTTCTTAAGAAACTAAATAATCCTATCTTGAGAGAACTCGCTGATAGTGCCTGCATAGATTATAAAGATAAACTCGCCTTTACTACGGATTCTTTCGTGGTTAGTCCTTTGAGTTTTCCCGGAGGGGATATCGCAAAATTAGCGGTCTGCGGCACAGTAAATGACTTAGTCATGCAAGGAGCGCTGCCAGAGTATTTATCCTTGGCACTTATCATTGAAGAAGGCCTGGATTATAAGACGCTAGAGAGAATAGTTGACTCGATATCTATCAATGCCAAAAAGGCAAGCGTATATTTTGTTACCGGAGACCTCAAGGTGGTCGAGAAGGGCGCCTGCGATAAAATATTTATTAATACTTCGGGGATTGGAAGAATTGTAAAGAACCAGAAGTTATCCCTAAAAAATATAAAAGTTAAAGATAAAATTATTATTACGGGTAATATTGCCCAGCATGGCTTGGCGGTGCTGGCTAAAAGAAAGGAATTGGATTTGGGATTTAATATCAAAAGTGATTGTGCAGCCTTGAACGGATTAATTATCCCAATTCTTAAGGAAACTAAAGCTATAAAATTTATGCGCGACCCTACCCGAGGCGGAGTGGCTACCACTTTAAATGAGATTGCTGAGGGCTCAAGGTTCGGTATTACTATCGAAGAAGAAAATATTCCCATATCTACCAAGGTAAGAGCAGCCAGCGAATTGTTAGGTATAGACCCCTTGTATATAGGTAATGAAGGAATAGCGATATTAGTGGTCAAGCCGGATAGCGCAAAGGGAACCTTACGTTTGCTAAGAAAACACCCTTTAGGCAAAAATGCGCAAATTATCGGTGAAGTGGTTAAAAAACCCAAAGGCCGCGTCATACTAAATACGGTTGTCGGCTCGCAGCGCATCGTGGATATGCTCACTAGCGAACCCTTGCCGCGCATATGTTGATTTGTTAATTATACGATGAAAATTGATAAATATCAGCGCAGATTTTACCGGGATTGGGTAACAGCTAAGGATTTGCATTTGACGCGCATTGTGGATAAAGAGACGGATTTGCAGATTCTGGCGAACAAGCCCATAGACCAAGAATTTCTTAAAGAAAAGGTGCGGGAATATCGCATTGCCATTGAGAACTATATCGCCAGAGACAGAAGATTTTTAACTACACTGAAGCCTTTAGTAGCAGAGCTGAATGCACCGCCCATTATAAAAGCCATGAGCGGCGCCTCCCAAAAAGCCAATGTCGGACCAATGGCAGCAGTGGCAGGCGCAATCGCCCAATTTTTAGGAAAAGATTTGTTAAAAAAAGGCTATAAGGAAGTGATTATTGAAAATGGCGGAGATATTTTCCTAAAAATAAGAAAGACGCGCACCATCGGAATTTATACAGGGAGAAAAAAATTATGGCAGGGTCTCGGTCTTAAGATAAAGCCCAAAGATACGCCGCTTGGTATATGCACCTCTTCTGGCACAGTAGGGCACTCTTTAAGTTTTGGTCTGGCAGATAGCGTAGTCATTATCTCTAAAGACGCAATTTTAGCTGATGCCGTAGCCACGGCCACGGCAAATCTGGTGACCTCGGCGCAAGATTTAGCGAGGGCAGTGGATTTTAGCCGCTCTATAAAAGGAATTTGTGCCGCGGTGATCATATTGGGAGAAAAACTCAGCAGCTGGGGGAAAATTGAATTTGTAAAAGGCCATTTTTAGTTTTTTTTGCGGTTGAATTATATTTTGGCATTGGAAATCACCTTTTTTTATTTTCTCCGTCGGTGGAAATTTTTTGAAAAAACTCGCCAGAATTAAAAAATACTTGACAAGAACAATATATTGTGATAAAAATAATATAAACTCCGTAAGAAATACCGAATTTTTGAGAAAATAAAATTTCTAACGGGGTAAATACGGTATTTTGGATGAAATTCTTTAACCCTTGGGGAGGTTAAATAAACTAAATTGGAAAAATAGGTGAGTGTTAAGGGCTCGGAAGCAGTAAAAGAGCCCTTATTTTTTTAAGGCCATGAAAACAGTCGGATTAACTTACGATTTAAAGACAGATTATGAGTTTAAAGCAGGCGACCCGCCGGATGCCAATGCCGAATTCGACCATCCCTCTACCATAGATGTGATTGCCCAAGCCATTGAGAAATGCGGTTTTAAAGTAAAAAAGATTGGCAATGTCAACCACCTTTTAGAAAAAATAGATAAACTCGGCGTAGATATCGTTTTTAATATTTCAGAAGGCATATTTGGCAGAAATCGAGAGTCGCAGGTTCCCGTATTGTTAGAAATGGCCGACATTCCTTTTGTCGGAGCAGATGCTTTAACCTCAGGTTTAACCTTAGATAAGGTGATAGCCAAAAAGATTTTTATTGCCGAGGGCATTCCTACCCCCAAATTTTTTGAAGTCAAGACCGTGGATTCATTAGTAAATGCGGATCATTTAAAATTCCCGCTTATTGTCAAACCGCGTTTTGAAGGCTCCTCCAAAGGCCTGACGGATAATTCTCGTGTAGCAAATAAGGATGAATTGAAAAAACAAGCCGAATACGTCATTAATACTTATAAACAACCAGCGCTTATCGAAGAGTTTATTTCTGGACAGGAATTTACCGTAGCCATTGTCGGAAACGACTCGCCTGAAGTTATGCCTGTGGTTCAGATCAAGATAGACGGCCGTCTTAGACTTAACGATAAATTCTATACCTTTGCCCGCATTGCCTCCGATAGATTAGAGTATATATGTCCGGCACGTATCAATAAGGATTTAAAGAAAAAGATTTCAGATTTGGCTTTAAAGAGCTACAATGCCGTGGAATGCCGGGATTTTGGCAGGGTTGATTTTCGGGTAGATAAAGAAGGTAAACCCTATGTATTGGAGATAAATCCTTTACCCTCCCTATCTACTGAAGACGTTTTTATGGTAGTGGCGAAAGAGGTGGGTATCTCTTACGAAGAGATGATTGGCAAGATTTTAAATAGTGCGCTTAAACGTTACAATTTTCCCGCAGAGCGGGATCCCGCCTGATATTAAATTGATTGGCGGGAAAATTAAATAATGAAGATAGCCCTCACTTATAATTTGAAGAAAAAAGACGAGACTAAACCTCTAGATTATTTCTCAGAGTTTGATTCAGAAGATACCGTAAATGCGATTACCGCTGCCCTGAGTAAAAAAGGCCATACCGTAGAAGCAATCGATGTTGAATCTCCGAATCTATTTTCCTATTTTAGAAAAAATAGCGTAGATATGGTCTTTAATATTGCCGAAGGCAAAAGCGGTAAATTCCGAGAGTCAGAGATACCCGCTATATTAGATTATTTCAATATACCCTATACCGGCTCAAATACATTTTCTTTGGCTTTGGCTTTGAACAAGGCCCTGACCAAAAAGATATTAAAAGCAGAAAATATCCCTACTCCTAATTTTCAAGTTTTTGCCAAAGGCGATGAAAGGCTTAACCCGGATTTAAGGTTTCCTCTTATTGTTAAGCCTAATCGCGAAGGTTCAGCTAAAGGTATAAGCATATCCAATGTTGTTTATCATAAAGAGAAACTCTTCGCTAAAATTAAAGAGACAATTGATACCTATAAGCAAGAAGCACTGGTTGAGGAATTTATTGAAGGGAAAGAATTAACTGTAGGAATTTTAGAGAACGGGAACACGACGATACTGCCTATTTTAGAGATAGATTTTTCAACCTGTAAAAATAGCGGTGAATATTTTTATTCCTGGCGGATGAAGGAGTATCAGGGTAATGTCGAGCTTGGCCTGGTGCCTACATTTCATTGCCCAGCGAGATTAGATAGGGAAATAGAAGCTAAAGTAAAGGAAACCGCCCTTAAGACCCACCATGCCGTGGGTTGTTTCGATATCTCGCGCACCGATATACGTCTAAGCCAAGATAACATTCCTTATGTATTAGAGATAAATCCTCTGCCCGGGCTTAATCCTCACGAATCGAATTTTCCTTTAATGGCTTATGCTGCTGGTATGCAGTACGAGGACATTATAGGTGCGATATTAATGAGTGCATCTAGCCGACAAAGGGGGACAAATTGAATAATATAGTAGTAGTTGACAATCAGAAATTGCAGCAGGAAACTATTGCCCCGCCACGCGCGAGCAGAAGACCCCAGGACTATCAACAGATAAGTCTCTATAAAGATTTAAATCCTTTAGATTGGGAGGATTGGCATTGGCAACTCAAACACCGCATACGCAATAAAGAGGAACTCGCCCAAGTGATCAAATTAACTCCTGAAGAAGAAGAAGGCATAAAAAAGGCCAATGGTAGATTATCCATGGCCATAACTCCTTACTGGGCGACATTAATTGACCCGGAAGATGCGGATTGCCCTTTGAGGCGTCAAGCTGTGCCTGCAGCAGCAGAATTAGCTATCTCGCCTCATGAGATGGTTGACCCTTGTGCTGAAGATAGGGATTCGCCTGCTCCGCACCTGGTGCATAGGTACCCCGATAGGGTTTTATTGTTAGCCACAGAACAATGCGCCATGTATTGTCGTCATTGCACCCGACGCCGATTGGTCGGCAGACACGAAGAGCCTGATTCTTCTTCGCGGTTTGATGCTGCAGTTGAATATATAAAATCCAATAAAAAGGTAAGGGATGTGCTTATCTCAGGAGGAGACCCTTTTGTATTAGAGGATGAAGAGATAGAGAATTTAGTGCAAAAGATTCGCGCCATTTCGCATGTGGAATTTTTAAGGATTGGCACACGCGTGCCCGTGACATTACCGCAGCGGATCAGCGAGAAATTGGTGAATATGCTCAAAAAATATGCGCCCATTTGGATTAGTATCCATTTTAACCACCCTAAAGAGATTACCAAGCGCTGTAGGATTGCCTGTGATATGTTGGCAGATGCGGGTTTTCCTTTAGGTAGTCAGACCGTGCTTTTAAAAGGCATAAATGACCGGCCCTATATTATGAAAAAACTCATGCATGAGCTCTTGCAGATAAGGGTAAGGCCATATTATATTTACCAATGCGACCCCGTAAGAGGAACGCAGCATTTTAGGACACCTGTGGCAGTTGGCATAAATATTATGGAGAAGCTTAGAGGCCATACTTCAGGTTATGCTGTCCCCATATACGTTATAGACGGACCCGGTGGCGGCGGTAAAATCCCTGTAGGCCCCAACTATATCCTCTCCCAAGCCAAAGGAAAATACGTCCTGCGCAACTACAAAGGCAAAATCTATACCTACCTGGAATAATTTGTTAGTTTAATATGAAAATTTATTCTTTAGTGTTATCCCTTTTTTTAATTTTAGGATTTTCTTTAGATGTCTATGCTTTATCAAGAGGAGAGTTCATTACTCATACACTGGATAGATTAGATCATCAAGGTATAGAAAATATAGGAAGAGGAATTTACCAAATTGGCCTTTTTCCTAATATTGAAAGAGAACAATTTATTGAGAAGACTATAGATAAGATTGAATTTGAATTAGCTATAGGAATGGGTTATCTCTATGGGTATACGAATTATGAAATTGACTTTCCTGTGGATGGTTATACGGGTAGAAGTAAATTGGAATTTCCTTTTGGTAACTGGCTTACAGGAGGGAGTATTTTAGCGGGATATTACCCCCTCTATCTTAATTTCCAAGGGTGGACTAATATTTCGAAAAAGACAGTTGGCGATATGAAAGATAAAGATTGGTTAGATAGTTATCTATTTTCTTCTACCGAATCCGATGCTGATGCGCAAATGGTAATTTTAGATGCCAATCTATTGTATAATTTTTGGCAAGGAGACAATCCCTGGGGCGATTTCTCTAAAATATTTCAAAAAGGAAAAGTAGGATTCTTAATTGGTTATAAATACGAAAATTTTAAATATGATATAACAGGAGTAAGGGATTTACTTACGGGTGAGAGTTCTTACCTTGGTCAGAAAGTTTTAGATTATGAGGTTAAATATCATATACCTTATTTAGGCTTACGATGGTATTATTTTACGGATGTTATTGATAAGGATATTCAGTTTTTAGAGACATGGGGAGTAAATGTTCAGGTATGCGGGGCTCCTTATGTTAAAGTGGAGGATAGAGATGATCACATATTAAGAAATAAAGTTATGCAAGGAAAGGCTAAAGGATACGGCTTATTAATAGGATTGAATACATTCTTAACGACTAAGAATAATTGGATATGGGGATTAGGGTTGGACTATACCGGAATTTGGACTGATGGCAAGCAGAATCAATATTGGTATGGAAATGATCCTGCTGGAGCCGGGGATGAGACGGGTAGTAGTATAGAAGATATAAATTTGCAGATTGAATCCTCCCAGTGTCTTTTTTGGTGCTCTCTTCAGTATACTTTTTAACTTCTCATTTACAATATACCCAGGAATTTCTCTTGACGGAAATTCTCTTCTTTTCTATAATACCCCTGCAGCCTTTAATCAATTAAATTTAATTTAAAGATGAATACTGCCAATAAAAGGAGTTTAATTCTTTTAGGTCATGCCCAGTCAGGGAAGACTATGCTTTCTGAAAGCCTGCTTTATTTTTGCAAGGCTACCGCCAGAAAAGGTACAATTGCCGACGGTACAACAGTAAGCGATTATAGTTTTGATGAGATAGAAAGAAAAAGCTCGATAAGCTCAAGCCTTTTATATTGCGATTACAAGGATAGCCGTATTCAGATTATTGACACTCCGGGTTACGCCGATTTCTTAGGCGAGGTTATTTCGAGCCTACGCGCGGTAGATAGTGCAATTATAGTTGTTGATATTACCTCTGGCGTAGAAGTGGGGACTGAGCGGGCCTGGCAGTTTTTAGAAGAAACTAATCTGCCCTGCATTATATTTATTAATAAGCTGGATAAAGAAGACCAGGATGTAAAAAAGGCCTTATCTGACATACAAAATGGGCTTTCTAAAAGGGCAATGATGATTGAGTCCTTGGATACCCCGGATTTGATAGAGGCCATTGCCGAAAGCGATGATAGACTCCTTGAGAAATATTTGGAAGGTAGCCAGTTATCTCAGGAAGAACTGGCAAGCGGACTTCGGCAAGCAGTAATCAAACGTAAAGTCTTTCCGGTTCTAGCAGGCTCTGCCCTTACGGATAAAGGCATACCTCAAATTTTAGAAGCCATCGTCAAATATTTACCCAGCCCACAAGAAAGGATGAGATTAGAAGGGATAAATCCTTTAAAGCCCGAAGAAAAGAAAGAGGTGGTTTTTAAAGAAGACGCCCCATTTTCCGCTTTTGTTTTTAAATCCATTTCTGACCCCTACGTCGGCCAACTTTCGCTTATTCGCATCTTTTCCGGTTCATTATTACCCAATACCGGATTTTTTAATGTGAATAAAAAAACAAAAGAGAGAATCGGCACCTTTTATATTTTGCAAGGCAAGGAGCAGAAGACAGTTGAGTCTGCATCCTGTGGCGATATCGTAGCTATGGCCAAGTTAAAAGAAACGGTTACTTCGGACTCGCTTGCTGATGAAAAAAATCAGGTTTTATTTGAGCCCGTAGTTTTTCCGGAACCAGCCATCTCGGCATCGGTAAAGCCTAAATCCCGCCAGGACGAAGATAAAATTTCCGGAGCTTTACAAAAGCTCGTCGCTGAAGACCCAACCTTTAAGTCAGCGCATGACCCCCAAACCAAAGAGTTGATAGTCTCTGGATTAGGAGACTTGCATTTGACAGTCATGATCGGACGGATGAAAAAAAGGTTTAATGTAGAGGTGGAATTAGGCACGCCTAAGGTTTCCTATAAAGAGACCATTACCAAAAGCACCAAAGTCCAAGGTAAGTATAAGCGTCAGTCTGGAGGCCGGGGTCAATACGGCGATGTCTGGATTGAAGTTCAGCCTTTAGAGCGGAGTAAAGGCCTGGAATTCGTGGATAAGGTTTTTGGCGGGGCAATACCCAGAAATTTTATACCTTCAGTAGAAAAAGGAGTGACGCAGGCCTGTTCTGAAGGAGCGGTTGCGGGTTATCCAATAGTGGATTTGCGGGTTACCCTTTATGACGGTTCATATCATGAGGTTGATTCTTCAGATATGGCCTTTCAGATTGCCGGAGCCATGGCTTTGCGCAAAGCGATTTTGGAGGCAGGGCCGGTATTGTTAGAGCCGATTATGGATGTAGAGGTGTTCATACCCGAAGAGCATTTGGGCGCAATATCAGGAGACTTAAATTCGCGTCGGGGCCGCATCATGGGTATGGATGTTAAAGGAAGATCGCAGATTGTCAAGGCCCAGGTCCCTTTAGCCGAAATGTTTACCTACGCTAATGACCTGCGCTCACTTACTGGCGGTAGAGGTTCATACACCATGCGCCTGGCGCATTACGAAGAAGTTCCTCATAAGATCGTCTTGAATATTATAAGCCAATACCAAGCCACCAAAAAACAGGAAGAGCAGGCATAGATTTGTCAGCTGCACTTTTTAAGAGTAAATAATAAAAAATAAGGTTAGCGATGAAAATAGCGGTTGTGGGCATAGATTTTCCTTTGGGCAAGAAAAATCTTCCCGATGAAAGGCTGGATAAATTAAGAGACATCTTTCACTCTCCTAAAGTTACTGCCATTCAGATAGATTTCCAAGACCAGGCGCATCTTAAGGATAGCGACGGAATTCTTTGCGATATAAATGCCAAATTAGATTTGATACTGCAAGATTTGGAAGCTGTAGAAGTCCGTCTGTCTAGCGATGCGCAAAATAAGGATTTGTTTTTACGCTGCAAGGATGCTTTAGAAAAAGAGATACTTCTAAACGAGGTTCCCTTTAGCGAGGAAGAAAAGAAAGCACTTTTAAATTTTAATTTAGTAACCTTAAAGCCTATAACCTTTCAAAACAAAGATAATTTAGCTTCGTTCCCAGAGATTATCCGTAATGTCCATCATGATAGCGGGATGATTTCTTTTTTTACCGTTAATGAAAGAGAATTACGCGCCTGGGCAATCAAAAAAGGCGTATCAGTTTTTGAGGCAGCGGGCTGTATCCATTCAGATCTACAGAGAGGATTTATCAAAGCTGAGGTAGTCAGTTACGAAGGTTTGATTAGTTCAGGCGGTCTGAATCAAGCTAAGGCCAAGGGTTTAGTCAAATTAGAAGGTAAAGAATATATAGTCAGAGACGGAGATTTAATTCAAGTCAGATTTAGTGTTTAGACGCAGATTACCGCGGATAAAAAATCTGCGGATATCCGCGGATAAAGAATCCGCGTAAATCCGCGTTAAGAAAAGGAAAACAGATATTATGCTCAAGATTAAGCGGGCGTTAATCAGTGTGTCGGATAAAACCGGAATTTTAGATTTTGCCAAAGAATTAAATAAATTAGAAGTGGAGATTCTTTCTACAGGAGGAACGGCAAAATTGTTTCGGGAAAACAATATTCCCGTGAAAGAGGTATCCGAATATACAGGTTTTCCCGAAATGCTCGACGGAAGGGTGAAGACTTTGCATCCTAAAATACACGCCGGACTATTGGCTTTAAGAAATAATAACGAGCACATGAACACCTTAAAAGAGCATAATATCGGCCTTATCGATATGGTAGTGGTAAACCTTTATCCTTTTGAAAAGACCACGCAAAAGCCAGGGGTAAAAATCGAAGAGGTAATTGAAAATATTGATATTGGCGGGCCGTCGATGCTGCGCTCAGCGGCCAAAAATCACCAGTCGGTTACGGTGATTTGTAATCCAAATCGTTACAGCCAGATTATCCAGGAACTAAAGAAAAATAACGGAAGTATATCTTGCGATTTAAGGCGCGAATTAGCCATAGAGGTATTCGGATTAACCAGCCATTATGACGGGGCAATTCATAATTACTTGAAAGATTATTTTATGCCTTCCCAGGAAATAACCGCATTCCCTAAGGATATAAATTTTAATTTTGAAAAGATACAGGATTTGCGCTACGGTGAAAATCCCCACCAGAAAGCAGCCTTTTACAGCGAGGCAAAAAAGAGATACGGATTAACTGCTTTGAAGCAGCTTTGGGGTAAAGAACTCTCCTTTAATAATATTCTGGACTTGAATGCTGCAGTAAATATTGTTAAAGAGTTTGAGCTTCCTGCGGTAGTTTTCATCAAGCATAATAACCCTTGCGGAGTAGCAGAGAACCAAGATATACTCAAGGCCTATCGGGATGCTTGGAGCTGTGATAATCTTTCGGCTTTTGGCGGGATTGTCAGCGTAAATAGAAGAATTGATTTAGTCTTGGCAAAATTGATTGGCAAGAGCGGCTTTTTAGAATGCATTATTTGCCTTGAGTTCGCTGCGGATGCCTTAAGTTTATTAAAGAACAAAAAGAATGTAAGGCTTCTGGAGTTACCAAATCTTTTAGATAAGACTCAAGGGTTAGATTTTAAAAAAGTTAATGGCGGTCTTCTTCTGCAGGATGAAGATAGTTTGACCTTGGATGAAAAAAATCTGAAAGCAGTGACCAAGAAAAAACCCACTAAGAAAGAATTAGAGTCGCTTATCTTCGCTTGGAAGGTAGCTAAGCACGTCAAATCCAATGCTATTGTCCTTTGCCGTGGAACAAAAACCGTAGGCATTGGTGCAGGCCAGATGTCTCGCGTTGACTCGGTTTTTATCTCTACGAAAAAAGCCGGTAAATTGACCAAAGGTTCAGTATTAGCCTCAGACGCCTTTTTTCCAAAAGAAGACGCCATTTCGCTTGCTGCCAAATTTAAAATCAAAGCGATTATCCAGCCTGGCGGCTCCATTGCCGATGAACAAATTATCAAAATGGCGGATAAACACAAAATCGCTATGGTTTTTACTGGCATAAGGCACTTCAGGCATTAATCGCCTAGCTCGTCAGGTTAGTTTTAAATGACCTACCCCGAAGTTATTCAATATTTAGAATCTTTTATCAATTACGAAAAAGTTCCTGCCTGGCCGTATAAGGAATCTTTAAAATTAGAACGCATCAGGGGATTATTGGTTAGAATAGACAACCCCCAGGATTCGTTTAAATGTATTCATATTGCCGGAAGCAAAGGCAAAGGCTCAACCTGCGCCTTTCTTACCTATATATTAAGGGAAGCTGGCTACAGAGTGGGATTGTACACTTCTCCACATTTATCGGATTTTAGAGAAAGAATCAGAGTTTTAACTCCACGCTCCCTGCCTGTCCCTGCCTCTCCGGTAGGCAGGCGGCAGGCAGGCGCGCTCTACACTGCTCGTCAAGAATTCGAAGGGATCATTTCAAGAGAAGAATTGATGGGTTTGGTAGAAAAATTAAAACCCGCGATAGAAAAATACAACAAAAATCCAAAATATGGACCGCTTTCATTTTTTGAGGTCTACACTGCCTTGGCATTTGTTTATTTTAAAGAAAAAAAAGTTGATTTTGCGGTTTTAGAAACTGGCTTAGGTGGAAGGCTTGATGCTACGAATGTAGTTAAGCCTTTAGTCTGCGCCATAACGCCCATAAGTTATGAGCATACCCAGAAATTAGGCAATACGTTAAGGGGAATTGCCATGGAGAAGGCAGGAATTATCAAAGTGTCAAAGTGTCAAAGTGTCAAAGTATCAAAGCCTATTGTGATTACTGCGCCGCAGGAAAAAGAGGCACAGGAAGTTATCAGAAGTAAATGCAAAGGAGTAGGCGCAAAATTATATGAGGTGAATAAAGATATATTCTATGAAAAGACTGCGAGAGGTTTCAGTGTAATGGGAATATTTTGCGAATATCCGAATCTAGAGATAAATCTTTTAGGCAGACATCAATTAATCAACGCCACCGTAGCTGTTGGTGTAATTGAGGCATTACGCTTTTATAATATAAATATAGATACTGATTCTATAAGAGCCGGTCTTTATAATACCATTTGGCCAGGGAGATGCGAGGTTATCGCCAGAGATCCTCTGGTAGTTTTGGATGGCGCCCAGAATATTGCCTCCGGTAGAACCTTAAAGGGAACAATTAAAGAAAACTTCAAATATAGAAAATTAATTCTGGTGTTAGGTATTTCTAATGATAAAGATATTAAAGGAATATGTAATGAACTCAGCGATTTAGCAGATGAGGTCGTTTTGACTAAGTCCACTAATCCACGGGCCACTTCGCCTGAAGTTTTAGCCCAATATTTTGATGGTAAAGTGGTGCATAAAACAAACAATGTCAAAGAGGCAAAGGCTAAAGCCAATAGTCTTGCTAAAAAAGAAGATTTGATTTTAGTTACCGGCTCTTTATTTGTAGTAGGAGAATTCCGCAATGGCAAGATGTGATATTAGTGACACTATCGTTGCAATCGCCACGCCCATCGGTGAATCTGGCATTGGGATTGTACGCATCAGCGGTCAAGATGCGCTTTCAATCGCTGATAAAATTTTTGTCTCTAAGGATAACAAGAAACCATCTACTTTTAAGACTTATACCACGCATTATGGATGGATTGTAGAAACTCAAGACTCAAAAATTATCGATGAGGTTATCTTAACCGTAATGCGCGCTCCCAGATCTTATACCAAAGAAGATATTGTCGAGATCAACTGCCATGGCGGCATTGTGGCTTTACGTCGGGTATTAGATTTAGTCTTAGAAAATGGCTGCCGTTTGGCCGAACCAGGAGAGTTTACCAAACGGGCATTTTTAAATGGAAGGATTGATTTAGCCCAGGCAGAAGCAGTTTTAGATATTATTCGCGCTAAGACAGATTCGGCCTTAAAGATAGGGGCGGAGCAATTAAAAGGCGCCTTATCTTTTAAGATAAATAAATTCAGAAAAGCATTATTAGATATACTTGCTATATTAGAGGCAAATATTGATTTTCCCGGAGAAGAAATTAGCCCTGCGGATTTAAAAGATATTACTAAAAATTTAGGGAATATAAATGATGAATTTAAATCACTTTTGGAGAGTGCGCAACATGGTCGTATATTACGCGAAGGCATAAGCGTAGTTATTTGCGGGAAGCCGAATGTCGGTAAATCTTCGCTTTTAAACGCCCTATTAAAACAGGAGCGCTCTATTGTCACTCCAATTGCGGGAACCACAAGAGATACGATTGAAGAGATAATCGATATTAAAGGTATTCCTATAAGGATTATGGATACTGCCGGTATCATTGAACCAAAGGATTTGGTAGAAAAAAAGGCGGTTGAGCGCGCAAAAAGATACATTGCTTTAGCGGATTTAGTGATTTTATTATTTGACGGCAGTCAAAGATTAACCCCAGAGGATGAGATTCTCATTAAGAAGTTAAAGAAAAAAACCACTATCGCAATTATCAACAAGATAGATTTAAAACAGAAGATTGAAAGGCAAAGGATTAACAAGATATTCAGACGCCCAATTGAGATCTCAGCCAAAGAATCTCAAAATATAAATCTACTTGAAGACGCTGTTGCTAATTTGGTCTATAACGGCCGGGTGACTAGTTCTGAGCCACTTTTGGTGAGTAACTTAAGGCACATAAGAGCCATTAAAGAGGCGCAAAAACTTATTGCCGAGACACTCAATTCATTAGATAATAGACTATCTTTAGAATTTATTGCCCAGGATGTAAAGGATGCTCTTTTATATCTGGATGACATATTAGGTAAAAGATTTAGCGAAGATTTGCTCGATAAGATATTTAGCGAATTTTGTATAGGGAAATAGTCCCTCGCATCTAATAATTACTGAGCTTTCTGCTCGGGACGATTTTTCAGATAATAAATAGCGAGAAAAATCGGAGGATAAATGGATAAGAAAAAGATTGAAAAAGCGATTAAAGAAATATTAGAGGCCATCGGCATAGATCACAAGAAAAAAGACCTTCTTGATACTCCTAAGCGTGTAGCCGAGATGTATGAAGAGATATTCGCCGGTGTGCATAAAGATCCCGAAGAAGAATTAGAAGTTTTTTTAGACCAGAAACATCACGAGATAATTCTTTTAAAGGGTATTCCTTTATATAGCGTGTGTGAACATCATCTTTTGCCTTTTATCGGCAAAGCGCATATTGCCTATATTCCTAAGAACGGCCGGGTCACGGGATTAAGTAAATTAGTCCGGGTAGTAGATATTTTATCCCGCAGGCCCCAGGTTCAGGAGCGTCTTACCACCCAGATAGCTGAAATCATTATGTCTAAACTTAAGCCGCTGGGCGTAATGGTGGTTATTGAGGCCGAGCATCTATGTATGTCCATGCGCGGAGTAAGAAAACCCGGCACGCTTACTGTCACTTCTGCAGTAAGGGGTATTTTTAAAGAGAACCAGAAGACGCGCTCTGAGGCTTTGGCTTTGATGAAACAATAAAAACCCTAAATTCTAATAGATTTTTTAGGAAAAAGGAGTATAATTTTAATTTAGTAGCAATAAACCAAGATATCTAAAAGGAGGTGAATATGTTAGGGATAGATGACCCTGGCGTATGGTTAGCTTACCTTTTGTGTATATTAAGCGCGCTT